>MDTA01117541.1_pt1 | contig 14034 bp, 13 predicted proteins | sample 811151 | NCBI WGS metagenome assembly MDTA01 (sample SAMN05326648, study PRJNA326480) | marine metagenome | isolation source: seawater | place: Indian Ocean: South | collected 2010 | reverse complement strand
CACAACAATTAATTATGTTAGAAAAAATTCAATGTTAAGTGATGAGATGCTGGAAGAGGCTATTAAGTATTGGGAAAAATTACAAACAGATGATAACGCCATTTTTGATAAAGAAATGGTTATTGATGTATCTCAAATTAAACCTCAAGTTACATGGGGAACCTCACCCGAAATGGTCGTTAATTTTGATGAAAACATTCCTACTGCATCTCAATCATCATCTGATGAACAGAAAAATATTATTTTAGCTAGAAAATATATGGGAATTGAGTCTGAAAAAAAACTCTCAGATTTAATATTTGATAAAGTATTTATAGGCTCATGTACTAATTCAAGGATAGAAGACCTAAGAGAGGCTGCTGAAATAGTTAAAGGAAAAACCATTGCTGAAAATATTTCAGAGGCAATAGTTGTTCCAGGATCTGGGCTTGTAAAAGAGCAAGCTGAACAAGAGGGTTTAGATAAAGTTTTTAAAGATGCTGGCTTTATATGGAGAGATCCCGGTTGTTCGATGTGTTTAGGTATGAATCCAGATCAACTAAAACCTTATGAAAGGTGTGCATCTACTTCAAATAGGAATTTTGAAGGAAGACAAGGATATTTAGGTCGAACTCACCTTATGAGCCCACTTATGGCCGCATATACTGCAATAAACGGTACAGTGGGGGAACCATCATGATATCAAACAGCGAAGGATTAATTATTGATGGAATTCTTGCTCAAATTGATAGAGATAACATTGATACTGATCAAATTATCCCTACAGAATATTTGAAATCAATTAAAAAATTTGGCTTTGAAGACTACCTATTTGATGGATGGAGATATGAGGACGATGGTAAGTTAGGCGTTAAAAAAGAGGAAAGGACTATTAATAAAAATTTCATACTTAACATCAAGCCCTATGATGAATCAAAAATAATTCTAGCAAGAGAAAATTTTGGCTGTGGATCTTCAAGAGAGCATGCAGTTTGGGCCCTCAGAGATTTTGGTATTAAAGCTGTTATAGCTTCTTCCTTCGGTGATATTTTTTACAATAACTGTTTTAAAAATGGTGTCCTGCCCATTAAATTAAGTAAAGACATAATTCAATCGCTTTTTGACAAAGCATCAAAATCTTTCATTGAAATATCAATAGATCTTCACAAGAAAGAAATAAGTATTAATGATTTAGAAAAAATTTCTTTTGAAGTTGAAAAACATTTACTTGATAGAATTATCTTTGGTCTCGATGATGTTGACATTACTCTTCAATACAAAAAAGAGATATCAAATTTTGAGAATAAGAGAATTCAAAATAGGCCTTGGATATTTGCAAATGACTAAAAAAATTCTTGTTTTACCAGGTGACGGCATTGGCAAAGAGGTGATGAATCCGACTATTAGCATTCTGAGTTTTCTTATTGAAAAATATAATTTAGATTTTGTAATTTCTGAAATGCAGGTTGGTGGAGCAGCTTTTGATGAATGTGGGTCACCCATACCAAATGATGTTCTAGAAGAAGCAAAGATATCAGATGCAATTTTATTTGGAGCAGTTGGCGGTGAAAAATGGGATGGTTTGGCATGGGAATTAAGGCCTGAAAATGCTCTTTTAACTTTACGAAAAGAACTGAACTTATTTGCAAATCTCAGACCTGCTTTTTTGTTTAATGATTTGTCAAATGCATCTCCATTAAAAAAAGAAATAATTAATGATCTTGATATTTTAATTGTTAGGGAGCTAACTGGAGGAATATATTTTGGTGAGCCAAGGGGATTGGTAGAAGATAAAGATCCAAATTATGCATTTAATACGATGATTTATGATGAAGACGAAGTTAAAAGAATTGCTAAAATTGCATTTGAATCCGCGCAGAAAAGAAAAGGAAAACTATGTTCTGTTGATAAAGCAAATGTTCTTGAGGTGTCTAAGTTTTGGAGATCTGTCATAACAGAGATGTCACTAAACTATCCTGATGTAGAACTTAGTCACCAACTTGCAGATAATGCTGCAATGCAATTAGTGCTTGATCCAAATCAATTTGATGTAATAGTCTCTAGTAATTTATTTGGCGATATTCTTTCAGATATCGCAGGAACTTTAACAGGATCTATTGGTATGCTGCCATCTGCTTCTTTGGATAGCTCCTTTAAAGGAATGTATGAGCCATGTCACGGAAGTGCGCCTGATATTGCTGGAGATGATATTGCAAATCCTCTTGCTATGATCTCATCATTATCAATGGCATTAAAATACTCATTGGATGAACAAGAAATATCAAACAAAATAGATACTGCAATAGCAACTTTTATAAAAAAAGGTTATAGAACTAAAGATATTACTACTGATAATAGTTTTATTAAAACTAGTGAAGTATCAGATAAAATTATTGATTTAATTGACTATGAGTAACTCAGTAAATTTGGCATTGATTGGAGCCTCAGGAGTTGTTGGTAGGAAGATTTTAAAGGTTCTTGAGAAGAAGAAAATCTCTATTGATAATTTTTACCCAATTGGTAATTCTTCTGTTGGTTCTGAGGTGTTTTTAAACAACGAAAAATATATTATTTCTGATTTAGATTCTTTTGATAGATCAAAAATAAATATTGCTATATTTTCAGCTGGATCAAAAGTTGCAAGAAAATATGCTCAATCATTTGTTGATGAAAATATTTATGTTATTGATATGTCCTCTGAGTTTAGATATGAAGAGGATATTCCACTTGTCATTCCAGAAATTAACGACGAATCAATTGAAAATCTAAAAAATCCATCATTGATATCTAACCCAAATTGTTCTGTGTCTCAACTTTTATTAGCTATTTATCCAATACACAGTCAGTTGAAAATTAATTTTATTAATGTTGCTACATATCAAGCAGTTTCTGGTACTGGCAAAGATGCAATTTCTGAATTAGAGAACCAATTATCTGGGCTAGAAGATATAAATGTTTATCCAAAAAGAATTGCTGGTAATGTGATCCCTCACTGTGATGATTTTCTTGAAAATGATTTTACAAAAGAGGAAATGAAAATTGCTTGGGAGACACAAAAAATACTTGATCCAAAAATACCTGTTCAATCAACTTGCGTAAGAGTGCCTGTAATTAATGGTCATTCAGAAGCAGTATTTTGTCGAACTGAGAAAGAAACATCAAAGGAAGAGATTCATAGTATTTTAGAAAATATTAAAGGTGTTAAATTATTCGATAATCCTCAAAAAAACGAATACCCAACTCCATTTGAACATGCCAATAATACAGAGGAAGTTTTCGTTGGTAGAATTAGGGTACAAAGAATTAATAGTGAAAATTGGATATCTATGTGGATTGTTGCAGACAATGTTTATGGGAAGGGTGCTGCTTTAAATTGTGTTCAAATCTTAGAAAGTTTGATTATTAAAAACAAGTTATGAGGAAGTTATTTGTATTTAGCTTTTATTTAATAATAAGTATAAATATTTTTGCAGACCCGCTTCTTTTTTCACCAAAGATTAAATTAAATTCAAACGATCAAAGAATAATTGAAATAAAAATAGAAAATGTATTTTTGAAAGATAAAGATATTGTTCTTAATGAATACAAGTCTGATTCACCAATAGATAAAGATAAAATTATTTATTCATTAGTTGAAAGTTTTGAGACCCATCAGGTTCTTAAAATTTTCTTATCTGATAAATATGAGGAAGATTATTTTAGTTTTCAACTAAAGATCAAGGATGACTTCAAGAAAGACATTTTTATCTTCCTTCCTTCAAAGATTAGAAATTATTCATCTAAAGAAACATCAGCACCAAGCTCATCCTCAGGTTTAAGCATGCCGATCACGACCAATATGAGAGATAGTTTTAAAGAATCTGAAAAAGATGAAGGTTTAAGAATTATTAAAGCTTCAGAAATAACAACTATGTGGAGCATGGCAGAGAAAATAAAATCTGAATCAGACGATTTATCTATTTATCAAATAATGTGGTCAATTTATCTTGGAAATAAAGATGCATTTATAGATGAGAATATAAACCTTATTAGAAAAGATCTTGATATAAATGTTCCAGTGAATTCTGAAATTAGAAAAATTTCCTATCAACTTGCAAAGGATTCAATTCTTAATATGAATGAGCTTTACTCTTTAAGATTTTCTAATGCGTCTAAGTCACTATTGGTTTTAACAGCACCTAAAATAGAAAATAGTATGGCTTCAAAGGCAAAAAATTTTGAATCAGCTGCAGAAAAATTAGAAAGTGTTCTCATTGAAGATTCTATTTCTCCAAAAGAATTTGTTGAAAAGAATACACGAAGTCTTGCTATCCAGATTGAAAACGAAACTGCTGAAAATTTTATTGAGGACTTTAAGGATTCTGAAAGTATTTCTAAAAGTAGTGGCATTAAAACTATAGATATTATTTTCATTTCAGTCATTTCATTAGTTTCAGGAGTATTTTTAGCTCTAATTTTTATAAATCTAAAAAATTTGAAAAAAACTAGAAACACTATAGATTATGATTTTGAAGAGGTTAGTGAAGATAATTCTAAAAAATCTATGCCCAGCGGCCTCAGTGTAGAAAATAACGAATCTCAGCAGCAATTGGATCTTGCAATCATGTATGTTGAAATGAATGAAGTTGAGAAAGCAAAAAATATTCTTGATGATCTAATTAAGAATTCTGATGATAAAGCATTATTAGATGATGTATCAGAATTAATGAATAAAATTAAGTAATTGTGAAATATGCTGCCACCTTAGAGTACGATGGAACTAACTTTTCTGGTTTTCAGCGTCAAAAAAATGCCATCACTATTCAGCAAAGGATCGAAGAGTCACTAGAAAAAATTACAAATAACAAAATAACCATAAATTATTCAGGTAGGACTGATGCTGGAGTACATGCTTTGTCACAGGTCTTTGATTTTCAAACAGAAATTAATAGAGATAATTCAAGTTGGATAAAAGGCATTAACTCAAATCTTCCTAAATCAATTGCAGTGAAAAATATATTTGAAGTCCCTAACAATTTTGATTCTAGATTTTCAGCAATAAAAAGAAGTTATGCATATGTCATTTATAATTCTAAAAATAAGCCATTATTTTTTGAAAATTATTGTTATTGGGTTTCAAATAAACTGGATATTTCAAAAATGGAAAATCAATTAAGCATGTTTCTTGGGAGGCACGATTTTTCTTCGTTCAGAAGCACAAACTGCAACTCAAAAAATCCGGTAAAAACTATAAATAACATAAGTCTTGAAAAGAAAGGTAACTTTATTATTTTAAATGTTGCCGCAAATGCTTTTTTACAAAATATGGTTCGCATTATGATCGGCACTATTATTGATATAGCTAAAGCAGAAAATAATTTATCTATTAAAGACATTCTCGAAAAATGTGACAGAAATTTTGCAGGAAGAACTGCGCCTGCAAAAGGTTTATTTTTCTTAGGCCCTCAATATAATGATTTAAAACAAAATACTATGGAGACTGATCTACTTGATAGATTAAAAAATTGATGAAACCTCTTATAAAAATTTGTGGAATATCGAACTTAGACTTTCTCAATGAAGTCATTGTATTGAATGGAGTTCATTTCATTGGGTTTATATTTCATGAAACAAGCCCAAGAAATGTAACAGAAGATTTTTTAAATGACATCATTGATTATGATTTTCAGGACAAGAGACCCGTTTGTGTTTACGTAAATGCAACTTCAGATTTTATAAACAAAACATCTTCATATTTTAAAAATCCAATTATCCAGTTTCATGGAGATGAAACGAATCAGTTTTGTGTATCTTTTAATAAAGATTTTTGGAAAGTAGTTAGAATGAAAGATTCAAATAGTATCGATGATGTTAATAACTATCCAGATGCATCTGCAATATTATTTGAAACATATAAAAAAGGGATACATGGAGGTACCGGTGAGTCATTTAATTGGAAATTGCTCGAAAATACAAATTTGCAGCATAAAATTGTTCTTTCAGGTGGAATTAATATTCAAAATGTTGATAATGCAATTAGTATTCAGCCATGGTGCATAGACATTAATTCAGGTATAGAAACTTCAGCCGGCATTAAAGATATAAGTCTTGCAAAAAATATTTTACAAAAGTTTTAAAAATGAGCTCAAAAACAAAAAATTTACCAGATAGTAAAGGTTTCTTCGGCCAATATGGCGGAAAATTTGTACCTGAAACTCTTATGTATGCACTAGAGCAATTGGAAGAAACATACATTAAACTCAAAGATGATAAAGATTTTAAGAGCCAGTTTTACAGTGATCTTTCAGAATTTGTGGGAAGACCTTCTCCGCTGTATTTTGCGGAGAGATTAACCAGGCACTATGGAACAGGATCTATTTGGTTGAAGAGAGAGGATCTTAATCATACTGGCGCACATAAAATTAATAATACTATTGGACAAATTCTTTTAGCCAAACACATGGGTAAGAAACGCATAATTGCCGAGACCGGGGCTGGACAACATGGAGTTGCTACTGCAACAGTCGCCGCAAGACTAGGTTTAGAATGTCATATATATATGGGAGCTGAAGATGTTCAAAGACAGTCATTAAACGTATATAGAATTAAATTACTTGGAGCCCAAGTCCATACAGTCAATTCAGGATCTGCCACACTCAAAGATGCATTAAATGAAGCTCTTAGAGACTGGGTCACTAATGTAGATGATACTTACTATATCATCGGAAGTGTAACAGGACCTCATCCATATCCTATGATTGTAAGAGACTTCAATTCTGTTGTTGGAGAAGAGCTAATCAAACAGTCTCAAGAACACTTCAAGGCAATGCCAGACGCAATTGTTGCATGTGTAGGCGGAGGTTCAAATGCAATGGGCGTTTTCTATCCTTTTATTAACATAAATCAAACTCGTCTTATTGGTGTCGAAGCTGGTGGTGAAGGCATAGAGTCAGGCGAACATGCGGCACCACTAAATGATGGAGAGCCAGGAGTCCTTCATGGTGCTTTAAGTTATCTCATGCAAGATGACAAGGGGCAAATCAAGGAAACTAAGTCAGTCTCAGCAGGTTTAGATTATCCTGGTGTTGGCCCAGAGCATTCATGGCTAAAAGATTCAGGAAGGGCGGAGTATGTTGCAGTTAGTGATAAAGATGCCCTTAGAGCATTTCATGAAGTTTCTGAATTTGAAGGAATTATTCCTGCCCTTGAAACAGCACATGCATTTGCTCACTTAGATACTCTTATGAAAGATTTTGATACTGACTCAAACATTGTAGTCAATGTTTCAGGTAGAGGCGATAAAGACATTAACACTGTAGCAGAAATAGATGGTATTAAATTTTGAATAGGCTCACGCATAAACTTGAAAAGTTAAATAAAAAAAATAAAAAAGCTTTAGTTGCATATTTAGTGGCGGGTGATCCAGATATGGAATCAACTCTTGAAATTATGCATATGTTTGTAGAATCAGGGGTAGATATTATTGAGGTTGGGGTTCCATTTACTGACCCTATCGCTGAAGGACCTATAATTCAAAGAGCACATGATCGAGCAATAAAAGAAAAAGTATCTCTTGAAGATATTTTTGAATTAATCATAAAATTTAGATCAAAAGATGAAGAAACTCCAATTGTTTTAATGGGATATTTAAACTCTTTTATTTTTCATAAAAATTTAATTGAAAAAAATCAAAATAATTTTGTTGATTCTGTTCTTGTAGTCGATATTCCTGGTGAGCTTAACATTGCTGACTATGGAGTAAAAAATGAAAACATAAATACTATATCTTTAATATCACCTACAACAAAAAACGAAAGGGTCAAATCAATTGCTAATAATAGTACTGGCTTTATTTATTATGTTACCTTGCGAGGAGTAACAGGATCATCGAATCTAGATGTTGCTGAGATTAAAAAAAATATTAAAGAAATTAAAAAATATGCAAAAGTACCAATACTCGCTGGTTTTGGAATTAAATCTCCAGAAGATGCAAAGATACTCTCAAATTGCGCTGATGGAATAATTATTGGATCATCAATAGTAAAAATGATTGAGGAAGGTTCAAGCACCAAAGAATTTGATAAGATAGGTTCTTATTTAGCTGATATTAAGAAAGCCATATCATGAACTGGTTAAGAAGATTAATACCATCAATTGGTACTTTTAAATCAAAAAGTAAAGTGCCAGATGGTTTATGGAGCTCATGTAAGAAATGTGAGGCCGTTCTTTATGCACCTGAGCTTGAGAAATCTCTATTTGTTTGCCCAAAATGTGATTATCATCTTCGAATTGGAGCTAGACAAAGGCTTGAAATGTTCTTAGATAATAGCGCATTTAAAGAAATCGCTGGTGATTTAACCACAAAAGATCCTTTAAAATTTAAAGATTCTAAGTATTACACATCCAGAGTAAAAGAAGCAGTAGCATCGACTGGTGAAAAAGAAGCAATAATCGTTGTAAGTGGCGAATTAGATCAAATAAATGTTGTTGTAGCAGCATTTGAATTCAGGTTTATGGGCGGTTCGATGGGCAGTGTAGTAGGAGAAAAATTCGTTCAAGGCATTAATACTGCCATAAAAAATAAAACTCCCTTTATATGTTTTGCAACAAGTGGTGGCGCAAGAATGCAAGAATCAATGATTTCATTAATGCAAATGGCAAAAACTTCAGCAGCTATACAAAAATTAAAAAAAGAGAAGCTACCATACATATCTGTTTTGGTTGATCCAATATACGGAGGAGTCTCTGCAAGCATCGCTATGCTAGGTGATATTAATATTGCAGAGCCTAATGCTTTAAGTGGTTTTACTGGCAGGCGTGTAATAGAACAAACAGTTAGATTGGAATTGCCTGATAATTTTCAAAAGTCTGAATATCTTTTAAGTAATGGAGCGATTGACATGATTGTTCATAGAAAAGATTTAAGAACAACTATTACTAGAATTTTAAAAAAAATACATAAAACTTAATGAATCTTGAAAGATTAGTTGGAGCATCAGTATTTATTTTTACATTGTTTTTTTTCATCTTAATTTTTTATCCTGAGGATAGAAATTTACAATTGGAATTTGAGCAATCTGATGAGAAAAAATCAGAATTATTAAATTCAAATAATGATGAGGTTTTCTTTGAAAACTTTTCTGAATCCGATTTTGATTTTTATGTTTATAGAGCTCACGTTCTATCATCAAAATCTGCTATACAGGACCTGATAATAAAAATTAATAATGGAGGATTTCCTGCTTTTTTTGAACCTCTTGAGAGTAACGAAAAATTATTTGTTTTATATGTTGGGCCTTTTTTGTTAGAAGATGATATTGTAGACAATATGAATGCTATTCAGAGATTATCAGAATCTCAAAATGGGGAAATAACTAGGTGGAAGCTTTAGGCTTAAATTTTGCAGATTGGTTCATTCTTGTAGTTTTAGTTGCATCTGGTCTCATTTCTTTTTCAAGGGGATTTACAAAAGAATTTTTGTCTTTGTTTTTATGGATTGCGGCATTTATAGCTGCAATAAGTTTGGAATATTTAGCAACTCCAAAAATCAATGAATATATAGGAAATCCAGAAATTTCTAAAATTCTTTCATATATAGTTGTTTTCGTAGTATTTATATTTCTTGGTGGAATTTTCATTAAGTTTATTAGTAAGCTTGTTAAATGGTCAGGTGCATCAGGTTTTGATAGATTTCTTGGAGTTTTATTTGGACTTAGCAGAGGTCTGATTGTTCTTTTTGTAATTTTTTTGCTTTTACCAAATAGTCTAAAAACAACCGATCTGATTAATAACTCAAAAATAACTCCGATTATTGAAAAATATGCTCCTATGATAGAAGCATATTTTAGAGAATTAGTAGATAATAAAGATATTGTTGAGGAAGCTTTGGATATAATTGAACCTCTTCAGCCAAAAGAGGAGTTGATTCCAGAGCCAGAAAATCAAAACACTCAAGAAGGGGATTCTTAATGTGTGGGATAGTTGGAATTTCGGCTGAAACAAATGTAGCTGCTGAAATATATGATGCGCTTTTAATGCTTCAGCACAGAGGTCAGGATGCTGCCGGTATGGTTGTATGCGATCAAAATGACAAACTTATTACAAGGAAATCAATGGGATATGTCAGAGATGTCTTTCAACAAAGACATATGGACAAACTTATTGGAAACATTGGTATTGGCCACGTCAGATATCCAACTGCTGGTGGAGCAGGTAAAGAATTTGCTCAACCCATGTATGTAAATTCACCCTATGGAATTACTCTAGCGCATAATGGAAACCTAACGAATTCAAAACAACTTTCAAATGAGCTTTTTAGAGCAGAGATGCGACACCTAAAGACAGATTCTGATTCTGAAGTTTTACTTAACATATTTGCGCATGAGCTTGCAAAACAAAGAGAAATTTATCCCTCGGCAAAACATATTTTCAAGGCAGTTACTAAAACTCATATTAGATGCGATGGAGCATATGCAGTTTTAGCTTTAATAACTGGTCACGGCTTGCTTGCATTTAGAGATAATAATGGCATTAGACCATTATCAATTGGAATTAGAAAAGGAAAAAATAGAGATGAATACATAATTGCTTCTGAAGATTCTTTATTCATATCTCAAGGTTTCAAGAAATTGCGAGATATTGATCCTGGAGAGGCAATTTTTATAGATAAGAAAGGCACTTTTCACTCTCAACAATGTTCAGATAATTCTCAAAAAAGACCATGTATTTTTGAATATGTATATTTTTCAAGACCCGATTCAAAGATCGATGAAATTTCTGTTTACAAAGCACGAATGAGAATGGGATCAAAGCTAGCTGCTAATATAAATAAATCAAAGCCTGATCATGATATTGATGTTGTAATTCCAATTCCAGATAGTTCAACCACTGCTGCTCATCAGTTAGCGGTTGATCTGAATGTTCCATACAGGGAAGGTTTTGTTAAGAATAGATACATTGGAAGAACTTTTATAATGCCATACCAAGAAGAAAGAAAAAAATCAGTTAGAAGAAAATTAAATATTTTAGATTTAGAATTTCAAGGAAAAAATGTTTTACTTGTTGATGATTCAATTGTAAGAGGGACAACAAGCAAAAAAATAATTGAGATGGCCAGAGAAGCTGGCGCCAATAAGGTTTATTTTGCATCAGCAGCACCAGCAATAAAGTATCAAAACCTATATGGTATTGATATGCCTGCAACTTCAGAATTAATAGCATCTAAAAGAACAGATCAAGAAGTTGCTGACGAAATTAATGCAGATTGGTTAATTTATCAAACATTAGATGATTTAGTTGAAGCGGTTCAAGAGGGTAATCCAGAAATAAAAGAGTTTGAGACATCTATATTTACTGGTAAATACATTACACCTCTTGTAGAAAATTATCTTGAAGAACTTGAAAACTCTAGAAAGGATGAATTAAAAATTCAGAGGGAGAAATCAAAGGCGAGAGGTTAACGCGGATTAACTATATTGATTGCAGGTATTTCCGCTGAATTTGCACTGTTTACATATGCTGGTATCTCATCAAAATTTAAATACCTATATATTTCATTTGAGAAAGGATTAATTTCATTCATATATTTCATATATTCTTCATGAGTTGGTAATTTACCAACAATAGACGCTATGGCAGCTAATTCTGCAGATGCTAAATACACATTTGCTCCATCACCTAGCCTATTTGGGAAATTCCTTGTTGATGTTGACACAACAGTTGCTCCAGCAAGAACTCTAGCCTGATTACCCATACATAAAGAACAACCAGGTAGTTCAGTTCTGGCGCCCGAGGTTACGAAAGTTTCAAAAACACCTTCTTCTTTTAGTTGTTTTTCATCCATTTTTGTTGGAGGTGATATCCAGAGTTTTGCCTTAGTTCCATCATATTTCTTAAGGAGATGACTAGCAGCTCTAAAATGTCCTATATTTGTCATACAAGATCCAATAAATACCTCATCTATTTTATCTCCACATACTTCTGAAAGTGTTTTTATATCATCAGGGTCATTAGGACATGCTAAAAGTGGCTCAGTAATTTCATTAAGATCAATCTCAATAATTTCTGCATACTCTGCATTTTTATCTGGTTCAAGAAGCTCAGGATTTTTCATCCATTCTTCCATTGCCTGAGCTCTTCTTTCAATAGTTTTTGGATCTCCATAACCGCTAGCAATCATCCATCTGAGCATTATTATATTTGACTCTAAATATTCGATAATTGGCTCTTTGCTCAGACGAACAGTACATCCTGAGGCAGATCTCTCAGCAGATGCATCAGACAATTCGAAAGCTTGTTCAACTTTTAAATTTGGTAAACCTTCAATTTCTAGACATTTTCCAGAAAAAACATTTTTCTTACCCTCCTTTTCAACTGTTAACAAACCTTTCTGAATCGCAGCATAAGGAATTGCATTAACAAGATCTCTCAGGGTAATTCCAGGCTGCATCTCACCTTTAAATCTAACTAAAACAGATTCAGGCATATCAAGTGGCATTACTCCTAGAGTAGCGGCAAATGCAACCAAGCCTGATCCCGCAGGAAAACTTATGCCTATTGGAAACCTTGTATGACTATCACCACCTGTACCAACAGTATCTGGAATAAGCATTCTATTTAGCCAGGAATGAATTATTCCATCTCCAGGTTTCAGGGATACACCACCTCTATTCATTATAAAATCTGGAAGTGTATGTTGAGTTTCAATATCAACTGGCTTTGGATACGCTGCCGTATGACAGAAAGACTGCATTACAAGATCGGATGAGAAACCAAGACATGCAAGCTCTTTAAGCTCATCTCTTGTCATTGGACCAGTAGTATCTTGAGAACCTACTGTAGTCATTCTTGGTTCGCAATAAACTCCCGGTCTAACTCCTTTAACTCCACATGCTTTACCAACCATTTTTTGAGCAAGAGTGAAACCCTTATCAGATTTATCTTGTGAATCAGGTCTTCTAAAAATATCTGTTGGCTTCATGCCAAGCACATCTCTAGTTTTATCAGTGAGCTGTCGTCCAATAATTAATGGTATTCTTCCATTTGCCCTTACTTCATCTAAAATAACATCAGTTTTTAATTCAAATTCAGTAATGATTTTGTTTGTATTGGCATCAAGAACTTTTCCATTAAATGGCTCAAGAATGATTTCTTGCCCCATTTCTAAATCTGTTACATCCATCTCAATAGGGAAAGCACCAGAATCTTCCAAAGTATTGAAGAAAATAGGAGCTATTTTTCCGCCAAAACAAAAGCCTCCTTCTTTTTTGTTTGGAATGTGTGGAATTTCATCCCCCATATGCCAAAGCACAGAATTGGTTGCCGATTTTCTCGATGAGCCTGTACCTACAACATCTCCAACAAAAACAAGCGGATTACCTTTTTTCTTCAATTCATCAATAGTTTCAAGTGGTCTTTCAAGACCCTCTCTTGGCATCTTAAACATTGCTAGGGCATGAAGTGGTATATCTGGTCTTGACCATGCATCTGTAGCCGGTGATAAATCATCAGTATTAATTTCACCTGGGACTTTATAGACTGTGAGTCTTATCTGTTCATCGATGTCTGATTTTTCAGTAAACCATTTACCTTCAGCCCATGCATCAATAACTTGTTTGGCGTATTTGTTTTTCTGTGAAAGATCAAATATTTCATTAAAAGCATCAAATATTAATAAGGTATTACTTAAAGCAGCAGCAGCAGATTGACCGAGCCCATCTATTTCTAAGCATTTAATCAGAGGCTCAATATTATAGCCGCCTAACATAGTTCCTAAAATTTCTACTGCTTCAGTCTTGCTTATGTAGGGACTAGCCGTTTTCCCAGTAGTGATATCGGCAAGAAAAGCTGCTTTTACATATGCAGATTGATCAACGCCAGCCGGAACTCGCTCTTTTAATAGATAGAGCAGTAGATCAGATTCCTCATGCTCAGATTTAAGCAAATCCACCAGATTTGAGGTCTGTTCGGCGTCTAAAGGAAGAGGCGGTATATTCTGTTCAGCCCTTTCTTCGACGTGTTTTTTATAGTCTTTCAACATCGTCTGGTCTCCGATGGCCATATTTTACTCTTATAGTT
>MDTA01000759.1_pt1 | contig 14044 bp, 9 predicted proteins | sample 811151 | NCBI WGS metagenome assembly MDTA01 (sample SAMN05326648, study PRJNA326480) | marine metagenome | isolation source: seawater | place: Indian Ocean: South | collected 2010 | reverse complement strand
GCGAAGGGGGCGAGGCGCGCGCGCGCGCGCGCGGGGGAAACGCGGGGAAGAGCGCGAGACGCGCGGGTGAGCGACGTCGGGCGATTTTGAGCGAGCCGTGCGCGGTGCCGGTGGTGCGTTTCGGCGCGGTGGACGTCGGGAGATCGAGCGCGGAGACGTTGGAGATTGTGAACGACACGGCGTTGACGCGAGAGGTGACGTTTCGGGAGGGCGACGAATTCGCGCGCGACGGATTCGCGATCGATAGGCAGACGGTGACGGTGCAACCGGGGACGACGGAGTGCGTGGAGATTACGTGGACGCCGCAAAAGGTGCTGGCGGCGACGTATTGCGGACAGCTCGCGTTCACGGTCGTCGCGGAGGCTCCGGTGCCGATGCCAGAGGTGGAGATGAAGGCGCGCATTCGCGGCGTGGCCAAGGGTGAGATCTTGCGCGCGATCACGAACGAGGAGCCGCACACCGCGAGCACCACGAAGCGGCCGCGTGACGCGCGATTGGCGACTCGACGCACGCTCGTGGCGTCGCCGAAAAAGCTTGGACTCGAGGACAAGGCGGCGTTGGAGATGATTCGCGTCAAGCAGCGACGTTTGGAGGAGGAGTCGACCGACTTGTCTCTAGCGCCCGTCGCTCGAGCGTTACAGTTGCAGCGCGGAGACCAAGGTGCGAAACACGACGTACCGAACGGGGCGGTTGTGTCCGACGAGTTTCAAGCCGATATTTGGTTGCGACAGCAAGAACTCGCCTTTATCGCGTGGTTGAACCACACCATCGTCGTCGACGACGCGGGAACGATGGGCGATGACTCTCCGACTGAAAATCGCGGTGGGAACGCCTCGGCGAGAGAGATGAGACAGATCGTCCGTAACAAGCTCACGTCGCTGTACAGCTACGACGATGAGCTCGGGCGCGTTTTCAAGAAGACGTACAGGCACGTCGACAATACGCGCTTCAGGTTGAACACCGGTCAGACTTTCATGGATAACGTCGCGCTCAAGGAGGATTTCATGAGAGCGTTGTCCTCGTACTCGCCGTTCTGGCTCCAACTCGGCGTGGACGTCGTCGTCGGTGGCGGCGTCGCGTGGAAACGCTCGAACGACTTGAGCGATATTCAGCGGGAATGCATCGCGACGTTGTGTCGAGATAGGGATTTGGAGATTGAATTCGGTACCGGTCACACGCCCGGAGCCCCGCCGTTCGCACAAGGGTACGAAGAGGCCCTCAGTAGAAATGTCCTCAAACGCGTTTTACTTTTGGTATTTATTTTGGATCGCGCCGCCATGAGTGGAGTGCCGCCGAGTACTCCTTTACTCATGCGTCCGCATGCTGCGCTCAAGCGAAGCGAGGACGTACTGCGCGCTGCTCTCCAGGGGTCGATGTATGGAGAAGGTGACATCATTCGTAATCTGAGTCAGTGCTCGTACAAGCTGCGTTACCGACAAAATCCGATTCGCGAGTACGATTTCCAATGCACGAACTTGGCGGTTGATCTTCGCGACGGCGTGCGCTTGTGTCGTCTCATGGAAGTGTTGAATGCTGACGTTCTCTTCATGAGTTACGACGACAAGAACAAGGAGTGGAAACGCAGTTTATTGAGTGAAGTGCACTTTCCGTGCGCCTCGCGTAGTCATAGAATACATAACGTCGAGGTGGCGCTTCGCGCCATCAAAGACCAACAGGTTGGATTGCCGGGCACGTGGAGTCGAATCAAGGCGGAGGACATCGTCGACGGTCATCTCGAGCACACGATGGGTTTACTGTGGGCGCTGATGATGCATTACTCTGCGCCGGGTTTGCTGTTGCCGAAGTCTCTGGACGCGGAAATTACGCGCTTGGGCGGTAAAGTCCCCGACGTGAAGCGCATCGAGCGATTGTCTGCGGCGAGACGAGGCGATTCAGTCGTCGAGGCACCGCAGTGTGCCATGGAGGCGCGTCTGTTCGCCTGGGCCCGCGCGGCGTGTGCCACTCAGAGTGTTGAACTTAACAATCTCGGCAGCGCATTTACCGATGGTCGCGCGTTGTGCGCTGTCATTCGCGCGTACGCGCCGATGATGATTCAGAAACGTCGCATCGGTAACGCACCGCTGAAACTTGGAGATGCGAACGCTGACGTGGCGAGACAAGCTCGAGGCATCGCGCGAGACAATTTTGCCGCGGTCTCCAAGGCACTTCAAGCGCTTGGTGGTGTGCCGAGTCCAACGTTTGATATCCGACACTCGCACTCAGCGGATTGTGAGTCACCCGATCCCCGAGCGGTGAGTGGGTATTTACTCTTCTTGAGCGCTAGACTGTTGCTCCTTCGCCAGCAAGAGGTCGCGTGCATTAGAATCCAGCGATGGTGGCGTTGGAAACGTCCGAATCGTCCCAGGTTTGCCGAAGTCGTACGAAAATGGGAACGGACGGTGACTTTCATTGCGTCCCACGTGCGCCGAATGCAAGCTGTGAAGGCAGTAGAGGCGAGAAAGAAAGCCATCGTGACTGTGCAATCGTTCCGTAGATCGTGCGTGGCGAGGCGTCATTTCTTAAAGGCTCGGGAAGCGGCGGTGAAGATTCAGGCGCGGCATCGAATGCGAACGGCTCGCCTCGCATTCAAAGATGCACAGTGGGCAGTTGAGAAATTGCAAACGATGCGACGAGGTTGCATGGCAAGAAAACAGTTCCTGTCACAGAGAAGTGCCGTGTGCAAAATCCAAGCGATTCGTCGAATGGTGTGCGCTCGACGCCACTTTCTGAACAAGATTCTCGCGGTAGTGGTCATTCAGTCGCACTGGCGAGACTTCGTCGCTCGCGCTGAGGCCAGGCGCATTCAGGAGGCTCGGATGCAAATCATCCATGATGCGGCGACCAAGCTTCAAGCGGCCGTGCGCAAGTGCATCGTCCGTAAGCAATTCATGCGTCTCCGTTGGGCTGTTATTTTATCGCAGGCGCGTCTGAGGATGTCGCAAGCGCGCAAAAAGTTCCTGGCGAAGAAGTCGGCGAGCGTCACCATTCAGCGCCGCGTGCGACGCTTCCTCGACTACAACGCTTACCAGCGCCGTTCGGAAATGATTGAACGGGAGAGGCAGAATAAAGCGGCGACTGCTATCCAGAGATTTTGGCGCGGTCACCTCGTTCGGGATGAGCTTCGATTCGAAGTACACTTCGCTACGGTCATCCAAGCGCATGTGAGAGGCTGGCTCGCCCGAAGGCGATATGCCGCGGCAGTCGCCGCGAAGAAAGAGGAGCGCAAAGCCGAAAAGGGCAAGCTCGAAACGCGAGTGAAACCCGTTCGTGAGCGATCCGAACGTAAAGCTGCCATGGTGACGCAAGAGTATTCTCGAGGTTATCTCGCGCGAAAGTCGACTACGAAAAAGTTACGCCGATCGAAGCGCAAGGCTGAGAAGGCGGCTGCTTTGGCGCGACAGAAGGATGCAGACGTGCGCGCTGAGAAGGAAATCCGGCTCAAGGCGGCGAGGTTGTATAACGCCGCGGAGACCATTCAGAGCCACGTGCGCGGCTTCTTGGCGCGTAAACAGTCTGTTCCCAAGTTGGAGTGGCATCGCAAGAGACTCGTGCGCGCCGAGAACACCACGCGGGTGACGCACACTCGCGCGCATCAGGCGGCGATGATGATAAGTCGTCCACACAAGAAAGATGACTGCATGCGAGGGTGCATGTATTTCATCGATCAGTGGAGTTCATCGAAGGAGTGCCGAGAGGCCGTCACCGAGGCGAGCATTTTGCACGCGTTGATGCGAAACATTCGAGTGTGCGGCCGAGCGGCGTCTCAGGTGCAATTACTCACCGTCGCCTACAATCTCCTCGAGGTCATCGCGCGAGACAGACAGTACGCGCGCGCATTGGCCGATTCCCCCGATAGCATGATGGTCATCCTGGAGCACTTGCAAATGTTCCGAGACCGTCCCGCTCTCTTGGAATCCGCCGTCAACGTGATGTTGGCGCTGAGCAACGACGCGACGGCAAAGAAGTTTTTATCGAGCAAAAAGTGCGCGCAACGTCTGGAACAGATGATGGGGATTATCCGTTGCGATCGAGTCGTGCACAGACGCAGCGCCATGTCGTACGCGCAGCAAGGCTGTGCGAAAGAGGAAAAAGACGCTCGCGAGGCGTTGACGATCGACGAACAGGCGTTGCGTTGTTTGAAAAAGTTGAACGCGTTAGTCGGTTCAACCATTCACTAGATGAAAGTGTTGTAATACAATCGAGTTTTAAAGCATCGATTCACCCTCTGATGCGCATGTTGAACGGAATGCGCAAATAGACGCGCACGAAATCCAACAGACACAACACCGCCATGCCGCTTCCCATTGCTTCCCAAAATACCTGTGACATCGGCATCGACTTCTCTTCGTCCACGCGCAAAAACATGGGAAACGAGACCAAAAAGTAAATCCCATAAAACGCCGATCCCAGCGTGTACGCCATGTGCCGATCCTCAAACGAATAGTACGGAAATCCACAAATAGTCAAACTCTCCATGAACGCCGTCGTGTACGCCGCCGCGCCCACCGCCGCGCACTCGAACGCAAACCTCCACGCGTCGTTCACGTACCCGGTTCGAATCCGTCGCAACATCGCGTTGGACAACACGTGATAAAACATAAAGTACGCGTGCGTCATCAGATACATCGAAATCGGTACGTCGTTCAACCGGTGCGCGTCGAACGTGTACTCCGCCTTGAGCACGGCGTAAAAGTAATGCGTGTACCAATAATTCCCGATGAAACTAAAAATCGCGATCCACACGTTCGCCTTGACGATGTATCGCTCATCGATCGGCTTCTTCGCCTCCGCGTCGCACGGATAAAGCAACGGATACAGTATCGCCGGCGCCGCGCACGCGCCGCAATACGCCAGGTACCCCCACCGCCCGAACGATTCGTACGCCGACGTCGCGATCACCACGCCCACGCTCGCGATCCAACACGCCGAGTACTTGAGACAAAACAATTCACCGTGCCGCTTCCCCGGATTGGTCTTGGCGCACGCCAACCAACGCGCCGGGGACGAGGACGAGGACGAGGATGTCCCGCCCGCGCGTCTCGTTTTCGGCGCCGTCGCGGGCGTGAGCGACGCGTACGCGAGGGCGAGGGCGGAAAAGATGGCGGTAAAAATCACCGCCATGTCCGTCCACACATCGCGCGTCGACGTCGTCATGCCGAAGGCGCGCGTCGACGTCAGGCGCCGCGTCACTCTTTGGCGGCCGAGACTGTACCCATGAGCGGGAAAGCGCTCGCGAGCGACAGCGAGGACGATGATGTGCCGACGAACGCGTCTCCGGCGGTCAAACGGGAGACCGAGGACGCGGGCTCCGCGAAACCTGCGGCGAAAAAGGTGCGCGCGACGCGCGTGGACGCGAAAGAAGGCCGTGACTGACGCTGGATGCAATTTTAAAACGCACACAGGTGAAGACGACGAGCGGCGCCGAGGGTAAGAAACCCGCCAAAGACGACGACGGCGACGACGATGACGGTGACAGCGACGCGGACAGCGTGGACAGCGACTGCGTGGACGATCTGTCCGGGGACGAGGTCGACGTGTCCAACATCATAGAGGGCGGCAGACGCGCGCGGCGCGGGCGACCGACGACGTTCGATTACGCCAAGGCTGGACCGGCGTTCGGAAGCGATAGCGACGATGAATGAGTCGAATGGTTTTCTTTAGAGTCGCGCGAGTGACGTTTGTGTTGTAATGACGAACGGCGGCGCGTGTCCCGACGCGACACACCTCGACTCGCCGCGCATGTCCCGCCGCGCCGCGGTGTCCCTGTTTCGACGAATCGTGCGCGCGGGGAAGACGTTTGGGGGAGATGAAGACGTCGTCGCCGCCTTGAACGAGGCGCGCGCGGCGTTTCGAGCGCGAGACGCGCGCGTGGACGTCGCGAAAGCGCTCGCGGACGGTGAAAAGAGGCTCGAGCTCGCGCTTCACTACGGCATCGTGGCCGAGCGGTTGGAGCACTCGAGACTCGCGGGAGGCGGGAACAAAGACGTCGAGCCTCCAGAGGGCGCGGGCGCGCGGTCGGACGCGCTCAGGGCGACGATGGCGAGCCAGTTTCCAGCCAATCCGGCGGCCGCGGCGGCGAGAGCGAAAGCGAGAGCGAGGCGCGCGGCGGTGGCAAAGGTGGAACGCGAGAGCGAGCGCGTCGAGTAGCGCATTGTAACATTTTTAAACGTAGCGTGTAGCCTCTTTTACGTCTCGGAAGATTTGGGATACATAGAAGTACATAATACTGTTCAACGCCGCGTCGGACTACCATAAACTCTTGACGCCGTAATTTCGAAGCTCCTTGTACGCGGGAACCGTGTACAAAAACTGAAGCACAGGGCGAACGGTGCTAGTTGTGTTGTTCGCCATCCCTCGGTGGAGCAGACGATAATCGTACAGAACGCTCTGACCAGCCTTGAGAATGCCGTCGAACGACAGACGCAGCGTCGACGCCGCCTCACCGAAACCGATGAGCTGACTCGTCTTGTGAGATCGCATGAAGAATTGCGTGAAACCCGTGGTTTCATTCAAGTCTATCAAAGGCATGAATACGCACACGCCGTACGGAGGCGCGTGTCCGAGTCCAGTCCTCGGATCGCATTCGGCGTCCAAGTGTCGACCGTCGGCGTGCCACTCTTGATTCTTCGCCCCCGGTTTCGAATACACCACGCTCACATTGACGTTCCACGAGTCGGACATCAGTTCTCGCACAAAAGGTAACCACGGCGCGTCCGTATTCGCGAGCGCGCGAAGCGACGCCCACTCCTCGCGCTCTAAATCCACCAACGCGTCGAACCGCTCACCGCCTCGCGAACCGATTTCCTTGAACGCGAATCGATCGCTTCCGTACGAAATCTCCGCGTGCGCCTCGGCGAATCGTCGCTCAATCTTGGAAATATACGCGTCAACCGCCTCTCGAATCGCCGTCACGCGCTCGCCGTCGACGCGCGTTAAACACGTCGCCACGCCCTCGTCGTCGAACCGTCTCGCCGCGTCCACCGTCGTCGAACAATCCAAATCTCGCGCCGTCCTCGCCTCGAACGACCCAAGAGGCACGTACCCCGGCGCCGTCATCTCAATCTCCACGTCGTGCACCTCGATCGCGCCCTCGAGCTCGCGCGCGACCGCCTCCAATCTATTCGTCAACCGTCGCGTCAACCTGCGCTCTTCGCTCGAGCACGCGCGACACCTCCACGCCACGCACGCGTCCATCGTCGCCGATCCCGACGCCCACTCCTCGACGCTCGATTCCACGTGCGTCACGGACATCGCTCGCGCGCGCGTCCACGTCATCGCTCTCGCGCGCGCGCGCACGCTCGCCATGAGTTCCTCGACGGCGTTCGCATCTTTTCCCACCGCCCGAGGCGCGATGCGAAGCGTCACGCGCGCGACGTGCGTCGCCAGCGCGCGCTCGTCGTCGAACAGCGCGGCGTCCGCGCGTTCCTCCTCGTCCGTCTCCTCGCCCTCGTCCATCGCCGCGACGCGCGACGACGTCTCCGGCGTCTCGGCGTCTCGGCGTCCGAGACCGGCGGCGTCACAATCTCTCGCACGCGCGTCGACGTCGACGGCGAGCGCGCGCGGACGGCGAGACGACGGCGAGGATGACGGACCAGGCGGTGCTCTTGCTTCGCAAGCAGCTCAAGGGTGCGAGAGAAAGAGACTCGACGCGACGCGACGACGCCGACGACGAAGACGGCGCGCGCGGTGGATCTGGTTGACGATGCGGCGTGTCGATGACGGCGACGGCGCGACGACGACGACCGCGACGACGAGAACGCGAACGCGAGACTGACGATGACGACGCGTACCTCGTCGCGTTCGCCCCGCGCGTCGCAGAGCTGTCGAGGAACCCGATCGAGGGATTCTCCGCGGGTCTCGTGGACGACTGCAACGTCTTCGAGTGGCAGGTCACGGTGATGGGACCTCCCGAGACGCTGTACGAGGGTGGTTTCTTCACGTGTAACATGTCGTTTCCGAAGGATTATCCGAACAAGCCGCCGAACGTGCGATTTATTAGCGAGATGTGGCATCCGAACGTGTACGCGGACGGACGCGTGTGCATATCGATTTTGCACAACCCGGGGGACGATCCGCACGGGTACGAGGATGCGGGCGAGCGATGGAGTCCCGTGCAGACGGTGGAGACGATCATGCTGAGCATTATCTCGATGTTATCGGATCCGAACGATCAGAGCCCGGCGAACATCGACGCGGCGAAGGAATGGAGAGAAGATTACCCAGCCTTTAAGAAGCGCGTGGCCAAGTGCGTGAGAAAATCGCAAGAGGAGTGAGCGCGACTCCACGGAGGGGCGACGGGGCATTCGAACACGCGCCGCGCACATTCGCTTAGACATTCATTTCACGTAGCGCGCGATGCGAGGCGATCCGATGGAACGCAACGCATCGCCGATAGATAGACGAGCGCGTCGGTTTGTATTACGATATTACTACGATTTTAAACTCGGCTCGGCATGGGAATTAAAAAATGAAGAGTGCGCTTAGATGGCGAGCTTGGCGAATTCTTCGGCGGCGGCGATGGCGTCTGGAACCGCATCCACGTTCGGTCCTTGACCCTGCGCCACGCCGTTCTTTCCTCCGCCACCCTTACCGCCGAGAGGTCCGCACACTGCCGAGAGCCAGCCCTTGACGTCGATGCTCACCTCGGGCGGGACGCTCACGTAAATGAACTCCTTACCCTTCACGTTGGCCAAGAGCGTGCACGCGATGCCCTCCTTGAACGCAAACGTCGCCGCTTCTCTCAAAGCGTTCGCATCCGTGCCGTCCGCTAGGGTGGAGACGAAATACTTGGCGCCGGCCGCCTTGGTCACCGCCGTCTTCTCTTGCACGTCTACGATTGCTTGCGCCTTGGCCGCGGCGGCGGCTTCCTTGGCCGCCTCCACGACTCTCTTCACATGACTATTGACCGCGGCGCGAATTTCTTCGCGTTGGATCACGGGCAACACCGCGGTGTCGACCTCATTCTTGAGAGAACCCAACGCCTTGTCGAGCTCGCCGCCCGTCAAGTCGTCGCACTTCTTCACGGCGGCGAGCAAGTCGGCGGCGCGCTTCAGCGCCTCGGCGGCTTGACCACGCGTCGCCGCGGTGATGCGGCGAATACCCTTTGCGATGCCGGCCTCTTCGAGCACGACGAACTGTTCGGCCGCGTCCGTGGAGACCAAGTGCGTGCCACCGCAGAATTCGATCGAGTACTCCTTCCACTTTTGGTCGGACGGATTGGCGAGCACATCGTCGATGCTCGGACCTACGGAGACGACGCGAACTGGATCCGGGTACACCTCGCCGAACACAGCGCGCAGGCCGTTGATGCTCATCGCCTTGTCGAGCGCGACTTCTCGCTTATCGACGCCGAGCTTGGCTTGAATCTGTGCATTCACCACGCGTTCGACGTCGGCGATTTGCTTCGTCGTCAACCCCTTGTTATGCGAAAAGTCGAATCGCAACTTTTCGTCGTCAACTAAAGAACCCTTTTGGTCGATGCCGTCGGCAACGCACTTTCGCAACGCAAAGTTGAGAACGTGCGTCATGGTGTGGTTTGGCATGATGTTTTCGCGACGATCGTAGTCGACGGCGCACTGCGCCACGTCCCCGACGTTTACGACGCCCGAGATGTCGCCGGTGTGAAGCACGTAACCGGCGGCAACCTTGACGTCCGCGACGTTGAGCGCACCTTTCGGTGTCGAGACAACACCGAAATCACTCACTTGACCACCGGACTCGGCGTAGAATGTCGTGGCGTCGAGAACGAGACCGTACGGCCCCTCCGCCTCGGACGTCGACTTGACAAAACCGCTCGGCGACAAAATGGCCGCGACGGTGGTGTCGAGCGTCGGTCGACCGACGGCGTACTTTTGCTCATCCTTCGTCGTCGCGATCGAGTTGTTCTGCAACCACGCCGTGGCCTCGGCTTCGAACAAGAGTTGGACACCACCAGACTTCTTACCGCCCGCGCGAGACTTTTCTTGCGCCTCGGCGAACGCCCGTTCGAATCCCTCGTTGTCGAGTGTGAATCCAATCTCCTCAGCCATGATTTCGGTCAAATCGTTCGGGAAACCGAACGACTCCCACAACAAGAACGCCTCAGGCCCGGTGATGACAGATCTACCCTCCTTCTTGGCCGCTTCGACGACCTTGTTGAATTGATCGATACCTTTTTGGAGTGTGCGGCTGAAGGAGGCTTCCTCGTCGGCGATGATCTCCGTAATGTGCGCTTGCTTGGTTTTGAGTTCCGGGAACACGCAACCGAGCTGCTTGATCACTATCGGGACGAGCTTAGAGAAGAAACCTTGCTTGGCGCCCAGCTTTTCTCGGCCGAAGCGAACCGCGCGTCGGAGGACGCGACGCAACACGTAGTTGCGGCCGTCCGAGCCCGGAGCGGCGCCGTCCGCGATGGCGATGGAAAGCGTACGGATGTGATCCGCGACGACGCGATACGCCATGTCCTTCTCTCCGGCGTCTTCCTTACCGAGAAGTCCGGTGTACGGCGCCGCGCCGGTGATGCTTTGAATCTCCTTGAAGATGGGCATGAAGACGTCGGTGTCGTAGTTGCTCATCTTGTTCTGCAAAATGGACGTGAGACGCTCGAAACCCATACCGGTGTCGACGTGCTTGGCCGGAAGCGGCTTGAGAACGTTACCTTCTTCGCGGTTGTATTGGATGAACACTACGTTCCAGATTTCCAAGCAGTTCGGATCGTCCATGTTGACGAGAGAAGACGCGTCGCGGCCGCCGATACGATCATAGTGAATCTCGGTACACGGACCACACGGACCGACGTCACCCATTTCCCAGAAGTTGTCGGCGCAACCGAACGGCATGACGCGGTTCGCCGGCAGGTATTTGAGCCAGATGTCGCGCGCTTCGAGATCCGGTTCCAAGCCTAGGGCTTCGTCGCCACCAAAGTACGTCGCGTAGAGACGATCCTCAGGAAGCATGTACACGGTGGTGAGCAGGTCCCACGCCATCGCGATGGCTTGCTCCTTGAAGTAATCACCGAACGACCAGTTACCGAGCATCTCAAAGAAGGTGTGGTGGTACGTGTCCTTACCGACGTCATCCAAATCATTGTGCTTACCACCAGCGCGGATGCACTTCTGCGTGTTCGTCGCCTTGGTGAGCTTGGCGAGGCCCGTCTTGGGATCAGCCTTACCCAAGAAGATGGGCTTGTACTGGTTCATTCCCGCGTTTGCGAAGAGCAAAGTCGGGTCATCGACCGGGACGGCCGGGGAAGACGGCCAACGGGTGTGATTGTGCTTCTCCGCGAAGTAATCGACGAAGGCGTCGCGCACGCGCTTGGACGGCCACTCCTCGACGTACTTGACCGGTCTCGGCAACGTCTTCGGTCCGCTCGGATCGTACGTCACCGGGGTCTCGCAGACCGGCATCGTACCCACGGACTCGAGCCACTCTTGCGCCGCGTACACGGTCTCGATCCATCGCAAAAGCTTCGGGTACTTGGCTTCCCACTCGCTTCGCGCGACGAGGTAGCAATAGACGTTGCTCAAACCGCTCGCGCCGACGATGTCCGCGAGCGTCAGCGTGTTATCTACCAAGAACATCACCTCATTCGCGACGAGATACGCTTCAACAGCCGCCATGAAATCCGCCACCGTCTTCTTCGCCTCACTCTCCTTCTTTTCATCGTACACGATGCCTCTCGCCGCGCCGATGCCGACAATCGGATACAACCAGTGCGGCCCGCACACGTCCACGACGTTGAACGAATCCATCCACCCATCGATCCTCGCCCGAGTCCACGCATCTTTCGGATAAATGCTCGCTCCTGAGCTCCCCACGGTGGCGAAATACCTCGCGATCGCGTTACTCTCAAACGCCGCCGTCCCGCGCTCGACGTTTTCCAAACAGGGTACTTTTCCGAATGGATTCTTCTCCTTGAGATACGTCGCCGACTTGTTCGTCTCTCCCATCACGCACGCCGCCTGAACGACGTCTTCATCCGCCACGCCCGCGAATCGCGCCGAGGCCGCGATGCGATGCGAACGCGTCGTCTGCCCGTACAAAGCGTACGCCATGATGATTGATGACGATCAATCACAGTCACCCCACCCACGCGCGCGACGCTCGACGTCGACGAGCGACGCGCGAATCGAGAGCGACGCTCGATGAGATGCGCGCGTTGACGTGCGTCGCGTCGGTCCGCGACGTCGAGCGACGCTCGGTGTGACGACGACGAACGAACGAACGAACGATGCGCGCGAGAGAGAGGTCGGCGGCGGAGGGATGGATAAGCCCTGGGACACGCGGTCGGCGGCGCGCGAGACGAGACGAGACGAGACGCGGAGGGAAGACGCGCGCGATGGGCGACGATGAAACGAAATGAAATGAATTGGTATAATTACCGCGACGGAATGCGCGAATGGACCGCGGGCGGAGACGCGCGCGCGCGCTCGACCGACGGCGGCGAAGCGGAGGAATGGCTCACGCCTCGAGGTGGTAATCCTTCGGAACCTTGACGTTCCAGCCGCGTTCGTCGGGAAGCTTGCCCTGTTGGATGCCGGTGAGCTGGTCGTACATCATTTGGGAAGTCGGCCCAACTTCACCGTTGCTAAAGGTGGTTTTTTTACCTCGGAAAGTGACGGAGCCGACCGGGGCGACGACGACGGCGGTGCCCGTGCAAAAGCACTCGTCGGCGTCCATGACTTCCTCGATGGACACCGGACGCTCTTCCACGGTGAAACCGCGCGCGGCGGCGAGTTCACAGATGGACTTGCGAGTGATGCCCGGAAGAATGGTGCCTTGAAGAGACGGGGTGGAGATCTTCTTACCCTTGACGCAGAAAAAGTTGCACGAGCTCACCTCTTCGATGTACTTGTTCTCCTTGGCGTCCAAGTACATGACGTCGGAGAAACCTTGATTCTTCGCTTCTAATTGAACCTTGAGCACCGGGGAGTAGTTACCGATGCACTTGGTGCTTCCACTGCCACCAGGGGCGGCGCGGTGGTACGTCTCCTCGACCGTCAAGTCGATCGGCGTCAACTGCCCGCCCTTGAAGTACGACGCCACCGGCGAGCAGTACACCAAAAAGGTGTAGCTCGGCGCTGGTCCCAATCCCAAAATAGCCCCGGTACCGATGAGCAACGGTCGCAAGTACAAAGAACCCATGCCCACCGGCGGGACGTAATCCGCGTTCGCGCTCACCGTCTGTAACACAGCCTTTTGGAATAAATCACTCGGCACCGCCGGCATGGACATGCGTCCCGCCCCCTCTTCACATCTCGCCGCGTTTTCATCCGGTCTAAACACCAACAACTCATCCTCCACCGTTCGAAACGCCTTCATGCCCTCAAAAACACCCTGTCCGTAGTTCAACACCGCCGCAGCCGGGCTCAGACTCAGGTCTCCGTACGGCACGACGCCCTCAACCTTCCACTCGCCCCCGAGCTCGCACGTCGCCTTGAACATGTGCGAGGTCGTCGTCAACCCGAACCCGATCGCGTTCCAATCGATCTCACTCGCCGGCGTCACCGTCATCACCGGCGTCACCGCCGCGCGCGTTCGAACGTCTCCGCGCCGCCGTCCTCGAACCGCGACCGCGGACGCCGCGCACGCGCGCGCGCCGTCATCGCGTCTCGCGCGCGCGCCGCCTCGCGTCGTCGTCGTCGTCGTCGTCGTCGCGACTCGCGCGCGCGGCGACGCGCGGGCGCACGGGTGCATCGCGCGCGTCCCGCGTTCGTCTCGCGCGTCTCCCTCTCGCGCGCGTCGTCCTCGCGCGCGACGACGACGACGAGGGCGAGACGACGCGAAGGTTATCCCTCGCGATCGCGCGGACGCGCGTCCGACGCGGGACGCGTCCGTCCGCGCGATGGGGTTCAGAGGTGGTGCAGTACGGAGGGTGCGGTGGGTCGTGTCGGGATGCGTTGTGTGTGCGTGTGCTCTTCGGACGTTCAGTACGTATACTAGATAGTTAGTAGTCTATATATATATATATATATGTGTGTGTGTGTGTGTGTGTGTGTGTGTGAGTGACGGAGTAGAGGACGGGGAGCCATGCCTATATATGTGTGTGTGTGTGTGTGAGTGACGG
>MDTA01207984.1_pt1 | contig 14045 bp, 18 predicted proteins | sample 811151 | NCBI WGS metagenome assembly MDTA01 (sample SAMN05326648, study PRJNA326480) | marine metagenome | isolation source: seawater | place: Indian Ocean: South | collected 2010 | reverse complement strand
GTTTCACACATACATTTGTGTCCACATGGCAAACAAGCATGTGTTGCCTCTGCATCCATGCACACCATACATTCTGATGCTGAATTCTGACCCTCCGTGTTAGAATTGTCACCTGGAACGTACGTTGCTTGGTTTTGAAGCCGATACTGTTCTTGAATCTTCTTTGTTGCTTCATCAAACTTAGCGTCTCTTCGTACTGAATGTATCAACCCTTTTGTAACTATGGGACATTGGTGCAAGTCAAATGGAATAAAGTAACTTTGTCTCTCATCATTGTCTCTGACTGCCCAGAAAAAGTCAGCTGCAAGACGCAATGTAATCTGAGCTGCGTTCAACTTCATTTCATCATCTGTAATGCCATCCAATGTATTTACCATACGTTTTTTCAATTGGTCGTATTTTTCCTTGTTGTCACCCGTCCGTTCGAATACATCAGGATCCTGTAAATGCTTGTAGTCTTCTGGTGTCATATCCACATTATAATTTAATTCATGTGCCATAAACCTGTTCCATACTGTATACGACATGTCTTGCGTGCAATCGTTTGGTCGCATGCAAATTTTCAACTCATCATACAAGTATCCACTTTTGATCTGAAGTTCTTGCATGTAGTGCCAAATGGCGTCCAAGAAAATAGCATTTTCCACTGACACTACAATCCTACTTTCTTTGTCGACGGTACTTATACCAATGTAATATTCTTTGAACAATCCTTTTCCAGTCAAATCGCAAAAAGCTTGTTCAGAACCTTGATTATAAGAAACTCTCCAATTCTGCCTCTTGAAGTGCTTTCCAGGAATGAATGTACTTTGAATCGATATCATACCTGACTCTTCTTGTGTAGCATCTATCGAAGATTCTTCTTCTTCTGACTTGCAGTTATTGTTAATATACGATATGAAATCACTCATGACATCCACAACCAAGGGAACCAAATCACTGTTTTCCAGATAATCATCTGTCATAAATGAATCTCTAAACACTTGTGGATAATCCATTATTCTTTGCTTGATTTGTCGGACAACTTCGTTCTTTTGCCTGAAATTAAATTGAATATTCTCACTCATTTTCTTGATGACATCAACCCTTGAGGTTGATACATTAACATCCACCACTGTAGGAAATCTCTGTGCGTTCCAGCTTCGAAACTCCCGAATCTCGAGAGTTAATTTTTCCAATTGATCAACATCTTTTTTGTTTTGATTATGAACAACCGACATCATATAGTTCAGTTGATCAAGGACTGAGTCTATACGAGAGAACTCTTCCCAATCGCTCTCTTTCTGTTCCCTATTACTATTTGAGTTTTTCAGTAAATCAGATACTCTCTTAACCAAGGATCTGCGAACCTGATAAAATTCTTCAGCTTCTTTGGTCAAGAATGCAACTATGCGGGCATTTGATGCTGAGCTCATGTGTGTGACATTCATTTGAGTATACATTTCTCTGGCGGATTTAACTTCCAGCATGACGGGTTCACATGTCTCGATGTAGTTATACAATTTACGTAAACAGTCGGTGAATGTATCGTCGCGGGCGAATCCTATAGGACCAGGCGAATTATTGATTTTGGACCACAAATCATTCCATCCTGCACTCATCTTCTCGTAAAACTCTTTAGCTTGCTTCAACTCTGCATTTTCTTTCTGCAACTGTGCCTTATCTTCCTGCAACTGTGCCTTATCTTTCTTCAATTGTTCAATTTCCTCCTTCTTAGCTTTGTACTTTTTATAGTTGACAATAAGCCCGTTTCCATCGATTGTTTCGTGTAGCTCAGCCGCAGACATTACTCTGCACCCCGCTGACCTTATATAAAAATAAAAAGCACCCATAATCACACTCCACAGCCCCAAAACGCTCACATCCACCATGGCGCGCTCCCGGTTCTTCCCCAAGGTGTGCAAGTGCCTGCACACGTCGGAGGCGGTGTGGAAGATGTGCATGGACGCGGCGTCGGTGGCGTCGAAGGAGCTGGGTGCCGGGCACACGGAGCGCACGTACGAGAGCGTAATGGCGGATTGGCTGTATAAGCAGAAAATCCCAACGCTGCGGCAGGCCAAGTACTTCCACAAGATTGACACGACGGTGCACGAGACGGGGATCGTGGACTTGGAGGTGGACCAAAAGGTGATTCTAGAGCTCAAGGCCGGCGTGGCCTCGATCACGGAGGAGCACAAGGTGCAGGTGCAGCGGTACCTGCGGAGCGCGCGGTTGAAGTACACGAAGGAGATTCTGATTGCCGGGGTGATTCTGTTTGACAAGGCCGGGGGGGTCAAAATGTGGCGGGTGGTGTCGAAGCCGAAGTGAGAGGGGGTGGGGTAGTATAAGAGAATTCTTGATTCATTACTCAGATGTATCCAAATACAGAAAGACCACGCAAGGAAAAGTATGGTCTCACAAATTGGGCAATGAGACCGAGGGGTGACGGCAATGATTTATTCGCGTACTTCTATTGGATTGGTGTGGTTGTTGTGTATGGCCTTGGGGCTTGGTTGATTGGCAAAGAGTGGGTGGGCTGGGTGTTGCTGGCCGGTGGTGTAGCATTCACGTATATTGGTATCTACGGTAATGATGATTGACTTGAATATATAACCAAACACCAACCAACGCCAATGCCCACCGCAATCCTTCAGTGCCCCCTCCTCCCCCTCTGCCGCGCGTCCATGGCCCGCATCTGCTCATGTGAGGTGCTGCTGACACGGGCTATGCTGGTCAAAAAAAGTAGCACAAACGGTGGTAAGGAGGCTCCCCAGCAGTGTTTAAGACACTAGTTGAGTATGTACACAAGAGAGCACAAGTGCGATCGTTCCGGGTTTTATGTGGATTTCATAGCACTTCCACCCCGTACCATCACACTCCTTCCACCCGTGCTCAGGATGCCTTTGTCGCCAATGCCCAATCTGCGGTCCGTACGTACTGTTCACACCAACACGGCCGCGGCCGGAGCACGGTACGGGACAGAGAGAGTACACCCACGTCCGCAGCCTGGACCGGCGTCCGCAGACACCGAGGCTCGAACGCAGGACCTCTGCAAGCAGGGGTCACGCCTTGACAACACGACGAGTTTCATATCTTTGGAGGGGTGATTGCTGCAAGCATCCTGGTGGGGAGGGTTGTTTGGTGGGTTTATGAGAGAGCAGAAAAATCTGATTCTAATCTTCAATAACAATCACCTCTTTGTCGTCCTCATCACACTTACTCAGAGTATAAAGAGGGACACGGATAGATGTCTTGCCATTGTGACAGAGGACGTTTGCGTGCTTATCCTCGAGCACAGTGTCAAACACGACCTCCCTGTCCACAAAGTCAGGATCGTCACACCACAAGATGATCACACGATCGCCTTTCTTGAAAAGTTTAGCAGCAGCTGCGTCGCTCATTTCATTCACCGACTCTTCACGAAATTCTCGGAATGCCTTATCCAGAAAACACCCAGCCATCTCCAAAGAACGTGATTATTATCTTGAATCTTAAATATGAACACTATTAAATTCGTTCTCTACTTCTTTTATTGACATTGGAACCCAAAATCAACTATTACGGTAAAAAATCATACACACCATACCAAACCACAACTCCCTCCCACCCACCGCAACATGAAACCCCGCAAACCCAAGCGCAAGAACGTCAAGACCGCGGCGCTGTGCTACCAAGGGTGCTGCGGCATCTTTGCGTGCGCGCTGGCGTCGGGGAAGCGCCTGCGGACCGGGGCGGAGGCGGAGGAGTACCGGCGGCTGTTCTTGAGTAACGTGGCCGGGTGCCGGAAGCCCAAGAACTGGATGGGGGGCACGCACGAGTGGGAGCGGGCGGCGTTTCTGCGGTACCTGGGTCTCGAGCACACGGACGTGACGCCGAGGGAGGGGAAGCACCTCACGCTGAACCAGCTCCTGCGACGGAAGGATATCTACCAGACCAAGGCGCAGTACATTGTGACGGTGACGGAGCACTGTCTGTATTTGAGGACCAACAAGAGCAAGCCCAAGCTCTACTGCGTGGACCAGCGCGGCGTCAACATGCGGCTCGACTCGGAGAAGCTCAAGCGAGACTTGAGGAAGCGCGTGATGAGCGTGTGGAGGGTCGACGGAGACGCCGAGTCCACAAAGAGTGATGCGAGCGCTGAGTCCACCATGAGCTCGAGCGACACTGAGCTCGAGAATTCCGCGCGCGTGCTGCAGGCGGTGGTGCGGCGGTGCTTGAATTCATTTTAATAAAAAGTAGCCATATATTCGCCTTATTACTGTGATTGCCCAACATGTTTGACATAGGCCATCGCTTTGCCATTTGCAACCGCCAGATCGTGGATGCCGACGAGATGGGTCGGCTGCCTGCGTCTGAACTAAGAAAGAGACGATATACAGAAGCGTTCTTTTGCCACACGTGCAGTGAACCACATCCAGTCACCTTTGTCCATCAAACACATCCAAAGTTTTACTATCGTGGGACCTTTCGCCATAAGCGTCAGTGTCAAGGCGGTGGCATTGGTGGAGGTGGTGAGTCTGTAGAACATATGACTGCAAAGTACTTGCTACAGAAACACGTGGGCATGTATTGCTTTCATCTCACGCAGTGTGTGGATTGCCGTTGTGGTCCACTGCAAAGGACGCAAGACGCCAAGGTTGCCGTTGAGTTCCGTGTTAAGGCCAACGGACATCGATACGCGTGCGATTGCATGCTGCTGCGCAATGGTCAGCCGGTGATTGCAATGGAGGTGTTACATACACACGAAACAACAGTACAGAAGGAGGAGGATATTCGTAAGCAGAATATCGAGCTCGTGGAGTTCACTGCAGACGAGATTCTGGAGAAGTTTGAAGATATACATGACAAGAAGAGAGAGATATATCTCAATAACCTAAGAGTGAGTACATACCTGTGCGGGCAATGCAAAGAGAATCGAGAACGTCGTGAACGGGCGCGACAACAAGCACTCAGGGATGAGGAAGATCGTCGTGAACGGGCAAGACAACAAGCACTCAAGGACGAGCAAGACCGTCTTGAACGGGCAAGACAACAGGCACTCAAAGACGAGCAAGATCGTCTTGAACGGGAGAAAAAACAAGCACTCGAAGACGAAGAAAATCGTCGTAAACAGGATAGAGAACATGCACGCAGGTACAAGGCATATTGTCGTGAACGGGCGCGACAACAAGCACTCAAGGACGAGCAAGATCGTCTTGAACGGGAGAGAAAACAAGCACTCAAGGACGAGCAAGATCGTCGTGAACGGGTAAGACAAGAAGCACTTAGAGACGAGCAAAAGAAGGAAATGGAGAGAGAACGATTGGAGAAGCAGAAAATGATAGAAGCGGCACGGAAGCGGGAGGAGGAAAAAGTCGAAGCGGAGCGGAAGAAAAAGGAAAAACAACGACGTATTGCGATACTTCGGAAGGAACTACAGAAGGCCGAAGAAGAGAAAAAGAGAAAGCTTGCAGAGATTTCAAAGGAGAGACTCGAGTATGAAGAACGTCAGAAGCAACATTTACAGTGTGTTCAAGACCATCAGCGCAAAAAAAGAATAGAGCAGTATGCGTCTAATTTGAGGATCAAGAAACTCTATCTACCGTGTAGCAACGTTGATAGCAAAGAAATGGAGTTAATTGGTGCCAAGTTTGACACCAGAAACAATTTATGGTATGCTCCCTGTGGCAGTGACATCAATCAGTTCGTAACGTTACTAGATTTAAATTGATTTGATCTTTTTAGCAAAATCTGAGTATAAGAAGAGACCGACTACACCTCTCCACCAATGTCGAAATACACGGTCCAGTCCGGTATAGAGCCCGTCAGCACGGTGACGGCGCCGGTAGGTAAAGCGCATGGGGGTCGGAGTGTGGAGTCGGATGGAATAGAGGAGGGTAAAATCACGGAGCGGGGGCTGGGGCTGTTTGAGAACTTCTTTGTAAGTCGGGTAGTAATGATGGAGTGGCTGACGGAGCCAGAAGCGCGTGAGTTGGTTCGGGAGACGCGCAAGGTGCAGAAGCACTACGTCCGGGAGAAGGCCAAGATGCCGTATATTACCAAATCGTGGATGTTTTCCTTCTACGGCTTTGCGAGTGCGCGGAAGCGGAACTTATTTCTGCGGCTGATGCGGTACATGCTCAAGCCGCGCATGTTTGTGGCGTCGCAGGTGTCGGACGACCGATTCGAGGGGCTGTGTTTTATTAATCCCATCTCACATGCGGAGAGTGAGACACACACGATGGCGGACGTAGAGCGTGCGCTGGAGTTGTTTAAGATGTCAATTGGGGTGTGTGAGCTAGACTCGTACATGGGCAACGAGATGATTTCGTGTTTTGAGCGCATCCAAAAGGGCAACTTATGGTACGGCAATATCACCAACGTGCGGAATAGTAATATCCTGCGCACCCTCCGGCGACGACTCCAAGAACGGCAGCAGGCGGAGATGGAGGCGCGGGTGCGGGCGGAGACGAACCTGTCGTTTACGCCGCAGAATATGTTAAGCTTGCACCGGGAGCTGCAGAACCTTATGATCGACACGGCAACAGCGCGGCACCGGATCGAGGCTTCTCGCAACGTGGTAGAGATGATGATGGCAGACGCGGTGACACAGCAGCGCCGGATGCAGTCCATGTACGTCATGCTGATCCCAACGGTGAATCCAGATAATGGTAATGCGACGGACAATTACGTCAACCAGACACTGCGGACGACCCTGCATGAGTCTCTCAACTACCAGGCCTCAATGGTGCAGGACCTGACTAACATGCGCGAGCGACTGACGCGTGTGTGGACCCCAAACTACGACTCACCGATAGAGAATAATTCAGCGCAGCCTCCAGGCTTTCCAGAGCAAGTCCAACTGAACGGAATTCAGTGGAGGGTGGTTGCTAACTTTAACACTGGATTTATGAACGCATCACAGGCAACGAGAAACCCACCGCCCCCGCCTCCGCCACCGCCTTTACAGGTGGTGGACTTGACAGGGGAGCGTGACCCGTTTGAGGTGGATTGAGAGTGTAAAAAAAATAAACACATGTATACCCGAACGCCCGTGCAAGCATGCAGCCGCAATGGACTCGAGCCCCGCCGACCGCCTGCTCCGGCACAAGGCCGAGATTGTCCGGCGTCTGCGCTGGTGTCTTGACCATGAGCTATATCCTGCTCATGATCGGGTGCACGAGGCGCCGGGGGACGACTCGGAGTTTATGGTATGAGTGAACGAGATGTACTCATGATAACTAGAACCCTCACTAAACACACCACCACAGCACGGCATCCCCCCCTGGCACGCCGACGGCCGCGTCAACCCCGCGGGCGTGGCGGATAACGTCACTATAGAAGCCCCACCTCACGGCTTCGCCCTGATGGACGACTACTGCAAGGAGAGTGGATGGGTCTGCCAAAAGTGCAGCGAGTGGGTGCCGGTGCCCCCGCGCAAGTGTGACGCCGCACGCGAGCCCGAGGACTGGTGGTGGTGCCTTAAGTGCAAGCAGAACAAGAAGGCGAAGAGTCAGAAGGAGAAGAAAATGGAGGCGGTTGCGGCGACTTGTAAGAGTGTGAGGGATATGTTTAAATCGAAACCGAAATAAGATACCCAACGTGTTGTTCTGCCCGTATCATGTTTGCTTTTGTGGTGGTTGTGTCGACGGCCATACATACAATGAGTTGTTTGTGGCCTACGATTGCGATTGTAACATGCACGTTGACACGATGTACGGATTGCCTTGTACGTCAACCCTGCTATGGTCTGTTTCTTTCAGTCTTTGATTTTCATCCTCCAGCTGTCGATTTTCATCCTCCAACTGTCGATTTTCATCCTCTAACTGTCGATTTTTATCCTCCAACTGTCGATGTATATCCTCAAACCGAAGAACCACAGACTCCACCACTTGAAATCTCTTTTGCAAAGCAATGTATTTGTTCTGTACAACCGTAAATCTTTCCAAAAGTTTATCATATAATGATTTTAGTTCCTCGTATGTTTGCTCATGTTGCATGTGCTAGCAAATCATTACATTGTTTTATATCATTGAGAAAGAACATAATGGAGGCGGTTGCAGCGACTTGCAAGAGTGTGAGGGACATGTTTAGGTCAAAACCGGTATAACGTCACCCACCACGCACGGGGTACCCATGCACCTCCACAAACTTCTCGCGATCAACCGCATGCATGCGCTCGTGGCACTCATCGCACAGCACGGCGCCATCCGGAAAGAAGACCCCACGCCGCCGGAACTGGTGGTGGAAGGTCGCGTCGCATTTGTGGCAGTTCACGTAGCAGTCTTTGTTGCGCAGCCACCACTCGCGATCGAGCATGGTGAGGTGGTAGAATGTTGAATCGATTGATATTTTTATTCACGTGGTTATGAACCCCTGTAATGACCAGCTTTTAATGGTAGTTGTTAGTGAGTAAATGATTTGAATCATTGCACGACATATGGATTGCTTGTGGCCAGATTGCATTGAACTTGAGACGACTGTTGTGTTGTTCTGGTATTTTTGGTTGTTGCCATGTTAATCGCCTTGTCACCTACACATCGCACAAAAATATTCCATTCTTTGGAACTATGAAATGTGACAATTTCGTCTGGATACAAATCATCCTGGATTTGATATGTTAAACGGACCTGCCAAGAATGCCTGTTGTTTGAGACTATTTTGAAGGAATAAAGACGTTTTGCGGCAGCCAGCACATCTCCAGTAGTATTATCTTTTTGTACCGTGACATATTCGATTCCGTCTGCACCATGTCTTGTCTCAATTACAAGCACCACGTACTGGCCGTTCTTATCCTGAACACCAGCCACCCTGGCACTAGTGGGTGGTGCTAAGTGTCGTTGTAATCCTTTGTGAATCTCCTCAATCTCTTGCATTGTGTACTTAGAAAACAGGTACATCAAAGGATCAAAGAGTGTCTCACACACTGATATTGAATATGTCCTTGTTTCAGTCCAACCACCACGATGTACAACGTTGACCGTGATAAATTTGTCGCCTGTATGAATCTTTTGTGTAGTTTCGTAGTCAATTTCGTAGTCACGAACAGTGTCATATTGCCATTCATTCTTCTTCAGTCTGAATGTCATATGAAGCAAGGCATTTATTGTCTTAAATAAATATCTCGCAGGTGGCACATGCTAATGACGTCTGTTGAATGACCAAAGGTCATATTTGAGGTCATTACATGGAACATTGCTCTGGGACTTGCATGGTAGGGTGGCGGAGTATTTGATCTATTGATATGTTTATTCACTTTGTTATGAACCCCTGTGATGACAAACAACACCAAAATAAGCCCGTTTTTTTAGCCAAAAGCAAGCATAAGCAACGAGCATCCAGTCCAAAATTTCTAAAGATGGAGGCCAGCACCGACACGACGACAGAGAAGAAGAAAGGGACCAAGCGCTCGGGCAAGTCACGCCCACCCGCGCGGCCCTACAAGCGCCTAGAGCTTACGGCACTAAAGCTCAAGATTGAGACGTTCAAGAAGCAGAAGGCGCTGAAGGAGAGCCAGCTATGCATCCTCAACGACAAGCTGGAGAAGCACGAGAACGAGATGGCAAAGCGCGATGAGGAGGAGGAGGCCGGGGGCGAGTGACCTAGTCTGAGTCGACGTCCTCCTCACCAAGGTTTCGAAGAGCTTGTTCCATGTTCTCCTCGCCCTCCGAGCTAAAGTCCACACTTCGCTCTGACTGGGACTCCTCGTCTGAAGAAGGGTAATGCGACGACTCACTCTCATCATTAATAAACTTATTGTCCTCCTCGTTTTCCTCCTCGTCGTCGTCCTCCTCGTCGTCACTCCCCTCGCCCCCCATCTCCTCGTTCGCCTTGGAACGCTTGACTGTACGTTTCCTCGTCCCGGTCTCGCTATCGTACTCATCGTCCTCCTCCGCGCTGCTCTCGTCCGCTGAATCCGCGCCGTAGGATCCGGACGCTTTCGGGATCTGAAGCACGCTTCTATTGTTCAGGAACTTGGACATGTAGATGTTCATCTGCTTCTTGGTCTCCTCATCGAGTTCGGTGCTGCGCGGCCTTTTCGTTGAGAGCAGAGACGCGACCATTTTGGGGGGCATGGCCGTGGCAAGTGTGGAGTGGTGATTGGGAGGGGTTCATGTCAAAATCCTTTTATGGTCACCAGTTTGTACTGTAGGTAGTAAAATCAATTTGTCCGTACTTGAATTAAATGTAAAATCCGAATCTTTGGTAGAACCTGATTTTTTGAATCGAGTTTATTACTTAATTAATTGGTATTTTCAGTCAGATAATTAAATGTATTATCAATTTGGCAGTAGTAAAATAAGTACTATTTATAACCGTTACACTTAATTACGACCCCCGAACCACTATTTATACTTTCCCTGAACCACGACTCCGACTCACTTTCCACGCCAGGTCCCCGTCCATGATCACGCCGTTCACCCCGTTCATGATTGTGCCACCCCCTCTGCTGGCGCAGTGCTCGCACGTTGAAGCGCAGAACAGGGTGCTTCCGCAACTGCCCATCAACGAAATGACGGACACTGAGTTGATGGTGCGGGACACGGACACGGTAGTCACGGGCGAGTACGAAGGGCCGCGCGGAGACATGTGCATTGCCCCGTATATGCCCCGTGCAAGTGTTCTCGACTACATGCGCTCCATGCGCGAGCACTATGTGCTTGCGAGCCTGCTGATCTGGGTGATCATTGCGGTGCCATTGTTTGAAATGAGTCGTGATCGCTGAACGGCGGCTGCTCGTTCTCCAGATGAACTCCCCGCTACCTTCGATTGTGTCGCATACCGTTATGGTGATGGCGCCGATGAAAAAACAGATGGAGAGAGCTGTTCTGCAGGCCGGTCGTACCAAAAGGGTGCTGCTTCTTGAGTTAGAGCCGTTGAAGCTGGAAAAATCCAGCGCATGGGAGATGTCCAAGTTTGCTCGAAAAAAATAAAGCAACCATGCATTTACGAGTGCGAGGGTGTGGTTTCACAAGCAATGGACGCCACGGAGTACCCCCCACAAGGCCCCCGCCCACCGTTTATTGAGGTGGCCATGTCGTACAGTGAAGAAGTACGCGACGCCCTGTTCTACCGCTACTGGACCGCGCACAGTCAGATGGGCCCCTTTGCGATGTACGAGCCTTTGCCGATGATGAAACCACTGGGACCGCTTATTTCTTCCGTGTGAGGAGAGACAGTGTCATCTCTGCGCACGCACCATGTGAGGCATGCAGCAATTCAATAAAGTGATCTCGTCCCTGAACCGTGCACACCTCTCCCCGGAGCGAGTCGAAGCAAAACAAGTCCGTCCCGATGTGCACAAACGCGGAGGTGTGACGCCCCCCCGTGAGCACAATGGCGGTGTCGGGGACACAGAGCGTTGGAATCTTGTCCACGTGCACGCTGAAGTCGGTGGGAAATGAGCTATCAGGGACACCGGAGTAAACTCCCAGCTCCTTCACGTCGATGTTCTCAGGCACGCGCGTGGCCTGGAAGATTTCGTGCTGCTGAAGCATACCCTCTTGTCCGCGCAGGACAAGTTTGCTATGCACATCTGCTGCATGCTTCATAAGCACGTCCATGTCATCTATCGAACAGAGAGGGGTGATGATCCGCTGCAGGCACCCAACCACCCAGAAGATACAAGCGGATGTGCACATGGTAGCACCATGAGCATAGTGAGCCTGCGACTTGTAGAGCTTGCTGATAAACATTGTCGAACATGTATCAAGTCTTAAATCGTGGTGACATTTATGAAACTGAAATTGATCACGCCACCTTTTGAAGCAATAGTCGAGCATCCTGTGCACAGAACGCCTCCATGGCCTTATTGACCAGAAGCACGTGGCCCGCCACGACGACCCAGTGCCAGCACTCGGCGTGCTTCTTTGCATATCCCAGCCCCGTGTGCTCGTACAGCACCTTGATGTCTGGATTGATCTGCAGGAGCAGCGGCACGACCTCGAGCCCCGAGGCTTGTGAAGTGTTGATGTGCTCGAGCTTGGGCTGCTTGTGGCGCTGGTAGCTGGGGTAATGGAAAAAGATGACCTGGGAGGGGCTATGGAAGAGAAAACGGAAGCGGTGCTTGTACTGCGTGATGGCCCCGAACGGGATGTCGCTGATCATAGTCATCTCATAAAAGTCGTCGATGGACGCCTCGCGGTGGTGGTTGTACAGCTCAATCGTCGAGCCCGTGCTCTCTGTCACCAGCTTGGCCTGCATGAGCATACGCGTGGCCGAGAGCAAAGCATGCACGAGGTCGAGCACGGACACGATCGTGTCGCTGCGGATGCGGCACCAGTTGTCCTGCGTGCGCTCGACGATACCCTTAAGCTCAGTGATGTCGGTCTCCACCGTGGCGGGGGTGTCCTCGCTCACCACGTCCGTGTCCGTGTCCTGCCACTCGATCCGCAGCCAGTGTCCCAGGCGGCGCATGACCACCAGGAGCGCTAGTTTGATGTCAAACTTGAAGTGGAAGCCGGCGTCTGCGTCAAACACAAAGAGCTTGTCAAACGCCATATGCAAACTCGTGACCACATCGCTGAGGTCCTGCCACCCCATTTCGGTCACGGGCGTGTCGCTGATGATCAAACTTTGCTGCTCAGTGTCGAGGAGCTCCTTCCACGCGTCATGTGTCATATTGAGCTCCTCCACGTCCTGCAGTGCGATACAGAGCACGGTCCCGACCGCATGCATGGGGTTCATGTTGGTGTCGTCGCGCACGTCCTCCGCCCGGTCAAAGTGCACCAGCCACGAGTCCAGGCACTGGTCGACGTCGGCCAGGTCCAGCGCCAGACAGGATTTCTGGCAGTTACACAGCATGCGCATGACGTCCATGTGTGCCATTGCCTGGCCGTGTCTCATATCAAATATGCATCTGGCCTGTGTCTTTCATTTTCTCGCCGTTACGGTACTGACAATATATATTAGACTGTGTGATCCCAAAAGCAATGCTGAAACACGGTCGGCGTTCTTTGCTTGTGTTGCTCGTATCTCTCGTGTCACTTGTCCTGGGTGAAGTCGATGTCAAGTTTACGCTCCGTGTGCCCATTGCCGCCACATCATTTTCGTCGTCGGCTCAGATAGCGTTCCGGACCTCCCTCGCCACGACAGCACAAGTTGATCTGACAGCCGTCGAGATCGTTCAATATTCGTCTGTGCACGCCGCGCGGCGGCTTCTGTGGCTACGAAGGCTGCTGAGTGAAAGCACTGACGTCGAGATGCTGATCCACACTTCGGATTACCAAGCTGCCGGCGAGGTGGGCATTCACTTGGACATTATGTACGTCAATCAAGATCTGGTAGCGAGCGGCTTTCCGGAGTCTTCTTTTGTGGAGAGTCCGTCGTACGCTGACGCGACTTACCCTACTCTCAACTGCATCAGCTGTCTCGAGGGTCAGTATCTCGACGACAGCACAGAGCCCCCGCAGTGTGCTGAGTGTCCGACGTTTTCCCACACACCGCCCCGCGTCAACGCGGCGGACATTTCCGAGTGTGTGTGTGAGCCGGGGTATACCAACCTTACTCCTGACGAGTGCAGTGTGTGTGGCATTGGCAACTATAAGCCCGTGCTAGGAAATGTGTCGTGCACGACCTGTCCTACCAACTTCAACACCGTGGTTGATAATGCGGACGCGTTCGAGAAGTGCCTCTGTAGCCCCGGATACTACAGAAATACAGGGTATTACGAACTCGTTGCCGACGGGGGGCTTTACTATTTGGTCGATGATTCAAGCAGAACCACTCCCAACCCAACACTGACACTCACACGCGGCCGGCAGACCATCATCAAGTGGCCTGAGAACGCTGAGGAGGGTGGGTTTCATCCTCTGATTGTGTCTGAAAGCTCTGGGTTTAATGATCCGTCCGCCACATTTGCAGTCAAGGTACAGCCCACTACCACGATTACCGTGCCTGCAGATTTCACAGGTAGCTTGTACTATTACTGTCAGTATCATTCGAGTATGAAAGGCACTCTCAACGTGGTCGACGCCACGTGCACTGACTGTGAAGCCGGAACGTACAAGCCCACCATCAGCGACGCGAGTTGTAGTTCTTGTCCAGCCAATTCCCACTCCCCGGCCACATCAGACGCAGAGTCCGAC
>MDTA01112061.1_pt1 | contig 14048 bp, 12 predicted proteins | sample 811151 | NCBI WGS metagenome assembly MDTA01 (sample SAMN05326648, study PRJNA326480) | marine metagenome | isolation source: seawater | place: Indian Ocean: South | collected 2010 | reverse complement strand
ATTTGAGCTAAGACCTGATTAGTAAAAGAATTACTCATAACGAAGCTTGGATGACCAGTCGCGCAACCTAAATTAACAAGTCTACCCTCTGCTAGAAGAATTATTTTATTACCACTAGGCAAAGTTATATGATCAACTTGGGGTTTAATATTTTCCCATTGATAGTCTTTTAACGAAGCAACGTCAATTTCATTATCGAAATGTCCAATGTTGCACACTATAGCTTCATCTTTCATTTTTATGAGATTTTCGTGAGTTATTACTTGAAAATTTCCAGTAGCAGTAACAAAAATATCTATATCTTTAACAACATCATCTAATGTGACAACGCTATATCCCTCCATTGCTGCTTGGAGAGCACAAATTGGATCTACCTCAGCAACCTTTACTATTGCTCCAAGACCTCTTAGTGATTGAGCAGAACCCTTACCTACATCACCAAAGCCCATAACCAATGCAACTTTACCTGCAATCATTACATCAGTTGCACGCTTAATACTGTCAACTAGTGATTCTCTACAACCATATAAATTATCAAACTTACTTTTGGTAACAGAATCATTAACGTTTATAGCAGGAAAAGGGAGTGCATTTTGTTTTTGCAATTGATAAAGTCTCGCGACTCCTGTTGTGGTTTCTTCAGTTACACCAATAATATTACTCTTCACACGAGAATAGAAACCACTATCTTCTTTTAATTTATTTCTTATTGAATTGAAAAGAGATATTTCTTCCTCATTAGAAGGATTATTTAAAACAGAAATATCTTTCTCTGCTTTACTGCCAAGTATTAATAAACCTGTTGCATCACCACCATCGTCAAGAATCATATTTGGTGCATCATTTCCCCAATCTAAAATGTAATGGGTGTATTGCCAATATTCGTCTAGGCTCTCACCTTTTTTTGCATAGACAGATATTCCTTGATCTGCGATTGCTGCTGCTGCATGATCTTGAGTGGAAAAAATATTGCAAGATGCCCATTTAACTTTCGCCCCTAAAGATACCAGTGTCTCTATTAAAACTGCAGTTTGAATAGTCATGTGCAAACTTCCGGCAATTTTTGCACCTTTTAGCGGTTGCTCAGAATGATACTTATCTCGAAGTGCCATTAATCCCGGCATTTCAGTTTCGGCAATTTTAATTTCTTTTCTTCCGAAATCCGATAAGGAGATATCTGCAATAACATTATTTGGTATAGATGTTTTAATCGAATTTGCAATAACCATTTCTAAAAATTTTTTGATCTCCTAAACTATAAATGATTTTTGTGTAATTTTGTGTTTGTTGGGAATTTAAAAGATACTATAAATCTGGGCAAAAAATTTGCTAGAGATTTAAAACCCCAATCAATTGTTTTGTTACAAGGTCCTATTGGAGCAGGAAAAACTTCATTTGTACAAGGTATGGCGAAGGGATTATCTATTACAGAAGACATAACAAGTCCTACATTTGCTTTATCACATCATTACCATACAGGTAAAATTCCTCTTATTCACTTAGATTTATACAGGATAGAAAACATATCGATGGCTAGAGAATTATTTTTAGCCGAAGAAGAAGAAAGTAATCAATGCAAAGCTATCTTAGTTATTGAATGGCCTGAATTAATAAAACCGCTTCTTGATAATTTTTGGGAAATTGATATTAGTTATGCTGAAAATTTTGGAAGAAACTATGAAATTTGTCTTCCTAAAAATTCATTAACCTTTACATAATCAGGCTGCTGTTCAATAGCTCCTTCACCAAGACAAGTAATATATCCACAAATACTTGCAAATTCTATAATATTTCTTATTTCTAATTCATTCAAAGGATGATCATAAACAACTAATTGAGAAATTAATCCAGCCAAAAAAGCATCACCTGCTCCTGTAGTATCTTCAATTTTGGATGAATTAAATACCTCATTAATTCCCTCAGTACCATTTATATACCAATGAATGGGGTTAGAGCCATCAGTAATTATTACATCGGGTCTATTAAGAATTTGTTGTGATATTTCAAAAGGGTTTTCACTATCGAAAAAAATAGTAGCTTCCTCTTTAGCTAACTTTAAAATATCTACATTTTGCACAAAATTTTTTATTAATTCTACTCTCTCTCTATTTGTAGTGTCTTTTGAGAAGGCGGAATAATCCCAAAAAACTTCTCTCCAATTTATATCAATCACTATCTTTACATCAAAATTTTTAGCCACACGAAGAACGTAATAAATTGATTCTGCTGATATTTCAGAAGATAATAAAATAGTTCCAGCAACAAGATATTTTGTTTCTCGAAATAGTTTTTCTAAACTTTCGAAATCTTTTTCAATTAATTTTTTACTAATAGTTTCATCAGCAAAAACTGTCTGGAGGTTAGTTTCAAAACCTGAAAAATATCTATTTCCAGAGTTATCTCTATCTACTTTAATAATTCGAGTTGAGGCATTATCGTTTAACTGAAGAAAATTTATATCAATATTTAATTTTTTAAATTTTTCCACAAATTTTTGGCCGTATTGGTCATTTCCTAAACATCCTATAAATGCAGAGTCTATTTTTAATTTACTCAAAGCACAAACTACATTTGCAGGGGCGCCACCTAGAAAGTCTTTGAAACCTTCTCTTGATTTATTATTGATTCTGTCTATCAAAGCTTCTCCTATACAAACAACCTTTGTTTTTTTCATAAATTAAACACTTTCTTTACTTAGAATAATTAGTGCAAAACGATTAGTTTTTTTTTTAATTAAAGTTTATTTAAAATATAGTTTTTAACTTTGACAAAATCTAAAACTTTTAAATGGAGGAATTGGGATATATCATGGTCCTCAACAAGCCAATCTACTAATTGTGATAACATCAATATTTTACTGGTTCACGGTTTTGGTGCATCAAAACAACATTGGAGACATAATCAAGATTTTTTAGGAAGAAACTATACTTGTTATGCCATTGATTTACTAGGTTTCGGCGAAAGTAGCCAACCAAGTGCTCTACTTGATTACGAATCTTATAAAGAAAATTCAATCAAATATTCATTCGACCTGTGGGGTAATCAAATAGCAGAATTTTGCAAAGATGTAATAAAAACGCCGGTATATTTAGTTGGAAACTCTATTGGCGGTGTGGTAGTTTTGAAAGCCGCTGAAATTCTTAGAGAACAAGTTCATGGTCTCATCCTGATTAATTGCGCTCAAAGAACAATGGATGATAAACGATTAAAAAGAAGTAATGTACTGATGAATTTATTACGGCCAGTATTTAAAACATTAGTTAGACAGAGAATCATAAGTAATACACTTTTTGAGAGAGCTGCTAATCCACAAGTAATTAAACAAATACTTAAAAAAGCATATCCCTCTGGAAGAAATATTGATGATGAATTAATAGAAATTCTTTTTAAACCTTCTCAAAGAAAAAATTCAAAAGAAGCATTTAGGGGTTTTATCAACTTATTTGATGATTATCTAGCTACTGATCTTTTTCCTGAAATTAAAACTTCAATAATGCTTATTTGGGGAGAAAAGGATCCTTGGGAATCTCTAGATGAAGCAAAGGAGTGGAAAAATAAATTCAAAAATATTAAAAGATTAGATATTGTAGAAAATGCTGGACATTGTCCACATGACGAAAATCCTGAAATAACAAATCAATTAATACTTGAATTTATTCAAGAAACGAAATAGGCCTCAACATTATCACTCAACCTTCTTAAACCTCTTAGTCCATCTCTCTCAAGATTCCTAACTCTATCTCTACTTATTCCTAAAACTCTACCTATACCAGTTAATGACATTGGTTCATCTCCATCCATACCGTATCTCATTCTTAAAACTCTGCATTGTAAATCTGGTAATTGATGCAGGAGGGAATGAAGATCACCTCTCATGCAATCCATCTCAATTTGTTCATCTGGCAAATCTTCCCCACCAGCTAGAAGGTCTAATAAAACAGTGTCTTCACCATCACCTACCTTTGTTTCTAAACTTACAGGCTGTCCTGCTTTACACATAAGATCTTTAACGTCATCCTCAGGAAGTTCAACGTATTTAGCAAGTTCGCTAACTGTTGGAGTTCGGGACATTTCTTGACTTAGCTCTCTTTGCCCTTTTTTTAACTTGTTTAACATTTCAGTTATATGTATTGGTAATCTTATAGCTCTACTTTTTTCAGCAATTGCTCTTGTGATCCCTTGTCTTATCCACCAATAAGCATATGTAGAAAATTTATAACCTCTTGCAGGATCAAACTTTTCAACACCTCTGACTAAACCAATAGTACCTTCTTGTATCAGATCAAGAAGTTCCATATTTCTTTTAGTATATTTTTTAGCAACACTTACTACTAATCTCAAGTTTGCAGCAACCATTCTTTCTTTTGCACGCTGACCTGCTCTTAATCTCTTCTTAATCTGAGCTGTAGAGAGATTTAATTTATCCGATAATTCATCGATACTTGGTTTATCTCCCGTTAATTCAATAATCTCAAGCTCTGCCCTCTCAACTTGCATGTATTCTTGAACTTGTCTGCCAAGTGTTATTTCTTGTTCATGAGATAATAAAGGAACTCTTCCAATATCTCTAAGGTAAGATCGAACTAAGTCAACCTCATTACCTGTTTTAAGACTTGATATTGTTCCTAGCTTATTCTCAACTAATGTTTCAGATGACATGAAAATCAATAATGTTTTGTAAACAATACCATTAAGAAATGTAAAGTTAAACAAAAAAATCCACATTTCTTAAAAAATGAGAATAAATACCTAGTGTTTTCTTAAAGATACGATGAGTTTAACAACCATTTTGCAGTACTCAGATAAATAAATACCCCTGCAATGTCGGTAACTGTTGTAATAAAAGGAGAAGACATCAAGGCAGGATCTAATTTCATCCTATCAAAAAGCAATGGGAGAATAGCACCAGTAGTGGCAGCTAAAGTTGTTATGGATATCAAACTTATACCAACTGCTGCTGCAATTAAAGGTCCCTGTCCTTGCCACCAGGCAAATGGAAAAACTACAAGCATCATCAAAATTCCTAAAAAAGCACCTGTTATTGCTTCCTTTATTACTGCTTTAAGAGCACCCACCGTTTTTAATTTTTGTGTACTTAAACCCCTTATAACTACTGTTGAGCTTTGAGCGCCAACATTACCTCCTGTTCCAATAAGTAATGGAATAAAGGCAGCTAATAAAACTATTTCTTCCAATATTTGATCATTCATTGCTATGACTTTAGTTGTTAAACCATTTGCTAAAACTAAAATTAATAACCACAGAATTCTTCTTCTCGTAATAGTAAATAGACTACTTTGAAAATAATCATCTTCATCTCCAGGTTGTACAGCACCTGCTGCATAAATATCTCGAGTTGCCTCCTGTTCTATAACATCAATTAAATCATCAACAGTCACTATCCCAACCAGTCTTTTCTCTTTATCAACTACTGGTAGTGCTAAAAAGTCATATCTCTGAATTGCTCTGGCAACATCTTCCTGATTCGTATTTGTAGAAATATTAACAACATCTTTTGTCATGACATCACCAATTGGCTTAGAGGGATCAGCCGTAACAAGATCTCTCAAAGATAATATTCCAGTTAAATGTCTTTCTTTGTCTGTTACATATAAGCTATAAATAGTTTCTGTAAATGGAGCTCTTTTTCTCACTAAAGAAAGGGCCTCCTCTGCGGTCTGCATTTCTTTCAAATCTATAAATTCAGTAGTCATTAAGCGACCAGCTGTTTCAGGTTCATATCCAAGTAATTCTGCAGTAACCTTTCTTTCGCCAGGACTAAGAGCTGACAAAAATTTTCTTACAACTTTTGCTGGTAATTCATCAAAAAGTTGAACTCTATCATCGGGAGACATCTTTTCAACAATTTCTAAAACTTCTCCTGAACGCAGTCTGTCCAATAAAGTTTGCTGCACAATTGGATCTAGATATTCATATACTTCAATTGCTTCATTTTTTTTTAATAATCTAAATGCTAGTGCTTGTAATATTAACGGAAGACTTCCAATGGCATCTGCTATATCTACTGGTTGAGAAGGTTCTAACAACAATTTTGCTTCGTCGTAATTTCCAGAAACCAGCAATTTTTCAAGTTGAATTGTGATGATCCCTCGAGTATTCAAATCAGATGATAAAGATGTAATTGCCTCAAGATTATTATCAGTCATAAATATAATTCCTGTTCAAAGTAACATCACTATTATATGAAGCTTAAGTAATTTTTCTACTTATTAAAAAACCACAATACATACTTACTAAATTAAAAATAACTATAATGTTTAAATAAAAAAAAACTTTTATAAATTCTCCTTGATTAATTAATTTATGTAATACATGTATAAATCCAGTAAAGGATGTAAAACATGAACAAAAACCACTCAAAAAAATTCTTTTCTTAAAATTACTTAATTTTCTCGCGATAACAAAGCCAAAGAAAAAAGACCCAAAAAATGAAACTAGAATAGAATTATCTATAAAAAATCTAAAAAAAGAAGCTATATATGATGCAAATAAAATATAAATATAATATTTTATTTTCATGTTCTACAAAGATTTAAAAGAATAATATCCAATATAAAAAAATAAAAAGGATAGTAATGTAACGCCAATATAATGTAATAAAAATTCTATGTATCGTCTCCTTTTTAATAACAAAAACAAATTGTAAATAAAAGATGAAAATGTACTAAAACATCCTAAAAAACCAACATAAAATAATAAAAACAAATCCCTATTAGTCAGTCCTAAAGATACTAAAATTCCTAAAAATAATGAAGCTAAAATATTTACTAATGATATTTTATTAATATAAAACCGACCTCCAATTTTTAATCTATATTTAATAAATAATCTTAAAGTTAAACCAAGAGTACTCCCTATCAAAACAAACAATATTGAATGGAAATCCAAAATTTAAATCTTTATCCAACCCCTTATATCCCGATTAGGATTATCTAAAAATTGATTGGTCGCTAATTGAACTCTAACCCAAACCTTTTTTTCTCTATCTTCCCATTTACGAATAACCAGCAATAAAGATCCAGAATTTAGCATAGTTAAAGGCTTAGCATTAATTCTTGGATAAGTATAAAGAGAGAGATTTGAAGTTAAGATAATTTCTTTTGAATTATTAAGGAACTTATGCTCATCTAAGTTTCTCTGAATCCCACCAGCAGGAAGTGTAATAGGGCCAATTAATGCAAAAGTTATTAAACAAATATTCTTCAATAAATCCTTAATCATATATCTAAAGTTGCCATATCCAAATTACCACTATGAGTTTCAATAAATTCCCTTCTTGGTGCAACTTTATCTCCCATAAGAATATTAAATATTCTGTCAGCCTCAAGAGCGTCTTCAATTTCAACTCTTTTCATCATCCTCGTCTGAGGATTCATAGTAGTATCCCATAACTGCTTAGGCATCATTTCACCCAATCCTTTAAATCTTTGAATATTGTAGTTGGCATTATCTCCAAAATCTTCGATAGTTTGCTTTAATTGGTTTTCGTTATAACAGTATTTATGATTTTTTCCTCTCTCAACTTTGTAAAGAGGTGGGCATGCTATATAAATAAATCCTTTTTCAACAAGGTCTCTCTGATACCTATAAAAAAATGTCAACAATAAGGTTCTTATATGCGCTCCATCAACATCAGCATCGGTCATGATAACGACTCTATGATACCTAAGTGATTTTTCATCAAATTCCTCTCCTTTTATTCCTAATCCTAAAGCAGTAATTAGGGATTGAATTTCTGTGTTTTTATATATCTTAGTATCATCAGTTTTTTCTATATTTAATATTTTTCCTCTTAATGGCAAAATAGCCTGAAACCTTCGGTCTCTGCCTTGCTTCGCAGAGCCTCCAGCAGAGTCGCCCTCCACAATATAAATTTCTGATTCAGAGGGATCTCTAGAACTACAATCAGCTAATTTACCTGGCAATGTCGAACTCTCAAGTACACTTTTCCTCCGAACTAATTCTCTAGCTCTTCTTGCTGCTTCCGCTGCATTAAAAGATTGTATCGCTTTTTCTAGAATCAAATCCAGAACAACAGGATTGAATTCCATATATTTTGTTAGAGCATCACCTATTAAAGAATCAACAATACCTCTTACTTCCGTATTACCTAATTTTGTTTTTGTTTGCCCCTCAAATTCAGGATCTGGAACTTTAACTGATAAAACAACTGTTAAACCCTCTCTAATATTTTCTCCAGCTAAATTTTTCTCAACATCTTTTCTCTTGCCTCTTTTTTTTGCGAGACTATTGAAGGTTCTTGTTAAGACTGTTTTTAAACCTTCTATATGAGTACCACCGTCAATTGTTCTGATATTATTTGCAAACCCAAGAATATTATCTGAATATACATCTGAACACCATTGCAAAGCAGCCTCTACGTAAACATTCTCTTTTTGCGAATCAACATAAATTATCTCTGGATGAATAGACTCTTTTTCTGCGTTCATATATTCAACATATTCTTTAATCCCTCCTTGGTACAAATAAATCTCTTCCCTAAAAGAGCCGTCTGTTAATCTATGCCTCTCATCTCTAAAAACAATTTTGACTCCCCCATTTAAATAAGCTAGTTCCCTTAATCTAGAGGAAAGGAGATTATATTCAAACTCAATCCCTTCGGAAAAAATTGTATTATCAGGTTTAAAACATATAGTAGTACCTTTCTGAAAAGGTTTAGCTTGTTGTTTCTTAGTTTCTAATTCGCCTTTAGCAATACCGCGCTCGAATCTTTGATTGAACTGGCGCCCTTCCCTATAAACAGTTACGTTAACCCATTCACTTAGAGCATTTACAACTGATATTCCAACTCCATGCAAGCCACCAGAAACCTTATATCCACCACTTCCAAACTTTCCTCCCGCATGGAGAACAGTGAGAACAGTTTCTAAAGCACTTTTTCCAGTTCTTGGATGAATATCAGTAGGAATTCCTCTACCATTGTCCGAAATGAGAGCTGAGCCATCATCTTTGAGAACAATTTCAATATGATCACAATGACCTGCGAGGGCTTCATCTACTGAGTTATCTACAACTTCATAAACTAAATGATGCAAGCCTCTTGGTCCAGTTGACCCTATATACATGCCAGGGCGTTTACGAACGGGTTCTAAACCCTCTAAAACCTGAATCTGCTCAGCACCATAATCATTTGAAATTTTATTGGATCTTTTTTCCTCACTCATTTAATATAGAAAATAAAAATATCAAGCTTTTAAAATGTAATTTTTAAAAGGTCTTTTGTTAAATTTACCACTGGTGCAAGAGAAAGGCTCAAAGTCTATGAGAAATTTAACTACTTTAATTATATATCCCAAAGATTTTTCTTCAGAAATTTTTTATGTTTGCGAATCAACCTATTGTGATTGTTTTAATTGGACCAACTGCAAGCGGTAAAACAGAATTAGCAATTGAAATTGCAAAACATTTCAAAACTGGGATTCATAACATTGATTCAAGACAAATTTACAAGTTTATGGATATTGGAACTGCCAAACCATCTAAGGATCAACAACAAACAATTAAACATTTTTTAATTGATATTAAAGAACCAACAAATCCTATAAACGTCAAAGAGTTTCAAAAAATAGCTCAAGATTCTATTAAAAAAGAAATCCAGAAAAATAATCTACCTTTTCTCGTTGGAGGTAGCGGTTTATATATGAACTCAATCATTAAAGGATTTTTTGTACCCAACATACCCCCACAAAATAATTTAAGGTCTCAATTAGAAAAATTAGGTCAGGAAAAATGTTGGGATCTTTTGAAAAGTTGTGATCCTATGTCAACAAAAAAAATTCATTTTGCAGATCAAATAAGAACAATTAGGGCGTTAGAGGTATTTTATGTGACAGGCAAACCTATCTCCTCTCAAATGTTTCAAAAACCTCCTTCATGGAAAATATTAGAGCTTGGGATTGATAGAAAAGATCTTAAAGAAAGAATTTTACAAAGAACAAAAAATATGTTTTTATCTGGAATTATTGAAGAGACCAATAATCTTATGAACAGATATGGAAAAGACTTATCAATATTAGAAACCATTGGATATAAAGAAGCTAAAAAAGTTTTAAATGATAATTTAACGATTGATGAAGCAATAGAATTAACAGCTACTAAAACGATTCAATTTGCGAAAAGACAAAAAACTTGGTTCCGTAATAAGAACAATGCCATTTGGCTTAATAACAAAAACCTGCTAAAAGATGCAATAATTAAGATAGAGTCTTTTTTAGGCTGACTTTAATAAGATATTAAATCTTGTCCATTAGCCAATCAATCAACTAACTAAACTGAATGCCACCACGCCCACGCTTTGATCGCCGAGCTCCCGTAAGAGAGCTCCCAAATATAAATGAAAGAATAAAATACCCCCAATTAAGAGTTGTTGACTCAGATGGAAAACAACTAGGCGTTATCGATAGAATAAAAGCACTAGAAATAGCTTCTCAAAGAGAACTTGATTTGGTTTTAGTAAGTGAGAAAGCCAATCCTCCTGTTTGCAGGATTATGGATTATGGAAAATATAAATTTGAACAAGAAAAAAAAGCCAAAGAGGCAAGAAAAAAATCTCATCAAACAGAAGTTAAAGAAGTCAAAATGAGATATAAAATTGACAAACATGATTATGATGTCCGCATAGGACAAGCTTCAAGGTTTTTAAAATCAGGCGATAAAGTAAAATGCACAGTCATTTTCAGAGGTAGAGAAATTCAACATTCCAATCTTGCAGAAACACTTCTTCTAAAAATGGCTGATGATTTAGAAGAACAATCAGAAGTTCAACAACGACCAAAAAGAGAAGGGAGAAATATGATCATGTTTCTAAGTCCTAGAAAAACTCCCCTTATAAAAAAAGAAGAGGAATGAAGAAATTGCTATTTTCCAAAAATATCATTTTCTAAAGTCTTGTACTGGTGTTAAAGTTTCACTAGATAACAAAAATAAATTCATAAGGTTTTTCTAAAGTGAGATTCCATATACAACAAGAAAGTGACATCCCAGCATCTACTCAGTTATATAATCAAATCTGTTTTGCAATAGCTGCAAGACATTATCCTCCAGGCCACAGATTGCCCAGTACTAGACAACTAGCAATGCAAACGGGACTTCATAGAAATACAATAAGTAAAGTATATAGACAACTAGAAATTGATGGAGTGGTAGAGGCAATGGCTGGATCAGGAATATATGTAAGAGATAATATTACTAAAAAAGACTTTAAAAAGTCATTTAATTCCAAAGGTAATATTAGTCATCCGCCAGATCAAGAAGCAAAAAAGGCAATAGATAATTTTATAAATCTTGGGTGTTCTCTACAAGAAACTAGGAAAATATTAACTAATGAAATAGATTGGCGAATAAAATGCGGGGCAAAAATTCTAGTTAGTACTCCTAGAGAGGATATTGGAGCATCAATGTTAATAGCAGAAGACCTTTCTCCAAAAATTAATGTCCCAGTAGAAGTAATACCAATGGAAGAGTTAGAAAAAGTGCTTTGCAACTCTAATAATGCCACAATTGTAACGAGTAGATATTTCTTACAGCCTCTAGAAAAACTTGCAAGTAAACATGAGGTTAGAGCTATAGCAGTTGATTTGAGCGACTTTCAAAAAGAATTAAAAATACTTAAAGAACTAAAAGCTGGTAGTTGTGTTGGCATTGTAAGCATTAGTCCTGGATTATTAAGAGCTGCAGAAGTTATTATACACAGCATGAGAGGAAGTGAATTAATGCTTATGACCGCAATATCTGATAATAACAGTAGATTATTAGCACTCTTAAAGGCATCTAGCCATATTGTGTGTGATTGGCCAAGTTTCTCAGTAGTAGAAAACACACTACTAAAAAATCGTTCCCAACTAATGAGATTACCTCAAATTATATGTGCTAAAAATTACTTAAGTATAGAAACAATCAACCAATTAAAAAAAGAAATTGGATTAATGAATTAAATTCTCATGTTAAGAACTCTCAAATCAGATATAGAAATAATCAAAGAGAGAGATCCTGCTGCTCGGGGTATATTAGAGATTTTTCTATGCTACCCAGGTTTTCAATCAATAGTTTTACATCGATTAACTCATAAATTATGGAAATTTAAAATTCCCTTAATTCCTCGCCTATTAAGTCACATAAATAGATCATTTACTGGAATCGAAATTCATCCCGGCGCAAAAATAGGTAAAAGAGTTTTTATTGATCATGGAATGGGGGTCGTAATTGGTGAAACTGCAGAGATAGGAAATAATTGCCTTCTATATCAAGGCGTGACATTAGGAGGCACAGGTAAAAGTCATGGTAAAAGACACCCAACTTTAATGGAAAACGTAGTAGTTGGAGCAGGAGCAAAGGTTCTAGGCTCAATCATAGTTGGATCTAATACAAGAATTGGGGCAGGTTCCGTAGTTGTTAGGAATGTGGAAGAGAACAGCACTGTAGTGGGAATTCCTGGGAGAGTCATTCATCAAAGTGGTGTAAAAGTTAATCCCCTAGCACACTCTGCCTTGCCAGATGCAGAAGCTAATGTAATAAAAAATTTAATGGATAGAATCGATCAACTAGAGAGTGAAATACTTAAATTACAAAAAGCTCTTCAATGTTTAGCAAACTCCGAATTAGTAGATACATCCAAATTAGGTAATGCTCAAAATCTTAAAGATAAAGAAATAATAGAGTTTCTTGGTAACGATTAAATTTTTTAGATTTTTCTATTTATTTGATTCTTCATCAATTTTTGGTTGAAACATAAACATTGAATATATAACGTTTCTTCGCATATTCGTCATCATTTCAAGGAACATATCATAGCCTTCATTTTTGTATTCGATTAATGGGTCTTTTTGTCCATAACCTCTCAAACCTACTGATTCTCTTAATGAATCCATTGATTGAAGGTGCTCTCTCCATAAATTATCAATTTGCTGTAAGATAAAAAATCTTTCAGCTTCCCTCATCAATCCAGGACGAAATTTTTCTATTTGCGATTCTTTTAAATCATAGGCTATTCTCAACTGCTCTTGAAGATAGTTTTTCAATTCATCCACAGATAATAAACTCACATCATCTTTTTTAAGATCATCAAGCAAGTAAATAAATTCTTTAACTTTTGAAATCAATTGGTCAATATCCCATTCTTCGGGAGGAAGATCAGGATTAATATAAGCTTCCACAATTTCTTCCATTGTTCTTTCTCCATATCCTATGACTTGCTTTTTTAAATCAATCCCTTTTAAAACCCTTAGTCGTTCTCCATAAACTGCTTTTCTTTGGTTATTCATCACTTCATCATATTCAAATACTTGTTTCCTAATATCGTAATAATAAGTTTCCACTTTCTTTTGAGCACTTTCTAAAGATCTTGTAAGCATTCCAGATTCGATAGGCATATCCTCATCAACTCGAAAAGCATTCATTAAATTAGCAACCCTGTCCCCTCCAAATATCCGAAGTAAATTATCCTCTAATGATAAAAAGAATCTTGTACTTCCAAGATCTCCTTGTCTTCCTGCTCGTCCTCTTAATTGATTATCAACTCTTCTTGATTCATGCCTTTCTGTACCAATGACATGTAAACCACCAGCATTTCTTACTTTATCTTCTTCATGAATTAATACTGTTTCATATTCTTTTTTGACTTCTGTTAATGAATTACGTAAAGATTTTATTAATTCATCATTAGTTGGAGCTTTTTCAGCAGCTGTAGCGATCCTATCATCCAATTCAAGAACACTGAGTGTTCTTTCTCCCCAATTTTTTACCAATTCATCAGATAAAGAAGTAAGCCTACTTTCAATATCCTCACTAAGCTTGCAAGGGAAAAGGCTTGTAGAAGAAAAATAATCCTTTTTTTTAGAGTTTTTTTCAGCTTTTGATGAAAAACCGACTTTATTTTTTGAACTTCTTTGTCTAGGAATTGGTGGTTTATGCTCATTATCAGGCTTCACGAGTAAAGGAATAAGAATCTCTTTTAGTTTAAGTCTTGCCATATAATCACTATTACCACCAAGAATAATATCAGTACCTCT
>MDTA01110848.1_pt1 | contig 14049 bp, 14 predicted proteins | sample 811151 | NCBI WGS metagenome assembly MDTA01 (sample SAMN05326648, study PRJNA326480) | marine metagenome | isolation source: seawater | place: Indian Ocean: South | collected 2010 | reverse complement strand
TAAATAAATATCAAATAGAAGATATAGATAAAAAATACAAAAAATCAATATTGTTTACTTCAGTCGGCTATAACTTTAGTAGATTATTTTTTTATTCTATAATATCCGGTTATAAAGTTTTTATACCAGATCTACAAAATATAAATTGGTACAAAAAATTTTTTGGTAGTCTTTTAGGTATTAAGTTTTTAAAATTTAAAAAAGAAAAACAAGATAAAATTATTGATTTAAAAATAAAGGATATAGATTTTAAATTTGAAGAGGATGATTATTCAAACTATTTAAATAAATCCAAAAATGTATTTTTAGATTACTTAATTGATCTCAAAGGAATATGCGATTCCATTGATAAGTTCTTTATAAATAATAAATTTTCACTAGTTATCTCTTGTATAACTCGTGGACCTGCTGGATATTTTGTGGAGTCAGCAAAAGATAATAAAATACCCACGGTTAATATTAGTCACGGTACAATCTCAAAATCTTTTACGAAATACGATCGTATATATAAAAAAATTATTGCAGAGGGGGTATTCGAAGGTAACTTTGATTTTATTGCTATACAATCTAAAATTTTTGAAGAATCTTTATCTTATCATGAGATTTCTGGAAAAAAAATAAACACTGGAAATTTAATTTTTGCAGAAAATAAAACCAATAATGAAAAAAAAAATAAGATATTGTATGCAGTTACAAGTAAAAATTTTTATGGTTTACAATTTTTGGGTGTTGAACTTGATTGTGAATTTATTGAAAATTTAAAAATATTAAATAAAATCACACAAACAAGTAAATTAAAATTTTTAGTACATTTACATCCAAGTATATCAGCACAAAGTATTGATTTATTAAAAGACATTTTTCCGGATTTAGAATTTTCAAAAGGTAATATATTAAAGAGTTTAAAAAAATGTTTTGCTACTATAAGTTATTCTTCAACAGTCATAGAAGACTCCATTTTTTGTAATGTACCTGTAATTTTATTTGATCAATGGAAAAGATACAAACATTGCGACTCAGAAACGGACTTTAATAAAATCAATCAACCTGTTTATTATATTACGGATCAAAATAGTTTGATTGAAACTATTAATACTATTAAAAAAAGTAAAAATATATTATTTAGCAATATTACTTTTGGTGGAAATTCAAAAGTTAATTTTTATAATTTATTAAATTCTTTAAAATGAAGAACTTGTTAGGAAATAATTAACAATGAAAATTCTTGTACTAGGTGGAAGTGGTTTTTTAGGATCCTTTATAGCTGATGCATTAAGTAAAAAAGGTCATAAAGTAAAAATTTTTGATAAAAAAAAATCTAGGTGGTTAAAAAATAATCAAAAAATGTATATCGGAGATATTTTAAATTTTAAATCACTCGAAAAAGCGATTAAGGGCAACCAAATAATTTATAACTTTGCAGCTCTATCAGATTTGGATGAGGCCAAAAATAAGCCTATAGATACTGTAAAAAGTAACATCTTAGGAACAACAAACGCTCTAGTCTTAAGTAAAAAGTATAAAATAAAAAGATTTATTCATGCAAGCTCAATTTATGCTGCTAGTGAAGAAGGAGGTTTTTATGCAAGTAGTAAAAGAGCAGCAGAAGATTATATAGAGGAATTTCAAAAAACTTATGGATTAGACTACACAATACTAAGATTTGGATCTTTATATGGAGAAAGATCAGGAAATAATAATGGAGTGACTAAGTTAATACAAAACGCAATAAAAAAAAAGAAATTGCTATACACAGGAAGTAGAAAAGCTACAAGAAGATATATTCATGTTTTAGATAGCGCAGATGCATGTGTAGAGGTGATAAAAGAAAAATATAAAAATAAGTATTTGACTATTACAGGAAGAAAGGTGATTAAGATTACTAAATTTATGGATTTTTTATCTAAACATTTTTCTATATCTAAAAAAAATATCAAGTTCTTAAATGAAAAAAAGAAAGGCCATTACGATGTCAGACCAACTTCTTATAAGTTAAGAAAAGGAACTAATCTAATAATAAAAAACCCTAAAAATTTTCAAAAAAGTATAATAGATTTAATAAATAAAAGTAAAATATGAATCAATTAACTAAAAAAAATATTATCAAATTTAGAAAAGATTTAAAAAGGGGGAAAACCCTAATCGGTGGATGGTTACAAATATCGAGTTCTAATATTTCAGAAATAATGGGAGATTATAGTTATGATTGGCTTACAATTGATATGGAGCATGGATCATTTTCTGTAAAAGATTTACCAGATATTTTTAGATCGATCGAATTAAAAAATAAGCTTCCATTGGTAAGAGTGCCAAATAAAAATTTAGAAATTACAAATCAAGTACTTGATGCTGGAAGTGCTGGAGTAATTATACCAAACGTTAAAAATCCCAACGAACTTAATAAAATTATTAAATCATCGTATTTGCCCCCAAAAGGTTTTAGAGGCGTTGGATATTCAAGAGCTAATCTGTTTGGTAAAAATTTTGATACTTTTAAAAATGAAAAAATAAAACCAATAATTGTTGCTATGATTGAAAATATAGAGTCAGTAAATAATCTTGATCGTATACTGTTATCAGATGGGCTTGATGCGATTTTAATAGGACCATACGATTTATCGGCATCTATGAAAATGATAGGTAAGTTTAATAACCCAATGTTTAAATCTACCATTGATAAAATAAGAAAACTTTCAAAAAAATATAAAATTCCATGCGGCATACATATAATAGAGCCCAATTTTAAATTGGTTAAAAAATATAAAAAACTTGGATATCAGTTCTTACCGTTTTCAATGGATACAGTTCTATTGAATAATGCTTTGAAAAGATCATTTAAATTTTAAAAAAAATGAAAATAATCGCAATCATACCCGCAAGAATGGGAAGCTCTAGATTTCCAGGCAAGCCTCTAGCTAAAATTAATAATAGACCAATGATAGAGCATGTTTTTAATAATGTAAGAAAAAGCAGATTAATATCAGAAGTTATTGTTGCTACATGCGATAGAGAAATTTTTAAGTGCATCACAGATTTAAACGGTAAAGCCGTAATGACAAGCAAAAAACACAAAAGAGCATCAGATAGATGCTATGAAGCGTTAAAAATTTTAGAGAAAAAATCTAGGACTAAATTTGATATTGTAGTTATGGTTCAGGGAGATGAACCAATGATAAATGCCAAGATGATAGATGTAGCAGTAAAACCTATGATAAAAAACAAAAAAATTAATGTAATAAATCTTGTAAGAAAAATTGATAATAGAGATGATTTTAACAATCCAAATTTTATAAAAGTAGTGCATGATAATAAAAATAATGCACTTTATTTTTCTAGATCACCTATTCCTAATATTAAATTTAAAAAAAATAAAAATATAAAAAATCAAGTTTGTGTAATACCTTTTAGAAGAGATTTTTTAATTCGTTATAGCAACATGAATCCTTCGCCGTTAGAAAAAATAGAATCAATCGATATGTTGCGTGTTTTAGAAAATGGTTATCAAGTTTTTTTAGTTGAGACAGGTTTCTTTTCACATGCCGTGGATACAAAAAAAGACTTAAAAAAAGTTGAAAAATATTTAAAACGATAATGAAAGAAAAAGAGATAAGACCTAAAAAATTGTTCAAAAAATTTCTTAATTTAGCCTACTTAGATGCAAAAAAGTATTTTAAAGGAAAAAAAAATTATATTAATTGTGTTGCATGTAACAAAAAAGGAATTTTTACTTTTAAAAAAAAATCTTTTACATATTACGAATGTCCGAAATGCAAAACTCTTTATAATAATCCTAGATCTAATGAAAAAATTTTCTTTGATTATTATACAAAATCAAAATCTTCAAAATTTTGGGCGAATACTTTTTATAAAAATACTGAAAAAGTAAGACGTAATAAAATGTGGAAACCAAAAGCCAAAATGATTTTTGAAGTAATTAAAAAGAATAAAGTTAAAAATTTTACATGTGTAGATATCGGAGGTGGTTATGGAATTTTTGCAGAAGAAATACAAAAACTTACCAAAAAAAAGGCTTTAGTGATCGAACCATCACCCTTTTCTGCGCAAGCGTGCAGAAAAAAAAAATTGCAAGTTATTCAGAACTTTTTAGAAAATATAAAAAAAAAGGACCTGCCATCTAATAAAAGAGTTTTTACATGCTTTGAATTGATAGAACATTTACAAAACCCAACAAAATTTATTAATAATTTAAAAGGTCTCATGAATAAAGGGGATCTTTTTATATTTACAACTTTATCCGGAACAGGTGTTGATATCCTTACATTATGGAAAAATTCAGGAGCTGTAAGTCCACCATTTCATATAAATTTCTTCAACCCTAAATCTATAAAAATATTTTTAAATAGATTTAAATTGAAAATAATCAATATTACCACTCCTGGTAAAATTGATATAGATATTTTGGATAACAACAAAGCATTTATTCAAAATAGATTTTGGAAAACTTTTGTAAATTTTGCAAACGATGAAGATAAGAGCAAAATGCAAAAACTAATTTCAGATATAAATTTTAGCTCCCACATGATGGTTGTTTGTAAAAAATAAAATTTTTTATGAATACAAAAATAATTGGTAATCAGCAAACAAATATAATTTCATTTGTTAAAAACTATATTTTTAGGTGTAAAAAAATTGGAGTTGATGTAGCAAATAGTTCGATTTGCTATTTTATTAATTCAGCTAACTCTCCGGGTGCAGCAACTTTGAGAAATAAATTTAAGGGTAATAAATACTTTTTAAAGTATTTAAAAGTTATTTTTTTAAATATTTTTGCAATATCTCAATTATCTAACTATTATATTTTAAAGAAAGAAAAAAATAAAAAATTTAAAAAATTAATAATATCAAATTCTGTCAGAGAAAATTTTAAAAAAAATGGATCTTATTTTGATAGCTATTTTCAATTAAATTCAAGAGAAACTAAAGATTGCTTGTGGTTTTTAAATTGTGTAGATAATTTTGTTCCAGACAAATTCGATGATAATCTAATAATATTTACAAAAAAAAATAAACTATTAAATATAAATTTAATTTTTTTTTTTAAAAGACTTTTTAAATGTTTATATCAATCAAAATTTTCATTTAAAAAAGTTTTCAACGAATTTTCATTTTTGAGTGAATTTTCTAATATTATTACTCATAAAGTTCTGGTAGAAATTAAAAATGGAAATTTTGAAAAAATAATAAATTCTTATGAAGCCCAACCTTTTCAAAATAATATTTTCGACAAAGTAAAAAAAATAAACAAGAAAATCAAAACTATTGGCTTTTATCATACAACATTACACCCGATGCCTACTGGTTTGATATATAGGTCGGGATCCCCAGATCTATTATTGATATCTGGTAATGAACAGAAAAAATATTTAGTAAAAAATTTGAATTGGCCAAATAATAAAATCAAAATAATTCCATCGTTTAGATATAAAAAAAATAATATGTTAAATATGAGTGGGTTTATTTTTTTACCATATGACTTTTTTTCATCTAATAAAATAATTTATCAATTTAAAAATTATCTCAAAAGTAAAAAAAATTATAGTATCAATTTTTTAAAAATTAGAAATCATCCACATAGATCTAATTCAAAAAAACATTTAGTATTAATAAAAAAACTAGAAAAAGTTCTTGTTGAATATAAAAATAAATTTTCAAAAAAAATTCAGAGGAAAAATTCAGTATTTATTGGATCAACTTCTTCTATAATTTTAGCATTGGAGCTAAAAGTAGATGTTGTTCATATTTGTGAAGATCCAGTTTTTGACTCTTATAGTCAGAGATTGTGGAAAGGATTAAAAATAAATCATATTAATGATAATATGTTTGAATACAGATTAAAAAAAAGAGGGTCTTTTATAAAATTTAGCAATAAAAATTATTCAATAAAACAAAATTTCATATGAAACACTTAAGTATATATAAAAATTTAAAAGTAATTGTTACAGGTTCAACTGGCTTTAAGGGTTCATGGCTTAGTTTTTGGTTATATAATTTAAATGCCAAAGTTGTTGGTATAGGCTTAAAACCAGAAAAAAATTCTATTATTTTTGATAGTTTAAATTTGAGTAAAAAAATAAAACAAATATATATTGATATTACTAATCTAAATAAATTGGATAATGTTATTAGAAGAGAAAAACCAGATATTATTTTTCATTTAGCAGCTCAATCTATTGTTTCCGAAAGTTATATTAACCCTGTAAAGACTATAATGACAAATGTAATTGGAAGTGCAAATATTTTAGAGAGCGTAAAAAATAATAAAATAAAAAACCTAGTCTATATAACTTCCGATAAATGTTATTATAATGATGGAAGGTCTTCTTCTTACAATGAAAGAGATCTTTTGGGTGGAGAAGATCCATATTCAGCTTCCAAAGCTAGCGCTGAATTAATTTTTAAATCCTATCTTAAAAGTTATTTAAACTCTGGAAAAAAATTATCTTTTGCAACAACAAGAGCAGGCAATGTGATTGGTGGTGGAGACATGAAAATTAATAGAATTGTTCCTGATATTGTAAGATCAATCATTAGTAAAAAATCTTTAACGATTAGGAATCCAAATGCTACACGGCCTTGGCAACATGTTTTAGAACCGCTTTCTGGTTATTTAAAACTTGGAAGTTTATTAATACAAAAAAAATTATCTAAATCAATAGACCCACATTGGAATTTTGGTCCTAAAACTTCAAATTGTAAAACTGTAAATGAGGTTACAAAAAAAATTATTAATACATGGAATATAAATAAAAAAATTACTTATAAAGTAAACAAAAAATTTAAAGAGTCTAAACTACTAATGTTAAACAGTTCTAAAGCAAAAAAGGAACTTAATTGGCAACCAAGATTAAGTTTTAATGAAACTATAGGAATGACCGTACAATGGTACAAATCATTTATTAAAGGGAAAAATATTGAATCTTTATCAAAGGAACAAATACAATTTTATTTAAATAAAAAATAAAAATTAATATGAAGGTTGTTTTATTAGCTGGAGGTTACGGAACAAGGTTATCAGAGTACACGAAAACTATACCAAAACCCATGATCAAAGTTGGGGGCAAGCCCCTTTTGTTACATATAATGAAGTTATATGCAAAGCATGGTTTTAAAGATTTTTATATAGCGCTTGGATACAAAGGTGAAATGATAAAAAAATACTTTAACAAAAATTTTTTTGACTGGAATATAAATCTAATTGAAACTGGAAAAAATACAATGACAGGGGGTAGACTAAAAAGGTTAAAAAAACATCTTGGTAAAGAAACTTTTATGATGACTTATGGCGATGGTCTCTCAAATGTAAACTTAAAAAAATTACTTAAATTTCATAAAAAAAATAAAAAACTTGTTACTTTAACTGCGGTTAGACCACCAGCTAGATTCGGAGCACTTAAAATCAAGGGAAAAAAAGTAAGTTATTTTAAAGAAAAATCAAAATTGGATGAAGGGTGGATTAATGGTGGTTTTTTTGTAATGGAGCCTAAGTTTTTAAATTATATAAAAAAGGATAACACTTATTTAGAAAGAGAACCTCTCGAAATTGCTACTAAAAAAAAACAATTATTAGCTTTTAGACATAAAGGTTTTTGGCAATGCATGGATACAAAACGAGATAAAGATTATCTAAATAAAATTTTAAATAATAAAAAAGTTAAGCTTTGAGAAAAAAAAAGAGTATATTGATTATTGGTGGTACAGGTTTTATTGGTTACCACTTAGCAAAAAAAACCTTAAAGAAAGGTTGGATTGTCACAAGCATTTCAACAAAAAAACCAAAGAAAAAAAGATATTTATCAAAAGTACAATATTTAATTTGTGATATAAGTAAAAAAAAGTCATTAAAAAAAAGGATAACAAGATCGTTTGACTATGTCGTGAATTTAGGTGGACATGTTAATCATTCAAATTCAAAAAAAACTTTTCAAAGTCATTTTTTAGGCTCAAAAAATCTAGCAGAAATATTCATTAACACTGGTATAAAATCATTTGTTCAAATGGGTAGTAGTGGAGAGTATGGAACACTAAAGTCTCCACAATTAGAAAGTTATAAATGTAACCCACGCTCAATATATGGAAGGGCAAAATTGCTTGCTACACAAAATTTAATGAGACTTTTTAAAGAAAAAAATTTTCCAGCTACAGTTCTAAGATTATATCAAGCGTATGGTCCTAAACAAGATTTTAACCGCTTTATTCCAATAATAATAAAAGCTTGTATAAAAAATAAAAAATTCCCTTGCTCTGAAGGAAAGCAATTTAGAGATTTTATCCATGTTAATGATGTTTTAAACGCAATAATTTTTTCATTATTAAAAAAAAATGCTAAAGGTGAGATAATAAATATTGGGTCTGGTAAACCAAAAAAAATTAAAAGTATAATTAATTACCTTAAAAAAAAGCTTAAAGGAGGGCACCCTGAATTCGGTAAAATTAAACTAAGAAAAGATGAAATATTGAAAATATATCCAAGTATTTATAAAGCAAAAAAAATATTAAATTGGAAACCAAAAACTTCCTTTAGTAGTGGACTGAACTCGACAATACAGTTTTATAATAATGATGAAAAACAATAATAATCAGCCCTTAGTAAGCATTATAATGAATTGCTTCAATGGTGAAACTTACTTAGATGAAGCAATTAATAGCATTGTAAATCAAACATATAATAATTGGGAATTAATTTTTTGGGATAATTGTTCTACTGATAGCAGTAAAAAGATTTTAGATAAATATAAAGATAGACGAATAAAATACTTTTATTCTGAAAAATTTACAAATTTACATGAAGCTAGAAATTTAGCACTTAATAAGGCAGGTGGAAATTATATAGCATTTTTAGATACAGATGATTTTTGGAGCTCAAATAAACTTGAACTTCAAATAAAAGAAATAATTAGGACAAAAAGTGTTGTTTTATACAGCAATTGTTGGATATTGAATAAAAAAACTTTTTTAAAAAAAAAAATAATGACAAAAAATAAATTACCTTCTGGATTTATTTTTAGCGACTTACTTAAGCATTATGTTGTTCCTCTACCAACAATATTAGTTGAAAAAAAATTTCTTAAAAAAAAAAATATTTTTTTTAATGAAAATTATAAAATAATTGGAGACTTTGATTTAGTGATGCAAATAGCACTAAATGAAAAGATTGTTTCTCTACAGGAGCCATTGACCACTTATAGAATACACTCTAATAGTTTTTCAATCAAAAATAAAATTATGCAAATTAATGAATTAAAATCTTGGCTACACAATTTCAAAGAAAAAAATCAGAAAATAATTAATAATAATTTAATTATTTTTAAAAAATTCGAGGATAAAATTAACCTACAGGAGCAAATATTACTTTCAAAAAAGGTATCAGAAAAATTTTTACTATTAAAATTTTTATTTAAAAATTTTAATTTTTTTTCTTTAGGATTAATAATTAAAGCCTATACTCCTGAATTTTTCAAAAAAAAGATATTTTTTTTTTAAATTTATAAAGTGAAAAAATATTTAATCCATATATTGAAAGTAACAAAGTCTTTATTTATAAGACCAATAAGAACTATTCGCTGGATAAAAGAAGATATTTATAAAGATTCTAAATCAAAAGATTATAAATCTAAATACAAATTTGTTTGGTGCGCAGGTTTACCAAAATCCGGAACCTCATTGATAGAAGAAATATTCGACTATCTTCCATACGTTAGACAAAGTGCTTCATTCAACAGAATATTCTATCCTGGACGACTGGATCACGTACATGGGATAAGCGAAGAATTATTTGAAAATTTTCCAAAAGATAAATTTACTTTTTTAAAGACACATACACATTATTCTGAAAAATATGAAAAGATTTCTAATAAATATAACTTGAGGGTTATAATATCTTTGCGTGATATACGAGATATGTTGATAAGCAGGTATTTCCATATTAAAAATTTCAAAAAACATTATTTACACGATAAAATTAACAGTCTTAATTTTACAGACGGTTTTATAGAATCATTAAAATCTAAATCCTCACCAGATTTACCAAATGCATTAAATTATTATTATTTTTGGATTTTTAATTGGATAAAAGTTTCAAAAAAAAGAAAATATTTAGTTTTATGGTATGAAAATTATAAAGAAAACCCAGAGGAATATATAGATAAAATCTTAAATTATGTTGATTTTAAAAATTTTTCCCCCAAAGATATTGAAAAAAAACTTGAGCTAAAAAGAAAAAATAATCAGTCAATAAACGAGTCACTAAGTGAATACGGAAAGCTTAAAGGTACATTTCGCAAAGGAAAAGTTGATGAATGGAAAGATCATTTTAATGAAGAGATTTCAGAATATTTTTTTTCAAATATACCTGGTAATTTAAATGAAATAATATATAAAGGCGAAGAAATTAAGAAACTTTAATATCAAATAGATTAATCAAAAAAATTATGCCAAAAAAAATTTTAATAATGGGTCTCCCAGGCGCAGGAAAAACTTATCTTGCTGACAAGCTTGTACCGAAAATTAATGCAGTATGGTTAAATGCAGATAAAGTCAGAAAAGAAGCTGATGATTGGGATTTTTCACCCGAGGGAAGAATCAGGCAAGCTAATAGAATGAAAGATTTATCTCAAAAAGCTTTAGATGAAGGTAAAAATGTAGTTGCTGATTTTGTTTGTCCCACTGAAAAAACTAGAAAAGATTTTAATGCAGACTTTATTGTTTGGGTGGATACAATTAAATCTGGCAGATTTGATGACACAAATAAAATTTTCGTTCCTCCAAAATCTTGCAATTTTAGAGTAACTACAAAAAATGCTGAATTATGGTCAATTTTAATCTCTGACTGTATTCAACCATATAAATGGGATAATCGAAAACCAACGGCTCAGATGTTAGGTAGATGGCAACCTTGGCATCAAGGTCATCAAACATTGTTTGAAGAGATTATTAAGAAAACAGGCCAAGTCAATATAATGGTTAGAGATGTCAAAGGAGTAGGTGATAATCCATTTGATTTTGATACTGTAAAAAAAAATATTGAGAAAGCATTAGATAATTTTAAAAATAGAATTAAAATTACTTTAGTTCCAAATATAACTAACATTTGTTATGGTAGAGGTGTGGGGTATAAAATTGAAGAAATTGAACTTTCGAAAGAAATTCAAGATATATCAGCAACTAAAATCAGAGCCCAAATGAGAAAAGATGGAAAATTATAAAAATGGATAAAAATTTATTTTTAAAAGATTATTTTAAAAAATTAGAAAAGTTACTAAATTTTTCCGAGGAGGATTTTAAAAAAATAATCTCAGTTAGTGACCTTATTAAGGAAGCGCATAAACAAAAAAAGAAAACACTGATTTTTGGTAACGGTGGAAGTGCTGCAATTGCCAGCCATTTTAGTGTCGATCTAACAAAGAATGCAAGAGTCAGATGTACAAATTATAATGAGTCAGATTTGTTAACGTGTTTTTCCAATGATTATGGTTATGATAAGTGGGTTGAAAAAGCTATTGAATTTTATTCCGATGAGGGCGATATATTGATACTTATCTCATCTAGCGGATCTTCTAAAAATATGATTAATGCAGCAAATTATGCAAAAAAAAATAAAATAAAATCAATAATAACTCTTACAGGACACAAAGAAGACAATCCTTTGAAAAAGTTAGGAGATATAAATTTTTGGGTTAACAGTGCTGCATACAATCATGTTGAGAATATTCACCAAATAATTTTACTTTCACTTGTTGATTTAATAATTGGCAAAAGTGAATATCCCGCAAATTAATTTTTACCTAATATAAAAAAAATAAAATTTTTCATGAAAAAGGAAAATTTAGCTATTATAACTAACGAAAAAACATATTTATCCGAAAAAAAATATTTTTGTGATAATATTGATGCTAAATCAATTCCTGAAGGTTTAAATAGTGATTTTGATGTAAGATTGTATGTTAGAAAATCCAAAATCGAAAGAAAATCTCATGAAATAAATTTAAAAAAAATTGTAGTTTCAAATGGACTCATATCTTATATCTTCAATATTCTCAGATTAATTAAAATTGATAGTAAATACCTAATAATATCTTTATCACCTTATACATTTATAATTTATTTATTTTTGCTTATTTTTAGGAAAAAAGTATTTGTTTATTTAAGAAGTGATGGCTATGAAGAGTACAAGTGTTATTCAAAATTTTTTGGGCCAACTATTTATCACTTCATGTTTATTATAGCTTCCTGGGGATCACATCTTATAGCTTGCAGATCACATATTTTAAAAGGAAAAAAAGGTGCTGTAGTTTCACCATCCCAACTTAATGAAAGATGGTTTTTAAACAGAAAACCTCCAAATTTGAAAAATATTAATCTTTTATATGTAGGTAGAATTAAAATTGAAAAAGGAGTTTTATCTCTTGTTAAAATTCTTAACAAAGTAAAATTAGATTTTAAATTTTCAATTATAAATTCAGAAAGCCTACATGATAAAAAATTGGAAAGTAATAAAATAAGAATAAGAAATTTTCAAAATAGAGATGATTCTATCATAGGAATATACGATGATCATAATATTTTTATTTTGCCATCCTATACAGAGGGGCATCCTCAAGTTTTAGACGAGTCACTATCTAGATTACGTCCGGTGATTATATTTCCAGAAATATCTCATACTAAAAGAAATAGAGAAGGAGTTTTTTTAACAGAGAGAAGTTCTGAATCTTTGTCTAAACAAATAGAATATATAATGAAAAATTATGAGATTATACAAAAAAAAATGTTTGAAAATAAACTTCCAAAGAAGGAAGATTTTTTAAGACAAATTCTCGAGATAGTAAAATCCAATTAAAATTTATTTAACAATTTTTTGATATTTCAAATATATTTTTGAAATATTTAATTTTTTTTTAATAGTACTTAAAGAATTTCTAGATATTTTATTCGCAAGTTTTTTTTCTTCTACAAGCCTAAAAATCATTTTAATCAAGTTATCATTATTTGAAAAAACAATAATATCTTTATTGTTTTTAAAAAACTTTTTTGAAAATGAATCTTTACTAACTACAGCAGGAATTCCATAGCTCATATAAGTTGGAATTTTATTTTGGAAACCTGTAGCTATTTTTACATTACAAATCCCGCAAACACTGTTACGAAAAACAGATTTTAAACTAGAAACTGGTCCATGAACTTCTACATTCTTATAAGAATTCATAACAAATTTTTGTAAAAGACTTATTTTACCAAAAATATGAAAAACTAAATCAGGATATTTTTTATTTAATTTTGGTAAAACTTTTTTGGCAAATTCTTTACAAGCGATTTTGTTTGGTAAATAATTTATATCACCTAAAAATAAAATTTTATTATTATTTTTTTTAAACTTAAAAATGTTTTTTTGAATATTAAAAGAGTTTTCTACAACAATAATTTTGTTTTTATCAATAAATTTTTTTGCTTCAAATAACTCTTTGCTCGATATGAAGACAATATTGTCAAATCGATTTGAGACCTTCCTTTCATACATTTTTATAAGAAACCTTTCTAAAATATATATATATTTTAGCGGGTTAATAATTGATAATTTTATTATTATTTGTCTATAGCTTTCTGATACAAGGTCAGTCATCTCAAGAATTGTCTTACCTCTAAATTCTGAAGGATGATACTGACAACATCTAATTAAATGAAAAATAATTGTATCATAATTATCCTTATTATCCTGAACAAATTTTGCAATTTCTTTTGAAAAAAAATATCCATTTTGTAAAGGTTGAAATTTTAAAAAAGAAATAAATGCATTTATTAACCTAGAAAAAAAACTTAATTTAAATCTTATTTCTTGATTGCAAAAATTTATTTTTTTTTTGATTTTTTGTGAATTTTCTTCTAAGCATACGATATCAATTTTATTTTTTTTTGACAAAGACTGGAGAATGTTCAAAGCTCTCTTTTGCTTACCATCTAAAGCTTCCAAAGATAAAGGTGTGGATGAGACAAAGAGTATTTTGCGCATGAAAAATATATGTTATATCAAATATTTAT
>MDTA01061888.1_pt1 | contig 14049 bp, 15 predicted proteins | sample 811151 | NCBI WGS metagenome assembly MDTA01 (sample SAMN05326648, study PRJNA326480) | marine metagenome | isolation source: seawater | place: Indian Ocean: South | collected 2010 | reverse complement strand
GCTTGTAGCAACTTGTTCCATCTGGCGTCTTACCAGGGCAAAGTTTTTACCTCGACACCGTCACATCACGCTAGACAAACATGACCAAAAATCACATTCGGGTAGTCAGTTACTCATCCGGTGTGCCGCGCCACGCCCAGGCGTTATAGTCACCAGGACGACGCAACAACGACGCACGTGTCGGGTCCCCCGGCAAACAATCCCAATCAGGAGACACACCGAAGTCGTGTGCGGCGTTCACGAGCCGACGACGACGCTGCGAGCGGCGAATGTCATCTTCAAGCCAGGCAACATCCCAATGGGCCGCGGCGGCCTCCTGTAGTGCGTCACGGATAGTAGCCAATGCGGGGTCCCCCACGCGGTCGTTGCGTTCGTGTGGGTCGGCCGCGAGGTCAAAAAGCTGGTCGGGTACCCCACCACCGGTGAGTAACTTAAACGTGCCCCGCTTGACCATCAGCATTGGCGAGGGCACGCCCTCGGAGGTGATCTCCGAAAACACCGCTCTGGTGTCAGCCGTCGCCTCGGCCGCAACACTCAGCAAGGATCTGCCGGATAGCGGCTCCGCCTGGACAGACTCGAGGTCCAGACCAGCCAACTCGGCAAAGGTGGGTACCAGATCAACCAACGAGACGTTTGCCTCGATGTGATTCGCGCGCGGGTGCTCCGGTGCGACGACGATTAGCGGTACGCGCACGCAATCATCAAAAAAATGTTTCTTAAACCACAGGCCGTGCTCGCCCAACATGTCGCCATGGTCAGCGGTGATGACGAGCACGGTGTTATCAGCCTGGCCAGTCTCATCCAGCGCCTCGAGCAGCGCTCCAATTTGATGATCCACATAGGACACGTTCGCGAGGTACGCATGTCGTGCAGCCCTGACACGCTCCGGCGTGATGCTCTCATCCAGCAGAGCGTGATGGGCGAGCATGCGCGCCGTGTGCGGGGAATGCTCGCGCTCAGGCGCAAGCGGCGTTGCCGGCATCGGCGCGTCCTCGTCGTCATACATGTCCCAGAACTTTTGCAGCGCGTAGTACGGCTCGTGTGGATGGGTAAACGACGCGACCAGGAAGAGCGGGTTCGCCCGCATGCGCACGTGGTCATAAAGCGCTTGTCGCGCGCGGTACAATACAGCTTCATCATGGTCGAGTTGCACACTGCGTACGCAGACGCCGGCTTTGGTGATTCCTGTCGCGTCGTTATTGGAGTCCATACGCCGCTCGTCCCAACTGGGCGTCCATGAGAAGTCGGTTGGGTAGAGTTCGGGCGTCATGCGCTCATCAAAACCATGCAACATGTCTGGCCCTACAAAATGTTGTTTGCCACACAACACCGTGTGGTACCCAGCCAGACGCAGATAGTGGGCCATCGTTGGCACTTCAGCTGGAAATTCGGCTCCGTTGTCGTAAGCACCGATGCGTGACGGCCAGAGCCCCGCCAGCATTGAGAACCGCTATGGCGCGCATAATGGGAAGTTGCAGTACGCGTTTCGAAACACGGAGCCACGTTCTGCCAAAGCATCCAGATGCGGGGTCACCGCCGACCCGCCATAACACGACAGCACCTGGGGTTTCAGCTGGTCACCTTGAATAAGAATGATGTTGGGTGCCTGGTCCGCCATGTCTCAGTCGTCCGCTTCGAACAGGAGTGGATGACTTTAGCGCGTTGCGCCGTCCGTACGCATCTGCGTATACGTTGCGACAGACGCACCGTAGAATCGCCTGCCTGAACAACGCGTCCCAATGTTAGTTGGAGATAAATCCATGCCTCTTGAGATTCATCAGTTCCCGTGTCGCTCGGATAACTATGGCTTCCTGGCCCACGACGCCGCTTCGGGCGCAACCGCATGCATCGATACGCCCGAAACCGACGCGATCAATGCCGCGCTGGAAGAAAAAGGATGGCAACTCACACACATCCTGAACACGCATCATCATGGTGATCACACAGGCGGCAACCTGGAGCTGAAAGAGCGATGGGGCTGTACCATCGTCGGCGCTGCCAATGACGCCAAGCGCATTCCGGGCATCGACGTCAGAGTTTCTGACGGGGACGACTACACGTTTGCCTCGATGCAGGCCAAAGTGTTCGAAGTACCCGGACACACCACTGGCCACATCGCGTATTACTTCGCGAGCGAAGGCGTAGCATTTGTGGGCGACACCTTGTTTGCGCTCGGCTGCGGGCGGCTGTTTGAAGGCACGCCCGACATGATGTGGAACAGCTTACAAAAGCTGATGGCGCTTCCGGCGGATACCGTCGTCTATTGCGCACATGAATACACGCAGGCCAACGCGCGATTCGCATTGTCTGTGGAGCCCGGTAATCCCGAGTTGGTCGCACGTTGCAAAGAAATCGACGATAAGCGCGCACAAGGCCTGCCAACGGTGCCTACAACGATCGGCCTGGAGCTCGCGACTAATCCCTTCCTCCGCCCGGCAAGCGAAAACCTGCAGGCGACTATTGGTATGGGCGGCGATGACCTGGTGGCGGTGTTTGCCGAAACGCGGAAGCGTAAAGACAACTTCTAAGCGACCACGCCGTTCCACAAGAGTGAGGAAAAGCACGGATGACTTTTACGGTACTGGCGAGCTGTAAAGAGACCAGTCAGGTTGGCATCGGTATTGCCACCGCTTCCATTGCCGTAGGTGGCTTGTGCCCGTTCTACACGGATGCCGGCGACATCATCACATCTCAAGCATTTGCACGTCCGGAGCTCGGACTGGCCGTCATGCGACATCTGCAAAACCGCTCGGCGCTGTCTGAGCTCGACGCGCTTGTGGCGCAGGCGGACGAACATCTCAGCTATCGACAGATTGCGGTATTAACCCGGGATGCACGGATGTGGATACACACCGGGACAGACTGCAGGCCTTGGTGCGGACATAAGACGGCAGAAGACTTCACCGTCATGGGTAACTTTCTGGCGGGCAGCCATGTCGTTGATGCGATGGCGTCCGCCTGCCGTGAATCGGCTTCTGAGCCACTCGCGGAACGGTTGCTGCGCACATTGGAGGCGGGGCGTGATGCGGGCGGCCAGGCGGATGCCAACGGGCGCCATACTCGCGAACGTTCCGCGGCCATTCGTGTGGTTGGGTCCACGGATACCTCGCTTGTACATGATGCTGCCGTTGCGCCCGTTGACCTCCGAATAGACCTGCATGCTGATGCGGTCACGGCGCTGAGAGAGCTGCACAATGTCTGCGCAAAAGTGCCGTCATACAACGCGCTACGCTCATCCCGACCGGGGAGCACACCCGCACTGGGCGCGTGGGAGGCAGAACACATGGGCGACCCAAGTCCGCCGTCAGTGTTGGATGGAGACTCCTGACTAACGCGTCAAACGTTTGAGCCGTCCCGAAGGGTCACGGCGCATCTAGTTCGGGACAAAGTTGTTGTCGTCCGGCGCGGCGCGTAAACCTTGCGCGGTATCGGCGTTGCGCACGACATCCAGCGTTTCGCGTAGTGACGCCTCGTCAATGTCACGGGTGATGAACACGATGCGCGTACGACGGTCTTCGCTTGGCCATGCATCCAAGGAAAAAGAAGGGTGAAACACGTGCTGAACGCCGTGGATTACTACAGGTCCGTCCAACCCGCGCACATTGACAATACCTTTCACCCGCAGAAAGTCTTCACCGCGAAACCTGAGCAGTAGATTCAGCCAGACGTTCAATACATCTCTCTCAAGCGGCTCATCCAGCGTCAGGCAAAGCGCCTTGATCCGGGCGTCGTGCCGATTGACGTCATGTACATGGTGCTCGTGGTCATGATGATGGTGCTGATGGCCGTGATGCTCGTGGTCGATGTGCTCATGATGATGGTGTTCTTGAGTGCCATGAGCATGGCCATGCGAATAAGCTTCTGCCTGCAGCCATTCTTGCACGTCGAGGCTTCTATCGATGGGGTTGTAATGGCCGGGACCAAATATTGCGTCAGCGTCGACAACACCATGGTCGGCAAGTACCTGCGGAGCACCAGGGTTCAACTGGCTCAGGCGCTCCTTGAGCCCGCCGAGTTCCGGCGCGCCCGTGAGGTCGGTCTTTGTCACGAGCAACCGGTCTGCCATCGCAACCTGTTTGACTGATTCGATTTGTGCGTCCAGCGTGGCCATACCGTTCACCGCATCAACGGTAGTAATGACTCCATCAAGGCGGTAACGACTTGTCACTTCCGGATTGCTCATCAACGTGTGGATGATGGGAGCAGGATCCGCGAGCCCCGTGGTCTCGATCACAACCCGATCGAACAGCAACTCACCCCGATAGCCAAAGCGCCCGGGCGCGCGCCGCAAGGTTTCGGCCAGGTCCGCGTGTATCGTGCAACACAGACAGCCACTGGACATCTCAACGACAACGCCATCAGTACCCTGTGTCACCAGATCATGGTCCAGGCCTATCTCACCAAACTCATTGATCAGCACGAGCGTCCGGCTAAACGCAGGTTGTGCCACAAGCTGATTGAGCAGCGTCGTTTTGCCGCTGCCGAGAAAGCCGGTCAACAGCAATACGGGTAGCAGCTCCGGCGGCTCACTGGCGGCGGTGTTATTCACTTACTTCAAACCTCATTTTTATATGGCAGCACCCGTTGCGCGACCAGTCCGCGGCGCGGAGCCGGACGCTGAGCTCAACCCGCGATCCCAACGCGCGTATTCACAGCCGCCGCTATGCCAGCACTTCGGCGAGGAAGTCACTCATTGATCGCCACGAACGCCGGTCTGCGTCTGCGCTGTACACCGCGCCCATCTCGGGCGCGTTGGCCTCCGGATGCGTAAACGCATGCAGCGTGTTGCCATATCCGTGCAGCTGCCAATCCGCGCCCGCGGCTGTCATTTCGCTGGCGAGTTCGACGACGGACTCCGGTGGCACCATCGGGTCGTCCCAGCCGTGTAAGGCCAGTACTTTGGCGCTGATGGCGTTGCCGCCCGTGTTGCCGGGCGGATTGAACAACCCGTGGAAGCTGACAGCACCGCGGAAATCGCGCCCGGTCCGGGCGAGGTCCAACACGCATAGTCCGCCGAAGCAGTAGCCCGTTGCGGCCAGGCGACTGCCGTCAACCTCGTCTTGCGCTGCGAGCACATCCATCGCGAGTCCCAATCGGCGTTGCAGCCCGGGCCGGTCGTCCAGAAACGGTTGCATCAAGGCCGCGTTTTCTTCCGGCCCGGAGCCAAGGACTCCCTTGCCATACACGTCCATTGCAAAGCCGACGTAACCCATGGCCGCTAGCTTGTTGGCCGCGTCTTCCTCGAACGCACTGCGTCCGGCCCATGCGTGTACAACCATCACCCCCGGACGCGGCCCCTCCGCTTCGTCGTCGAAGGCCATATAAGCCTCAAGCGTATCGCCGCCGTCGGTGTACTCAATTAGTCGACTCTGGGTAGCCACACTAAGCTCCTCCTGTTTAATCCGTGTGTGTTCTCAGCTGCACTGTTCGCAGCGAATGCCATTTGGCCGCAGGTGCCAGCGTCCTAGCAAGTTACGTATCGTCGTCAGATAAGTAATGTTATAACCTTGCATCTTTCGAATCGATTGAGAGTGCTGTGTCCTCTCGTATCGAGACTCAACGAACTCGAGACATTCATGGCGAACCCTCAACAGCAGGCTGACGATATTTTTCCCTTCGACTTTGCCAGCTGGCATCACTGCATTGCCGTCAAATGCGGCGTTCCTCTGTCCGCAGACTATGTGGCGGAGCGCATCGCCGTGCTGAGCGATCCTGGCAACGAAGAAACCCAGCGTTTTGTCAGACTGTACGGCGAAGCTTGGCACCAGCAGGTATTGACCTGGTTCCGACTCGCCGCCAGCGGCAATTGATAAGACTGGGTCGCCCGGCCTCAAAGCTGTGTGGGGTTAGGGGCGTCGCCGTAAACGTCCTTGGGGTCAAACGTTTTCTCGGACTCGGTAAACACAAGCCGCGCTGGCGCCTCGGGCGCGCCACCAAGTTCTATTGAGCGATAAAAGCACGAGCGATATCCGACGTGACAACTAGCCCCTGCCCCCTGGATATCCACACTTAGCCAAACGGCATCCTGGTCGTCATCAATTCGCAGTTCAGACACCTTCTGGACAAGGCCACTGGTCGCTCCCTTGTGCCACAAACATTGGCGACTTCGGCTCCAGTAATGTGCTTCACCAGTCTGGATGGTGCGCTCCAGCGCCTCCGCATTCATGAACCCCAGCATCAACACCTCGCCGGTGCCTACAGCCGTTGTCACACACGGAATGAGGCCGTCCCTATCAAATTTTGGTGCCAGCTCGGAGCCTTCTTCAACCTGCTCGATGGACCGGCGAGTCGCAAATGACTTCGACAAGAACGGATGGATGTACTCAGTTGTCATTTAGAACTTTCCCGCAACCAACTCTTAAGCGTTCAGGGTCCCTGCGCCACCAACATGCCGAATGACGCTGTCCTGCAGGGGCTCGGAAGCTTTGGCATTTACAAGCACGAAATGCAACGTTATAACGTTACATCATGGATCTGCAATAACTTCGAACTTATGGCGATACTGAAGGCCCCAAATTGCCCTGCCCCTCATCCGAACCGCCGGTGGCGAGCAGCATGGCGAGACCGGATTACCATCGCAACGGCGCACTGTGATACACCACGGACGCAGCTAATGTCGCGTCAGCAAATCGGCAACACCAGCCTGCCGCCTGCGTATCCAGTCTACAAGCAGCACACGCAATGCCGCAGACGCACACGGCCGTGATGCCAGAACAAGTGACAACATCAAAATTCGATCAGCGGCTACAAAGACGGGTGCCAGTCTCAGTGCTGACCGGGTTTCTCGGCAGCGGCAAGACGACTGTTCTCAATCATCTGGTTCAAGATCCCGCTCTCAATCGAACGCTCGTCGTCATCAACGAGTTCGGCGAAATTGGCCTCGACCATGACCTGATGGCCCACAGTGCTGATCGGGTCGTGATCGAGATGTCCAGCGGCTGCTTGTGTTGCACCATTCGTGGTGATCTGGCTGAGACGCTACGCGAGGCGCCGGCAAGATTCGCACAAGCTGGCAAGCCATGGTTTGACAGGGTTGTGATTGAAACAACAGGTCTCGCAGATCCGGCCCCAATCCTGCACACGCTGATGACTGAGTCAGCCATCGCGCGCCGGTATCGTCTGGACGGAGTTGTCGCCACCATTGATACCGTGAACGGCGACGACACGCTTGATCGCCAGGTCGAGTCGGTTAAACAGGCTGCGGTCGCCGACCGATTGATTCTCACTAAGACCGATCTTGCACAGCCCCAGAAGTTGCGCGCGTTGCGGGACCGCCTGCGGGCCTTAAACCCCGGTGCCACTCAGTTAATTGCGGAACACGGCGCTATTCATCCGCAATCCTTATTCGACGCCGGTCTTTTTAACCCCACCACCAAAACCCCGGACGTTCAGAGGTGGCTCAAATCAGAGGCGTACACCCATCCCCACGGACACCAACACGGACACCAACACGGCGGGCATGGGCACGCCCATCATCATAACCAAGTCAATCGACACGACGCTCACATCAAGGCGCTCTGCGTCACCATTGATGAACCGATCAGCAGCGCTGCATTTGAGGCCTGGTTGGAGGTGCTACTCCTTTACAGAGGTGCAGATTTTCTACGTGTTAAGGGCATCGTCAATTTAGCGGAGTTTTCTGGGCCAGTTGTCATTCACGGCGTCCAGCATATCTTTCACCCCGCCGTACCCCTGGAGGAGTGGCCGAGCGAAGACCGCCGGTCGCGAATCGTCTTCATCACACGTGACATCGATGAAGCGGTCCTGCGCGACACCCTCAAATTGTTCACTGAAGCCAAAGCTCAGCCAACAACTGAGCGACTACCCGAAAGATTCGGTGATGGTGAGACCCCGTTGCCTGAGGTACAGACATGACGTTACGCCTGACCAATACCTTGTCGCGCCACAAAGAGACTTTTGCATCGACCAACCCCGATCACGTCACGATGTACGATGCGGGCCGACCGTTTACAACTTCGCCCATATCGGTAATGCCCGACCGGCTGTTGTCTTCGATGTGCTCTATCGCCTGCTAAAGCGGCGATTCGGGCGAGTCACATATGCTCGCAACTTCACGGATGTCGACGACAAGATCAACGCTGCCGCGCACGATGCAGGTCAGACCATCTCGTCGATCACGGACCGATATATCGCTGCCTACCACGACGATATGGCCGCACTTGGGGTCCTGTCACCAGACGTCGAACCGCGCGTGACGGAGCACATTCCCGAAATCACCAGCATGATCGAACAGTTGGTGAATCGAGGGCACGCGTATGCGGTCGAGGGACATGTCATTTTTCATGTTCCGTCGTTTCCAGCTTACGGCGCATTGTCGGGGCGTAATCGCGACGAGATGCTCGCCGGCGCGCGCGTGGAGGTTGCCCCCTTCAAGCGAGATCCGGCCGACTTCATTCTGTGGAAACCGTCGACACCCGACTTACCTGGCTGGGACAGTCCGTGGGGACGGGGTCGTCCGGGGTGGCATATCGAATGTTCAGCGATGATCGAGTGGCACCTGGGCGTGTCCATTGATATTCATGGCGGTGGACAAGATCTGATCTTCCCGCACCACGAGAACGAAATAGCGCAGGGTACCTGCGCGCACGACGGAACAACGTATTGTCGCCATTGGGTCCACAACGGGTTTGTGACGGTCGAGGGACGCAAGATGTCAAAGTCACTCGGCAACGTACTGCTGGTGCGCGACCTGCTGGCCACCGCACCAGGTGAAGCCATCCGCTTCGCGCTCCTGGCAGCACACTATCGCCAACCCCTTGACTGGTCGCAGGACGGGCTAGTGCAAGCCAAGCGCGGCTTAGATCGCCTCTACGGCGTCCTCGACAACTTGCGCGACGCGCCAGAGGTTGGCTGCCCTTCCGGCATGTTGAACGATTTTGTGGGAGCCCTTGAAGACGACCTGAACTTTCCGCGCGCAATTGCGGAACTGTTCCGGTTGGCGAAGTCCGCACGCCACGCGACAACCGAATCCAACCGCGGAGGCCACAAAGCCGCCTTGCGCGAGGCAGGTGGGTTACTTGGCTTGCTACAGCAAGTACCCGCCGTCTGGCTCGGGCGCTTAGGTGAAGATGACTTTGACTCGAGAGAGATCCAGCGCCTGGTCGAAGCCCGGGGTGTCGCGCGCGCATCCGGTGACTTTGCGACGGCTGACCAGATTCGCGACAAACTGGCGAAGTGCGGCGTCGTGGTTCAAGACCGGGAGGAAGGCCCGGTGTGGCAGCGGTCGGGTTAAGCTCTTCCGGTATTCTGCTCTGTCAGCATGGTCCCTATTCGCCCACGCCAAACTCAACAAAAAAACCGCTGCCATTGTCTTCTGACAATGGGTGACATCGCGCGAGCAGTCCGCGGCGTTTAGCATCCAATAGAGCCCGTCCGACGGGCAGGAACAGGGTCTCTCCGCTAGTCGCGGTCGCCGGGTCGATACGAACGACAAGGGAGTTGGGGCGTTCGAGCGGCCTCGCTTGCACAACCTGCTCAAGCAGGCTCAGCGCCTCGGTTGCCTGGACGCCACGCAGATCAAGCTCCTCCTCAGCTTCCGCATCAGGTCCCAGCAGCTTTTGTACTTGCTCATCGGTGAACAACGGCATGTCAGGAGTGCTCAATACTCACAAATTGGTGCTCAAATCGCGGAGCGACACCGTTAAAGTTGAGGGTCAGAGTGGTGTAAATGTTGCTGGCCCCAGGCTGGTCTTCCTAGGTTAACATTCGCACCCAGAATTCGCCCCGCACCAACTGCAGAGAATAGTCATGATCAAACCCCACGGCTCCGACGCCCTGGAGCCCAGGTTCGTCTACGATGAGGACCAACGTCGCGCACTCATCCACGAAGCCGAAAACCTACCTGCCCTGCTGATTAACTCTGCCGCGGCTGCCAATGCGGTGATGATGGGCGCCGGCTACTTCAATCCGTTAACGGGCTACATGAACCTTGCCGACGCACTTAGCGTCGCGGAAAACATGCAGACGCGCGACGGCCTGTTCTGGCCCGTCCCGGTCCTTAACCTCACAGACGATGTAGAGGCGATTCGAGGCGCGGAGCGTATCGCATTGCGAGACCCTAACGTGGAAGGCAATCCGGTACTGGCCATCCAGGAGGTCGCATCCATCGAAGAGGCGAGTGACGCAGACCTGCGATTGATAGCGGAGCGCGTGTTCGGAACGGCAAGTGACGAACACCCCGGTGTCGCGACATTCCATTCACTCGGCCGGTTTGTTGTATCCGGTGCCATCCAGGTCCTGAACTACAGCTATTTCCAGGCGGACTTCCCAGAGACGTTCCGTACGGCCGTGGAGATCCGTGACGAAATTGAAGCGCTCGGGTGGAGCAAGGTCGTCGCGTTCCAGACACGCAACCCGATGCACCGGGCGCACGAAGAGCTGTGTCGGATGGCCCAGGAGGAGACAGGCGCAGACGGCGTGCTGATTCACATGCTGCTCGGCAAACTCAAGCCCGGCGACATCCCGGCGCATGTGCGTGATGCGTCCATTCGCAAGATGGTCGAAGTCTATTTCCCGCCCAATACCGTGATGATTACCGGCTACGGGTTTGACATGTTGTACGCAGGCCCGCGTGAGGCCGTACTGCACGCCGTATTCCGACAGAACGCCGGATGTACACATTTCATCATCGGACGTGACCATGCTGGAGTTGGCGACTTTTATGGCCCGTTTGATGCACAGACCATTTTTGACGAGCAGGTTCCCGCTGGTGCGTTGGAGATTCAGATCTATCGCGCCGACCACACGGCGTGGTCGAAGAAGCTGAACCGGGTGGTCATGATGCGGGACGCGCCGGACCATACAAAAGACGATTTTGTCCTGCTGTCAGGCACTGCTGTGCGCGAGATGCTGGGCAATGGCATTGCACCGCCGCCTGAGTTCAGCCGCCCCGAAGTGGCCAAAATTCTGATGGATTATTACCAGGAGTAGACAACGCAAAGTCCGGATTACCAGCAGGCCCTGTCGATGTTTCGGACACGCACGGCAAAAGACTCCGTGGAAAGTGTAAGAATCTGGCATCGGCTCCCGTCTATATGAGTGAAGCTCCGTCGAGAGCGTTACCCTCAAATGACAACGGGAGAGAACTATGCCAGACGATTGTCAGTGCCCCTGCCAACAGTGCGGACCTACGTGCGCTTGCGTGTGCGCGACCCCGCGAGACGCAGGTTGTTGTTGTGGTGCAAAGTGCACGTGCGGCGAAACCTGCCCGTGCGAACCCGGATGCGGATGCCCCTCTGCCAAGAGCTGATGTGGAGTCCATGACGGAAACGTCGACAGAGCCATCCCAAGTAGATGTGGTTGCCAGCGTGCTGCAGCAGCACGCTGGGCGTTTTCGCGCGTTTGTGGCCGCGCGGCTCCCCTCGGCAGATGTCGATGACGTTTTGCAGACGGCTGCCATGCGCGCCGTTGAGCGCGCAAGGTCGCTAAGTGACGTTGAGCGTGTGCTGCCGTGGCTGTTCCGTGTGCACCGTAACGTGGTTGCGGATACGCTGCGCGCGGAGGCGAGTCGCGAACGCATTCTGAGAGACGTTGATGCCAGCCCGGACCCAGAGACGGTTCCTGACCTGTGCGGTTGCAGCGTGGTCCAAGCGCAACGCCTGCCAGCCAGTTACGCGGATGTATTGGTGCTGATTGACGCGGGGGATGCGACGGTTGCCGACGCCGCGGCTTCTCTTGGGATCACGGAAAACAACGCAAGCGTGCGCCTGCACCGCGCGCGCAAGGCGCTGCGTAAGGCGATGCGAGAACACTGCGGCGTGGAGTCGCCCCGCGACTGCCTCAGTTGCCGATGTGTAGTAGACGGTTGTTGCGCAGCCTGACAGGGATCTGATTGTCAGGACCTGGCGCGTCGTTCTCGTCTAGAATGCGCGCATTCGCACAAACGGAACGTTCACCATGTCCCGTGCTTTCCCGACCACCCGACTCCGTCGAAACCGTGCCCTCCCGTTTTCGCGCAATCTCGTTCGCGAAAACGACCTGACCGTCAACGACCTGATCTATCCGATGTTTGTCATCGACGGGCGCAGTACGCGGCAAGCCGTCGATTCCATGCCAGGCATCGAACGCTTGACGATTGACGAGTTGACGCGCGAGGCAGAGGGCATCGCAAAACTTGGGATCCCGGCGGTCGCGTTGTTCCCCAATATTGAGGCATCGTTGCGCGACGCAACGGGCACAGAGGCGGCAAATCCAGATGGCCTCATCCCGCGCGCCGTCAGGGCGTTAAAGGACACCGTGCCGGAATTGGGTGTCATCACCGACGCCGCTCTAGACCCTTATACGAGCCATGGTCAGGACGGCATCCTCGACGACAACGGCTACGTGCTGAATGACATCAGCGTGGATGCGCTGGTGCGCCAGTCCCAGGTCAACGCTGAAGCCGGCACCAATGTGGTCGCGCCATCGGACATGATGGACGGTCGTATCGGCGCCATCCGGGAAATGCTGGAGCAAAACGGGTTCGTCAATACGCTGATCATGGCGTACTCCGCAAAGTACGCATCGCAGTATTACGGGCCGTTCAGGGACGCCGTCAGTTCCAGCACCATGTTGGGCCAGGGCGACAAGAAGACTTATCAAATGGACCCGGGCAACGGCGACGAGGCTTTACACGAGATCGCGCTCGACCTGGACGAAGGTGCTGACATGGTGATGGTGAAGCCCGGGATGCCTTATCTCGACATCATTCGCCGCGTCAAAGATGAGTTTCGTGTACCCACCTTCGCCTATCAGGTGAGTGGCGAGTATTCGATGCACATGGCAGCCGTCAACAACGGTTGGGTTAACGAAGGTGTGTTGTACGAATCGCTGTTGTGTCTGAAGCGTGGCGGCGCGGACGGCATCTTGACGTATATGGGTAAGCGCATCGCGGAACAGTTGGCAACTCGCTAGCCCCGGCACGCATGCCGGCACTCGTAGTCCAGACCAGACATTAAGGAACAGCCTGGCCATACGCCGTGCCCGCAGCCGAGGCCATTTGTTGCGCCCGCAACCGAGGCCATTCGTCGCGCCCACAGCCGAGGCCATTCGTTGCGCCCGCAACCTGGGCCATTTGTCACGCCCGCAGCCCAGGCCCTCCGTTACCTCGGCACCGAGGCCACTCGTCCAACGCCCCCGCGGCCAACTACCCTGCCGCCCTCTTGTAGCCCAAGAAGACAACGTTATAACATTCTATTTTTTGATACGACCCACGCGGCATCCAACGCCGTTTGGGGGAAGCCTGCTCACGTGATCCTCGACCTGCACAACCACTACATCAAATCGGACGACGCACGCGCCAAGGTAGAAAACTACTGTCAGTGGATTCGTTCGCGCGACATACCCATAGACGGCATCGTGCTGACCGAACACCGACAGTTCGAACCGACGGACTACACCCCGCTCGAAAAGAAGTATGGCCTGGTCATTCTCGAGGGAAGCGAGGTCGAGACCGAGTACGGTCATGTGCTGGTCTATGGCGTCACTGAAGGGCTCATGCGCGAATTTGATTTTGCGCGCATCGACAACCCGCTTGCGGACGTTCTTGCAGCCGTCGAGAAACACGGCGCCATTGCGGCTCCGGCGCATCCCGGGCGTGCGCGCGTCGGCATGTTTGCTCACACCGAGCAACTGGGCATCCCGGAAGGCATCAGCATCGTAGAGGTCTACAACGGTGGCAGCCGTGAGGACGAAGACCAGGTGGCGATGGACAATGCGCAGAAGTTTGGCTACCGCGGCATCGGCGGCAGCGATGCGCATATCGTGAGTCACATCGGGCGTTGCGGTACACGGTTTCCCGCCCGGATCGAATCGATGGGCGAGTTGGTCGAAGCCCTCGCCGCCGGCGAATTCGAAGCCCTCAAATTACAGAAGAAATAGCGTTCGAATTGCCCTGCAATTTGTGCAGGTAATACCCGCCCAATTGCGTAGAACCGGATACTTCTGTCCGGACATCACTACCGTGGCGTTGGCCGCGATCTGTTATGGAGGCTCCCATGTCGTTGGAAGAACGTCGTGTTGTCACTCGCCTGAGCACCCCTATCGACTTCG
>MDTA01218419.1_pt1 | contig 14050 bp, 15 predicted proteins | sample 811151 | NCBI WGS metagenome assembly MDTA01 (sample SAMN05326648, study PRJNA326480) | marine metagenome | isolation source: seawater | place: Indian Ocean: South | collected 2010 | reverse complement strand
TTTTTAAGAATTTTTTTTTCAATTTTTTTATAATCAACAATATTAAAAATCTTTGAGCTCGAATCTAAAATAAAATCAAAGTTTTTTTTTGATTTAAAATTAATCAAATTATCAATAGAACTATTGAATCCCTTTTTTTTTCTATCTAGTCTTACATCATCAACCAGAATTCCTTTCATAGACTCTCTTAAAACATACTTATTATAACCATTTTTTATATAATAGTGAGAAGGTAATGATAGTGCTAAGTCAAAAATATTAGTATCTAAAAAAGGACTCCTATTTTCTATTGAATGCATCATAGAATTTTGATCATCCTCATGCAATATTACAGGTGTGATCTCATAAAATAATTCATTTAACATTCGATTTTTTAATTTGTTTGACGTAAATTTTTTTTCAGAAAAAAGGTCTAAATTTTTATTTATTAAAGTTGATTTTTGTGAATTTGAAACATCATAAATATGATCAATTTTTTTGTCAGAAAAAAATGATTCGTATTCTTTTAATTTTGGATTTCTTATAAATTTAAAAATATGTTTCTTCCAGTTCTGAAAATTATCTTGAAAAAATTCAGTATTTTTGATTTCTTTTAACTGATACAAATAATGATCGTAATAACCTGTAAATAATTCATCAGCACCGGTTCCTGAAATTATAACTTTATAACCCTGTTTTGATGCTCTTTCTGAAATAATAGAGTGTATTAAATATGAAATTGTTGAAACAGGGCTATCGTGATTTAAAACTAAATTATCGAGTCTTTCTAAAATGTTTTTTTTTTTTTAAGCCTATAAATTCACTATCGCATTCTAGGTCTCCTATTACTTTTTCTATATTTTTTTTTTCATCGTATCTTGGATCTTGATCAATAATGGAAAAAGTTTTGACCTTAAAACCTAATTCTTTTACAGCAATTGAAACTAAAGATGATGAATCTATACCGCCACTAAGACAAAAAGCTATAGGTACATCTGATCTTAATCTTATTTTTAGGCTATTTATAATTTTTTGTTTGCACAAAATAATTGCATCTTGCAGCGAAATGTTTTTATTTTCATTTATCTTTGGTAACCAATAATTATATTTTTTCCTTAAAACTCCTTACTTAATAATTAAAGATGTAGAATTATTTAATCTGAATATATTTTTGAAAAAGGTGGTATTTTTTTTAAACAAACATTTATATCCATTACCTAAAAAATTATTAACTAACTCATAATTTATTTCTAAATCTGTATCTTTTAATGCCTTTATAAATTTAATCTCAGAAGCAAAATAAAAACCTGAATTATCAAAATGTGTATATAAGGGTTTTTCTCCAAATCTATCACGTGAAACAAACATTGTCTTTTTATGGCCGTCATAAATAACAAAACTCCACATACCCTCAAAATAATTAACACATTTTTCACCAAATAAATTATAGTATTCTAAGATAATTTCTGTATCTGATGATGTCTGAAAACTAGTATTTTTTTCTATTTTTCTTTTAAGTTCTAAAAAGTTGTATATCTCACCGTTAAACACAATGGTGTGACCATACTTTGAGAAAGGTTGATTTGATCTATTATCAATATCAATTATGCTGAGTCTTGAATGTAATAAAAAGGTAAAATTACTCTTATTTTTTTTAAAAAAAAAATTTTGAGAGTCAGGCCCGCGTTTTTTCATCAGATTTAATGTATTAATTATCAAATCCTTACTTATTTTCTTCTTTCCAGAGTAGCCTGCAATACCACACATTTTAATTATTTTTTAAATGTTTGCTCTTTATTATCATGCCACTCTTAAGATTTTTAGATAATTTTTTACCTATTATTAATTTTTTTTTTGTTAAGCCACAACCAGGTCTTAAAAAAATTAAATTATTTTTTTTTAAAATATGGTTCTTAGGCAAATCTTCAGACACAGCAAATGAACGTCTTAAATCTTGAATATTTTTTTGTTCAGATTTTTTAATATAAATTTTCTTTTTTCCAAGAATTATTTCAAGCTCTCTAATTCTGTTTACAATAAGTCTCATTTCCTTGGGATCCGCAGAAAGGCTGTGGTCTCTAAAATTAGAAAATTTTTTATCAAGTGTAAAGTGTTTCTCAATTATTTGGGCACCAAGTATTACTGCGTAAATCGGAATAAGGTAATCTTTTGAGTGGTCTGAGTATCCAATAGGAATTTTTGGGAATTCATTTTTAAGCTTTTGAATTTCAAGTAAATTTATCTCTTCTTTATCAACTGGATACGATGATACACAGTGAAGAAAAGCTAATCGATTTTCAGGTACGAAATCAGTAATTTTTTTTAAAGTCTTCAAATTTGCAAGGCCTGAGGAAATTATCGTAAATTTTTTAAAGGAAGAAACAACTTTAATCAATTCATAAAAATTATTATCTCCTGAGGCTATTTTGAATAATTTTTGAATTTTATTTAGAAAAAAAGCGCTCTCAATATCAAGAGGAGTTGAAAAAAAAATTATTTTTTTTTTTTTTGCATAATTGGCAATTTTTTCAAACTCTTCGTATGACAATTGAAAACTTTTTAGCTTATTAAATCTCTGTTTTTCAGAGGAGCTTATAAAGTTTTCTGCTTTGAAAGTTTGGAATTTTACGGCGTCAGCTCCTGCAATACACGCTTGATCAATAAGGTTCAAAGCTGTCTCGAACTTACCCTCATGATTATTACCAATTTCAGCTACAATAAATACTTTTTTTAATTTACTTTTTAAATTCATTCAATTCTTTATACCATTTAATGTATTTATCGAACCCTTTTTTAGCATCGTAATTTGGTTTATATCCCAAAAGCTTAACTGCTTTTGAAATATCTAATGTTCCTCTGAGAGGAATTAGTTTATCTCTTTTTTTGAATTTTATTTTTACGTTCGGAAAATAATTTTTTACTGTTTCTGCTAAAGTTTTAATTTTACAGGCTTTTCCATAAGTCAAATTGAATGTTTGGTTAATAGATTTTCTTTTAATGATTATAAGTTCAATACCCTGTAATAGATCGTCAATATAAGTGAAATCAAGACTATCTTGACCATCACCTTCAATAACTAAATCCTTTGATTGAATTGCATTCTCAATAAATATTTGACCAACTCTCCTACTAACGCATCTTTCTCCGTATAGTGCTGATGGTCTGACTATGGTATAATTCAGACCAAATACTTGATTATAGGCTATAACTAATTTTTCCCCAGAAAATTTTAAAGCACCATATATTCCAAGAGGATTGCAATTTGTTTCTTCTGACATTACTTTATCATTGAATTGGCCATAAACCATGGAAGATGAAAAAAAAATGAAATGTATATTTCTATCTCTACAAATATCTAATGAATTTTCTAAAGTTCTCATATTGTGATCAAAAGTTGAGAAAGGATCCTTATTTGCTTTTGCTGCGTGAGCTACTGCTGAAAGATGTATAACTACATCAGGTTTGAAAGATGAGATTTGTTTCGTTAATAGATAATAGTCTCTAGCATCTTGGATACAAATCGAAACTTTATGTTTTCTTAAAAGGTCTATTCTTTTAAACAAAAAAGAAAGATATTTTGAAGTTTCAGACGAATTTAATGGAGAAAATTCACCAATATTATTTACTTGCAATGAATCAATAACGGCCACGTCTGCGCCGATTTTTTTAAAATGTAAAGCCAAATTATGTCCAATGAAGCCACAACCTCCAATAAGCAAGATTTTTTTATTCTTTAACTTCATCTTTAATAATTTCCTTTAAGTTTTTTGATATAAAATTCATGTGTTTTTTTCTTAAATGCGGGCCAACTGAGAGAGCAAGAGAGAAGCTGCTAATACATTTAGCTTTGGGAAAATTTTTTGCGTTTGTATTATACTTCTCTTTGTAAAAAGAAAAATCTGGAATTGGACCAGGGTAGTAAATACTCGTACCTATTCCTTTTTTTTTTAATTTTTCTATTATTATTTTCCTTTTATATTTCAGATTTGGTCCTAAAATCAATGAAACACAATAATTACTGTGAGTAAAGTTTTTAAACGAATCTTTTAGTAAAAAAAAATCTTCAACTGAACTTAAATTTTTTCTCAGATTGAAATTATTTTCTGCTCTTATTTCTAAAAAAGATTTTATTTTTGATAATTGACATATCCCAATAGTCGATTGCACTTCATTCATTCTGTAGTTCAAGCCTAACACATCAACATCATATAATTTGTTTTGTTTAAGGAGATTTAAATTTTTCTCGTATCCAAAAGCTCTGGCTTTCTTTATGTATTTTGCCAGTTGCTTATTATTTGTAATGACCATTCCACCTTCAATTGTAGTCATATGCTTAACAGGATAAAATGAGAAACAACCAACATCACCAAAATTCCCAACATGCTTTGAATTTATTTTTGAACCAACAGCTAACGCACAATCTTCAATAATTTTTAAATTATGTTTATCCGCGAGTTTTTTTAATTTTATCATATCTACTGGCATACCTAAAAAATGAACAACACTTATTGCTTTGGTTTTTTTGGTAATTTTTGATTCGATTAAATTTATATCTATATTTCCAAAATCAAGTTCACAATCTACAAAAACTGGTTTTGCGCCAACAAATTCAATTGCATGTGCAGTTGCCACATGAGACTGCGCAGTAACAATTACCTCATCACCACTACATATACCAAGTGCTTTATAAGCTAAATGCAAGCCCGCGGTGCAAGAGGAAACCGTTATTGCATATTTTGATTTAACAAAGTTTTTAAACATCTCTTCAAAAATCTCAGTTTTTTTTCCATGAACCAAAGTTGGTTGACTTAAGGTTTTTTCAACTTCTTTTAACTCCTTAGTATCAATTAACGGTTTACCAAATTCAATTTTCATTATTTATTTCTAAAGATTTATTAATTTTTAGACATAGTTCCATCGAATTAAACATTTCCTCTTCTGAAACTATTAGTTTTTTTTTAAAAACAATTGCCTGAAGAAAATTCTCAATCATATCACCTTTATTGACTCCAGGATAAACTGTGTTTTCTTTTAATTTTTTTAGACCTTTTGGCGTTTTTTCTAAAAAGAAACTTCCTGAAAAACTTTGTTCAAATGTACCATTACTTCCATAAATAATCAATCTATGAAAATGAGGATACACACAACCAAAGTTACATGATAATTTAACTATGACACCATTATTAAATTTTATGAGAGAAACTACTTGATCGTCAATAGTGTCTTTTTTAATACATAAATTATTTGAAAAAGATTTTACATAACTCACTTCTGTCTTTAAATACCACAGAACCAAATCTATCAAATGGATGCCACCACTTAAGACTACAGAAAAATCTTTAATTTTCCCTCTCCACCCTTTAGAAATTTTATGTCTCCTGCCATAATTATAATCTGCTTCAATATAGTAAATTCTTCCAAATTTAGATTTTTGAATTTTTTCTTTTATTTTTTTAAATCTTGGTGAAACCCTTAATACAGTATTGGTTGTCATCACTTTTTTTTTTTTTTTTAGCAACTCAGAAATTTTTTTTAATTGAAAAGTTTCTGTACAGATTGGTTTTTCGCAAAAAATATTTTTATTATTTCTTAATGCACTTATAATTTGAGCGTAATGATATTGATCAAAACTAGCGATTGATACAGCTTGTATATCTTTATTTAATAAAATTTCATTTTCTGACTGGCATCCAATTACATTTTTATATTTTTTTAAAATACTATCTTGCTTTGATTTCTTAAAATCGTATACAAAGATTTTATTTACCAACTTTGATTTTATATATGAAATTAAATGTTGCTCACCAACTCCCAAACCAATAACTCCAACATTAATTTGATGATTTCTAATTATTTTTCCCATTTTGTGATAATTTCTTTTATAGATAAGTGAAAAAAACTTTCACCTACTCTTCTTATTAACTTTGCAAAGTTGTTGAAATCATTTAAGTCGTCTATGCTTAATTTTAAATTTTTATGCTTATATGGACACACAATATTATAAATTTTGAAATTTTTGTGATTATTATAAAAGAATTTCGTTACATGTTCTCTTTCGGTTAATGAAATGATTTTCTTTATTTTATTCAACGCTTGAAATCGTATTATCTCTACTGACTGACCACTTGGAAAAGAACGAGGAAAAATATTAGTTAAAATATCATAATCCGAAACTTGAAAAAGAGATATCATGGATTCCACTAGTTTATAATCTAACATTGGGCTATCTGCTGAAATTCTTACAACAGCATCACCCGAATACTTTTCTAAGAATGAAGTATACCTTAAATGAACATTATTTAGTGAACCTCTAAAAAAATTTATTTTTTTTTTTTGGCAATAATTTACAATTGGATCGTCGGACTTTTCTTTTGAGGTCAGAACATAAACTTTTTGGTTTTCTGAAAGAAAACCAACTCTCTTCAATAAATATTCAATTATAGGAATTCCATTAACTTTTTTCAGAACCTTTCCTGGTAATCTTTTCGAAGTCATCCTTGCTTGTATACCAATTAAAATACGCATGAAAAATTATAAAATTTGATTGTTTAAAATATTTAAATTAAATTTCAAAAAAATCTTTAAATTTTGCTTTTTAGGAAATTTTTAAACTTATTATCTTATTTTCTTCAAGTTTAGATGAAATTTTGTGAAGTTCCCATATCGGAACATTTAAAATCTCAGCTATTTCTAATAAACTTCTACCATCAGCATATGCGATAATATTTGACTGCAAAAAAATTTCATCATATATGTTTTTTTTACTTATTTCGGGATACAAACCTCTTTTCCCTAGTTGAGGTTCACATAAAAATTTTGATTTTACATTTTTATTAATTTCTAGAGAATCAATTACCTTTTTTATTACATTGAAACTTCCCTGGAAACCATTACTTGAAATAAAATTCAAATTATCTAAAGAAGTGTGGTATTCATCGTAATCTCCAAATTTTGATCTGCAAAAAACCACAACTGGCAAGTCAACGCCAGGTGAACAATATTGCCTTTCATCACTTCCTCTATCTAAAAACGTATATTTTTTAAATTTAATCTTAGAAAAGTTCAAAACATGCTGAAGTATATTATCTGCTAATGTATGACCATTTCTTGACGGAATATAAGAATATTTTAAATTATCACCAACACATGTTAAGTTAAATCCAGCCTTTACATTTTTTTTCATTTTAATAATATTTTTACTTAAATAAGCTATTGAGCCAATTGTCTCTGGTATAAAAATCATTCTATAGCTATAATTATTGTTTTTAATATTGTTGATGTACTTTCCTATTGCGGTAGCTAAAACCGGACCAGAAACCTCATTATTTGCCATAGATGGATGACAGATATATGTGGAAAAAAAAATTTCTTTTTTTTTCTTTCCTTTCCATAAAATCTCTCCGTAATTTAGATATCCTTTTGTAAAGTAAGATTTAATGCGAACTTTATATATTCCTTTTTTTAATTTTTTTCTTTGGTTATCTTTTAAACAAAATCCCCAATTTTTTTTATAATAACTTGTTACATATGGAATAGCTTCGGGTTGTTTAGGTAAAGAATGGAGATGACTTTGGAGCTCATCAAGTTCTATTTCTTTATTTACTGGTTCTGAATATCCCACCAAGTGCAAATTATTTTTTTTGAAGTCTACAATTTTTTTTCCGTCTGGACACACAATGTGCGCCTCTTCCACATTCCATTCTTCAGGTACAACCCAATCAAATACTTTTTTTCCAGATTCTATTTTTTTTATTTTTAGATTAGGTAATTCTATTTTAATTAGTTCAAGAGTTTTTCTAACACCATCACCAGTAATACTTCTATTAATTGGAAATAATTTTTCTGCAAAGTCGTACATATGCAAACCATCTAATTTTTTTAAAATAGTCATTTTTTTAAAATATAACTCCCAACCACTAAAATATCTATTTTGGTACTCTTGAAACAATCTATTGCCTGCTGTGGAGTATTAACTATAGGCTTCCCTTTTACATTGAAACTTGTATTTAGAAGTACAGGACATCCTGAAATTTCATAAAATTCTTTTAAGAGATTATAGAACAATTCATTATTAATTTTTTTAACTGTTTGTACCCTACAGGTATCGTCAATATGCACTACAGCTGGGATTTCTGATTTTTTATTTGGCTTAACTTTGCATGCAATGAGCATATGAGGTGACTCTTGATCAATAATGAAATATTTTTTTTTATATTCATCTAAAACAGCAGGTGCGAATGGCCTAAATTCCTCTCTAAATTTTACTCTTTGGTTTATGAAATCTCTTTGTGATTCTGGAAATGGCCTTGAAAGGATGCTTCTATTTCCTAAAGCTCTGGGTCCAAACTCAGCTGAACCTTGAAACCAACTTATAATTTTGCCAGCATACAGGTACTCTGCAACCTGTTTTGTGAGATTAATTGGTTTTTTAAATAAAATTTGATTTTTTTTTAATGTGTCTTTAATTTCATTATTTGAGAATCGTGAACCAGAATAAAAATTGTGATTTTTTTTTGGTTTTAATTTTCTCATTCTTTTTTTTTCTGCTAACAATGTTGAACCAAGTGAGATGCCAGCGTCACCAGATGCTGGTTGAACAAATATTTCATCAAATAAATTACTTTCAGAAATTTTTCCATTTAGAGAACAATTAAGTCCAACCCCCCCTGATATACATAATTTGTTAAGTTTTGTTTTCTTTCTGAAATAAGATAATTGACATAAAACTATATCTTCAACAGCTTTCTGCAAAGCGGCAGCAATATTTTTATGATGGGCATTTAGCGGATCGTTATATTTTCTTACATTACCAAAAATTTTTTTAAATTTTTTGCTTACCCATACATCTCGTTTTTTGTGATACTCTATATAAGCTAAATTAATTTCATAGTCTTTTTCATCTTTAGGAATTATGATTTCTTTAAATATCTCAAGATAAGTTTTTTTTTGACCAGGAACTAAACTATCGTAATCACCAAATGGAGCAAGTCCCATGATTATTCCTTCATCACAGTGATGCTTCCAACCAAGAAAGTAAGTAATTGCAGAATAAATTAAACCCAAAGAATTTGGATAATAAACCTTATCTTGAAGAATTTCAATTTTTCCATTAACCCCTTTAGCGATCATTCCTGTCTCAATTTCCCCCATTCCATCATAACTAACTAAAAGTGCATTTTTAAATCCAGACGGATAGTAGCTACTGGCAAGATGACAAAGATGATGTCTAAAAAAATTAATTTTCTTTTTAAAAGTTGTCTTTTTTCTTATTAGCTTTTCAATTTTTAGGTATGATTCAATTCGTTTGATATCTTTTATCATAAAGCCTAGTCTTGAAATATCTTTGATAGCAGGTTTTAAATAAACTTTTCTGATCATGTCCACAAAATCACAACCAACTGAGATTTCATCTATATCGTCAATAGACATCCCTCCGATTTTGAGACATTCATTTATTGCCTGGGATGGAAATGCTCTGCTATGCTTTTTCAAATCAAATCTTTCTTGTTCACAACATGATATAATTTTTCCATCGATTAACAAAGCTGCAGACGTGTCATGTCCACCATATTCAATTCCCAAAATAGAATATTTTTTTTTCATCTTAATTATTTATTTTTATATAATTGAAATTATGAATAAACATTTTTAGAGTAGGATAATTCACAATAGCTACCGCAGTCAAAGAGAAAATGTCTTTGACAGAAAAAAGGAAAAACAAAAATCTTAAATCTCAATTAAAGAATTTTCAACCACAATTTTAAACTGTTGATTTAATAACTTAACTAAAATTGAAGATCTTTTAAAATCTATGAACTCATCAAAAACGCCATCTAAGGTTAATTTTTGACCCTTGTTTAACTTTATTTTTTCTCCTTTTTTGAGATAAAAGCTTTTTAGATATACATCATTTTCATCACATTTTGACTTAATCAAATTTAAGATTTTTTCAGGAACATATAAAGGATTACCATCAATAGCTAAAACCTCTTTTACACCATATGTACTATTAATTTTAACCCAGTTTATTTTGCTTATATCTATAAAAATATATCCAGGAAACAAAGGTTTTAATAAAATATTTGAACCACTGAATAATGTTTTAATTTTCTTGATTTTCGGTAAGAAAACAGAGAATCCCTGTCTAATTAAATTAGCGTAGGCTAAATTTTCTTTATTTGGTTTTGTTCTTGCTACAATCCACTTACTATTCATTTTTAATCCAAAAATAAAAAATCTGGTTTATTGATAATATAACCCTGCTTGTTCAATTGATTATATTTTACTGAGATATTTTTACTTGTAGTTAATATAAAAATACCATTTTTTTTATAATTCTTAAAATCATTCAAATTTCTTTTGACTTTTATTCCGCAATAACTTTTTTGAGAATAATTCACAGCATAAATAAATGATATTTTTATATTATGTATTTTAGAAACTAGCACCGCAATATCAGTCAAGTCACTTATACCAACAAAAATTATTATTTTTTTTTTATTTATATTTAGTAACAATTTTTCGTACTCAGTTTTAGCTTTTCTATAAAACCCTAAGGATGAAACTATAAAATCTGATACTAATTTTGTTTTTTCAATAAATCCTTTTGGTGTAATGTAGTATGAGTATCTTCTAAAAGGGGCTTGACTCAACTTTAAAAGACCTTTTTTTAGGAATTTTTTTAATGTAGAATTAGCTAATCCCAAAGCAATATTCATATTTTTCGAAAGAGATCTTTGGGAGTGATCTTTGTTCTTAGAAATTTGCTCAAAAAGTTTTAATTGAATTTCAATATCTTTATTTTTTGACTTTATGTTCATGTTATGAATATTATAACGTTCATTTCGTGAACGTCAATTTAAAACAATTTACGAGAAATAAAGAATTCTTTTATTTTTTTCAAAAAAAAAGTAAAAGTAGCAACAACTATGTATTATGATTTATTTATTTAATGTTTAAGTATTGTCCAGTAAATTCAATTGATAGCGATAAAGAAGCTATCATAGAAAATTTCAATAAAAGATTTCTTCATAAAAAAAATCGAGTTGTTCACCTAAAATGTTTTTGCTGCGATTTTGATGATTACTCAATTATTTTCAATAATAATAAATATGAAATTTTTCAAAAGCCAGGAATATACTTAAATTGTAGTTTTATATTGTTAAATCCAGGGATATGTATGAAGACTCTTGATTATTGTAAGTGAAATTGCAAGAGTAGTGATAAGATAAAGTAAATGAATTTAGATGATATTAATCTTAGAGTTTTAGAAACATCAGACCTAAGTGAGGAATACTTAGGATGGTTCACAGATAAAGAAGTAACAGAATTTTCTGAAAATCAATATAAAATATTCACCAGAAAGTCGTAAATTAAAAATATAGAACTAAAAAAATTTGAATTTGAACCTTGGATTTCATACTTTATCAAAAAATAACTAAACTCTACTTTACACACATCGTCTAACTAAGGTTTCAATTATATTTTACATTTTTTTCTTATCTTTAAAGTTTTTATCTTCAAACCAATGTCTAAAATATTTTAAATCTTTAACATTCTTCCAGACTTTATGCCGTGTATATTAGAAACAGAAATAACAATTACTGTATGCAAACTTATACCTACAAGAACTATTTTCTTGTTTTTTAGATTCTCTAATTCTTTTTAATATTCTTTTTTTGCTTGTTTATAAAAATCCAACAAAGAGCCAACAAAGTCTTAAACTAGACGAGCTTACTATAGGACCCCGTTAGGTGTTAAATAGTATGAATGTCTTCTTAAAGGTGCCTGTGACAATTTAAGAAGCACTTTTTTAAAAAATTTCTAAATAAGTGAATTGGCAAACCTCAAAGCAAAATTTAATTTTTGAGAAATTAATCTTTGGCATTTATTATTTTGTTATGCAATGTGATTAAGTAATTTTAATTTTATTTCGATATCACTGGTTTTAGTTTTCGTAAGATGAACGTATTATTCACACAATGAACGTCAATGTTTTTTTTGTACTGTATGTTATTATTATCTAATATATATAAAAATTTGAGAATTTTTTTTTTTCATTGTTTTATTTCAATAAATATTTAATTCTGCTGATTATGATTAAAATTTTCACTGTAGGTTTATTGTCGACATTTGATAATCCACTTTTACCATTTTTTATAAAAGAAATTTTAAAAAAAAAATTTTGTAAAGTTTTAGTTATTTGCGATTTAAAAAAAACGTCACAAAAAGATATTAAAATTTGGTTAGAAAGAACAAATGGATATTTTGAAAAAAAATTTGATAATGACACAAAAACTTTCGTTTCTTTAAACTATATGAGAACTCCATTTTACTTTGTTAAAAATCATAATAATAGGAGCACTAAATTATTAATTAAAAACCTCTCTATTGACGTCCTTCTTAATGCAGGTACACCCAGAAAGCTCTCGAAACCTATTATAAACTCAACCTATCATGGAATAGTAAACATTCATCCAGGGCTTCTTCCGCAATACAGAGGGTGTTCAGCTGTTGAATGGTCAATATATAATAATGACAAGGTAGGAAATACCGCTCATTTTATGAGTGAAAATTATGATGATGGACCAATAATATTTAAAGAGGAGTATGATTTTTCAAAGGAAACTGATTATAAGTCTATTAGGATAAAAGTATTTGAAAAAGGGTGCATTTTAGCTACCAAAGCATTAATTCTTGTAAAGGAAAAAAAAATTAATTTTAAAAATGGAACTGTGCAGGACGAAGCTGATGCAAAATTCTGGAGACCAATACCGGATGAGAAGTTTAAAGAAGTTATTAAAATTGTAAAAAACAAAAGATATCTAGTTTAATAAAAAAAATTTTTAAAAATATTTGTTAAATAAATCGAACCTAAAATGGCTTGATTCTTTTTTCCAAATATCGAAACTATAAAATAGCTTGTTAACATAACAATCATTTAAATGAAATAATCTTTACTAACCAATGTTAAAGAAATATCCAATAATTATTTTTCAAATTGAAGAAGATCATGAAATTAATTTATTTGTTAGAAACGAAAATAATTTTACAGATTTAAAATGCGTTTGTTGTGGTTCTAATAACTTTAAAACTGTGTTTATAAATGATAATTCAGGCATTTCACAGAATACTGTGCTTTGCAAGAATTGTGGTTTTTTGTATTTAAACCCGAGGTTAAACAAAAAATCCTGTGACTTTTTTTACTCATCAGGCTTAAAAAGAAGATTATATTTAAATAAAGCTCATGATTAGTCCAAATGGAAATTAGCAGAAAGTTTTAAAAGAAAAAAATCAATTAAAGAAAAATTTGAACAACTCGATTTTATTAATTACATAGAAGAATCTGGCATAAATTATAAAACTGTTTTTGAAATTGGTGCTGCTAGTTGTTACATACTTTCAGTTTGCAAAAGTCTCAACAAGAAAGTTTTAGGAAATGAGTTGAATCCTCATCTTCACAAGATTGCAAAATAAAATAAAAATAAAAATATTTACAACGGACCTTTAAAATATCCCTAAAAATACTGACCTCATAATATTAAATAATGCATTAGAATATCTGTTCGATCCAAGACCTATACTCGATTCAATGAAAAAAAAAGCGTAATATGTCTTCATTGGGGTTCCATGCTTTATTAATTCAGTACCGAAAATTCAGTTGCAACATAACTTCTATTTTTCTCCAAATACACTCACACTTTACATGGAAACAGCAGGGTTCTCGGTAATAGATATTAGTTGTTATAAAGATAATGGTTATATCCTATCAATATTCAACAATGTTAATTCGGTCAGAAGCCAGCCCTTTTATAAAGGTAAATGGCACGATATTATTGAATATGGTCTAATTTAATAATTTTAGATTACAGTTAAGTGAAAGGAAACCACATTTTAGTAAAAAATTGGTTGCGGGGGCAGGATTTGAACCTGCGACCTTCAGGTTATGAGCCTGACGAGCTACCAGGCTGCTCCACCCCGCGTTAATTGCAGCTGTGTTTTTAAGGCCCGGCAACGACCTACTCTCCCGTGCCTTAAGACAAAGTACCATCGGCGCTGAGGGTTTTCACGA
>MDTA01053821.1_pt1 | contig 14057 bp, 9 predicted proteins | sample 811151 | NCBI WGS metagenome assembly MDTA01 (sample SAMN05326648, study PRJNA326480) | marine metagenome | isolation source: seawater | place: Indian Ocean: South | collected 2010 | reverse complement strand
TCAGGAGGTCGCCAGCGCGGACAACGACGGCCTGGTTGACGTGAATCTCCTGATACGGTCTGGGGCCGTGCGCCGGATCGAAATGTACGAGCCTTCCGGCGTGACCCAGGTGGGCGATGTTGATGGCGGCGCACGCATCGTATTCCCTCAGTTTGTTGATCTGCATACGCATCTCGATAAAGCGCATATTGTGCCGCGTACGCTGAATCCGGACGGCACGTTTCAGGGGGCGCTCGCTGGTTATAAAGAGGACCGTGAGCGCAATTGGACACACGCTGACTTGATACGCCGTATGGACTTTGCCGTTCGTTCTGCGATCGCGCATGGCACTCGCGCGATGCGAACGCACCTGGACGTCACACGCCCGGAAGCACCCACGGAAGAAGCAGGTTGGCAGGCGTTTCTGGAAATCCGCGCGCACTGGGAGCATCAGATCGAGCTACAAGCCGTCAGCCTGAGCTCGTTGGTGCATCTGGACGATACGCGCGCGTATGAGCGTTACGCCTCTTTTGTAGCGGAACACGGCGGTGCGCTTGGCATGGTTGTTCGCCCCGATATCGATCTATCCGACCGCCTGCTGGCGCTGTTCAACACTGCCGGGCGCCTGGGAGTCGACATTGATTTGCACGTGGATGAGATGTTGGATCCCGAAGCAACGTCTTTGCTGGATATCGCCCACGCGATTGAGCGTAGCGGATTTGCCGGCACCGTCACGGCTGGCCATTGTTGCTCGCTATCGTCTCAGCACGATGACCTGATCGAAAAGACGCTCGACAGGGTTGCGGCGGTTGGGATCGCCGTCGTCAGCCTTCCTCTGTGTAACTTGTACCTCCAGGACCGTGTGGGCGGTCGCACGCCGCGCGCACGTGGTGTCACGGTGGTGCAGGAGATGGCTGCAAGAGGTATCAATGTCGCCTTCGCAAGCGACAATACGCGGGACCCGTTTTATGCGTATGGCGACCAGGACATGCTGGAAGTGCTACGCGAAGCTACCCGTATCGCACACCTCGACCATCCAATCGGAAGGTGGCCGGCAGCTGTAACAAGAGTCGCGGGCGACATCATGGGTCGCCCCGAGTTTGGCTGCATTCGTACGGGAGATCGCGCGGACCTGATTTTGTTCAACGCGCGTACATACTCGGAGCTCTATTCACGCCCGCAGAGTGACCGGGTGGTGCACAGTAAAGGTAGGCCGTCGACCGTGCCATTGCCGGACTACCGCGAGCTGGACTGAAGTGTTGGAAACTACCAGGGAGTGCGGCTAGTCACCAAGGCACAACGAGACAGGTAGAGCACCTGTTCAAGTTAACCTGCGAGTGCGCAGCCCGGTAGCCCCTGCATGCGTGCCTACGGTCAACGCTCAGCTGATAATCGATGTCGGGCAGAGGGGGACTTTGGACCACGTCTGCCGTCATACTGCACGAATGATCGAAGGAAAGCTCCTTGTCGCAAATCGAGGCGAGATTGCGACTCGTATATGCCGAACCGCCGCCGAGTTTGGCCTGCCAACCGTCGCTGTTTACCCTGAAGACGATGCTGGGAGCCTGCACACGCGTACCGCTGATGAGTGTTACCCACTGCCAGGCCGAGGCGTCAGCGCTTACCTGGCTGGTGACGCCATCATTGCCGCGGCACGGGCGTGTGGCGCTACAGCAATCCATCCGGGGTACGGCTTCTTGTCGGAGAATGCCGACTTCGCGCGGGGCTGTAGCGCGGCTCAATTGACCTTCGTCGGGCCGTCACCCGAAACCCTCACCTTGTTTGGCGACAAAGACGCCGCACGCAGTCTCGCCATGGCCGAGGGCGTTCCGGTGTTGCCTGGTTCGGCCGCCCCAATCAACCTCGAAGGTGCGACTGCATTCCTGCAAGATCTGGGCGCTGATGGCGCTGTCATGGTTAAAGCGGTTGCCGGTGGCGGCGGCAGAGGAATGCGGCCTGTCTTGTCGCGAGATGAGATGGCGCCCGCGTTTGCACGGGCAAGCTCGGAGGCGGAAGCTGCTTTTGGTAATGGCGCCTTGTTTGTAGAGAAGCTGGTACGCCGCGCACGCCACATAGAAGTCCAGATCATCGGTGATGGACATACCGTTTCACACCTTTGGGAACGGGATTGCTCGCTGCAGCGCCGGCGACAGAAGGTTGTGGAGATCGCGCCGGCCGTTGGACTTGATGCTGGATTGAGGGCTCGCCTGATCGATGCCGCAATCAGGCTCGGCGAAGCCACGTCCTATCGTGGCCTCGGAACCGTCGAGTTTCTGGTTGACGTCGATACGGATGAATTCTTTTTTATCGAAGCGAATCCGCGCCTGCAGGTTGAACATACTGTTACGGAAGAAGTCACCGGACTGAATCTTGTGCAACTCCAGTTGCAACTGGCGGCGGGTGAACGTCTGAGTGCGCTGGGTCTCACACGGGAACAGGTCCCCAAGCCGCGTGGTGTTGCCGTCCAACTGCGGGTCAACATGGAGACGATGACGGCGGATGGTGACGTGAAGCCAGGGGGGGGAGAGTTAAGTGCGTTTGCGATGCCAGCCGGGCGCGGCGTGCGGGTTGACAGCTACGGCTACGTTGGCTACAGAACGAATCCGGCGTATGACTCGTTGCTGGCGAAGCTAATTGTACATTCTGGGTCTGACCAGATGCCGGAGGTTCTCAACAAAGCTTATCGGGCGTTGTGTGAGTTTCATATTGCCGGGGTGCCAACCAACCTGAGCTTTCTGCAAGCGCTGCTCCACAACCAGGCGTTACACGATGGCCCGGTGACCACGAGTTTCATCGAAACGCATAGTGCCGAGCTACGCGCGGCGGCGGACGCGGACCATCCACATTTCTATTTTGCGCGGCCTGCGGGTGATGAGCAGGCTGTTGAACGTCAGAGGGCAGGGGCCAAGGTGGATGCGGACGACCCACTTGCGGTCTTGGCCTATGGGCAGTCTTCGCAGCCACAAGCACGAACACCTGTAACCGATAGCGAGATTCCGGACGGGGTGATAGCCGTTCGCGTGCCGCTGCAAGGAACGGTAGTCGCGGTATCGGCTGATGTGGGCGCCTTCGTGTCGCGTGGCACGCAACTTGCCGTCGTTGAGGCGATGAAGATGGAACATGTCATCACGGCGGAGTCTGCTGGCACGGTGAGTAAAGTCCTGGTTTCGCCCGGTGATACGTTGTGGGAAGACCAGTTGTTGATGACCTTGGACGTCGCGGATGAACAGGATAGCGCGGTTGACGCCGCCGATGACGTGGATCTCGACCATATCCGTGACGACTTGCGTGAAGTACTGGACCGACGCGCTTTGACTTCGGATGAGAAACGCCCGAACGCAGTCGCGCGACGGCACAAGACCCAGCAGCGCACGGTCCGTGAGAATGTAGAAGACCTGGTTGAACCCGGCAGTTTTGTTGAGTACGGGCCCTTGGTGGTTGCTGCGCAGCGGCAACGGCGTGGACTCGACGACCTGCTGACCCGCAGCCCGGCAGATGGCCTGGTGACCGGCGTTGGTAGTGTCAATGCGGATCAGTTTTCCGAGCCTGATTGTCAGGTCGCGGTGATGGCTTACGACTACACCGTGTTTGCGGGTACACAAGGCGTTCATAACCACTGGAAGACCGACCGGTTGATCGACATTGCGGAGCAGGGTCGGCTGCCTCTGGTTGTGTTTGCGGAGGGTGGCGGTGGTAGGCCGGGCGATACCGATTACGGCGGATTCGTAGGCCAGAACACCTTCCATCACTTCGGTCAGTTGTCAGGTCTGGTGCCTATGGTGTCTATCGTGTCCGGACGCTGTTTTGCCGGCAACGCAGCGCTGCTCGGGTGCTGCGACGTGATTATCGCAACCGAAGATTCGAACATCGGCATGGGGGGGCCGGCCATGATCGAAGGTGGTGGTCTCGGGGTCTTTACGCCGGAGGAGATTGGTCCGATCGATGTACAGACCACCAGCGGTGTCGTGGACCTCGCGGTGGCGGACGAGGCGGAAGCCGTGGCTGTCGCAAAACAGTACTTGTCCTACTTTCAGGGACGCGCATCCGACTGGGTGATGCCCGACCAACGGCGCATGCGAAGCCTGGTACCGGAGAATCGGCTACGTGTGTATGAGATTCGAAATGTGATCCAGACACTGGCGGATGAAGGGTCCGTGCTCGAGTTACGGAAGGAGTTTGGCCGCACCATGGTAACCGCGTTGGCACGAGTCGACGGGAGACCGATCGGCATTGTCGCCAATGACCCTCAACACCTGGGTGGTGCTATTGATAGCGACGGCTCCGACAAAGCGGCGCGTTTTATGCAGCTCTGCGACGCGTTTGATATTCCGCTGCTGTACTTGTGCGATACCCCCGGCATCATGGTGGGTCCTGAAGTTGAGAAGACGGCTTTGGTACGTCACTCATCGCGACTGTTCCTGGTCGGCTGCAATCTGTCGGTGCCATATTTCACCGTGGTCTTGCGAAAAGCTTACGGGTTAGGGGCGATAGGGATGGCTGGCGGCAATTTCCGCGCACCTTATTTCACCGTGTCCTGGCCAACTGGCGAATTTGGTCCGATGGGACTTGAGGGACAAGTGAAACTTGGATTTCGGGCGGAACTGGCGGCTATCGAAGACCCGGACGAACGACGAGCTTACTTCGACACGCTGGTCGCTCAATCGTATGAAGACGGTAAGGCACTACAGCGTTCAACGAGTTTTGGAGTTGATGACACGATCGACCCGGCGGACACACGGCGCTGGTTGAGTACGTTATTGGCGTCAATTCGTCCTGCGCCAGCAAGAGAAGGCAAGAAGCGCTCCATGATTGACGCATGGTAGGTGTAAAAGCCCGTTCGAATTACAAATAGAGGCCCACTGGATGCACTGGTTATAAAGTCAGGTTGCTTCCTTTGTTGCTCTTTTCGCCATTGTTTGGAATTTGGGCTGCTCCTCGGGAAATCCCAAAAAGCGCCGTTATTTGCCGCGTTTTGATTGTGATTTATGGGATTGAAGCAGCCGCGTCTTGGGATTATTGGATCAGCCTTTCAGAAAGCGTTTGAGCTTCCGATAACGCGCCAGTGCAGTAGAATCCATCTCCGCTATGAGTACACAAATCAAAAACGTTGATGCGATCGTCGTTGGAGCAGGGTTTGGTGGTCTGTACGCCCTGCATCATCTCCGCGACAAACTTGGGCTCTCAGTGCGCGCTTTTGACGGAGCCGGTGGCGTTGGCGGCACCTGGTGGTACAACCGGTATCCGGGTGCGCGCGTTGATGCGCCGAGCAGCCCTTTTTATGCGTACACCTTCTCCGATGAGCTCGTCAACGAGTGGGAGTGGACGGAGACGCAGACCGCCCAAGCTGACGTGCTTGCGTATCTTGAGCATTTTGCCGACCGATTCGATCTCACCAAGGACATTCAGTTTGATACCTGGGTGACGGATGCCCGATGGGACGAAAACGCACAGCGATGGAACGTTGAAACGGACGCGGGCGAGGCAGTGTCTGCGCAGTTCCTGGTGTGTGCGGTTGGCGCGCTGTTTGTTGCAAACATGCCCGACTATCCAGGTATCGATGACTTTGCCGGCGAGCTCTATCACACAGGCCGCTGGCCGCATGAACCCGTGTCGTTTGAAGGCAAACGTGTGGGTGTCATGGGGACGGGGTCCTCGGGTATTCAGTCGATACCGGAGATTGCAAAGACCGCTGACCACGTCACGGTATTCCAGCGAACGCCTCAGTATTCACTGCCCGCGCGCAACCGGCCGCTGGCACCCCAAGAGCTTGCCAGTTACCGCGACGACTGGGACACGTTGCGTGACTCCATGTTCAAACGGGGCGGCTGGCCATTTGAGGTCATGCGCCGGCAGGCCGCGGACTATACAGCCGAAGAACGGCACGCGATCTACGAAGCGCTGTGGGACGAAGGTGGTATGCATCTCGCCATCAACAGCTTTATCACGGTACTGATGGACGAGGCGGTCAACGAGGAAGTGTCCGAGTTTGTGCGAGGGAAGATTCGGGCCACCATCAACGACCCTGAAACCGCGCGGAAGTTGATGCCGGACTATTATTTTGCCACCAAGCGCCTCATTCTCGACAACGGTTACTTCGAGACCTACAACCGCTCTAACGTATCGTTGGTTGATCTGCGTGAAGAACCCATTGAGTCATTTACATCCACCAGCGTCCGTACCAGCGCCGGCGAGCACGCCATCGACATGTTGGTGCTCGCTACCGGCTTTGATGCTGTCACGGGGTCAATGCTCAATCTGAACCCGCAAGGCCGCGACGGAGTGCGGCTGAAAGACAAATGGGAGAGTCGCTTCGATACCTATCTGGGTACAACCATCGCCGGCTTTCCAAATCTGTTCATGATTCACGGGCCCACCTCCCCAGGCGTGCTGTACACCATGCCGTTGGGGGGTGAGCGCACGACGCAGTGGATAGCTGAGTGCATTCGCCATATGCGCGAACACGGCCTTGGCGCCATGGAAGCAACCGACGATGCGGCGGAGATTTGGGACCGAGAGGTCAATGCTCTGGCGGACAAAACCTTATACCCGAAGACAAATTCCTGGTACGTGGGTGCCAACATTCCCGGCAAGCCGCGTCAGTTTCTGGCGCATATCAGAGGCTCGCGATACTTCGACCGGCTGACCGAAATTGCGGAGCAGGGTTTTGAGGGGTTCGTTTTTGAAGCGAGGCGGGCCGGGTAACGCTGCCACGAATTCAAGGGTCTCAACCTGCGGTGTGCACGAGTTTGCTAAGCCGATTCGGGTCTCCTGATGTCCATTGAACGGGTAAGAGCATGGGCAATGGGCCTGCCGTTCTACTACGGTTGGGTCGTGGTGGGATGCACGATGGGATCCGCAATGGCTCGCCAGGCCGCGGCTGTGGCGACGCTGTCGGTGTTTCTCGTGCCGATGACCGACGAGTTTGGGTGGTCGCGAACCGGAATCTCGGGCGCCGTGTCGCTGGGCGGTTTCCTCGGCGCAATCGTGGCGCCCTTGATTGGTCCCATTTGTGATCGCCACGGGTCACGGGTCATCCTCGTGTCCTGCGCTCTCATCGTATCGGCTTGCACGCTGTCTCTGGCTGGTATCGAGACACTGGTTGGGTTCTACGTCGCATTTGGGCTCTCCCGAATGCTGTTTTCCACCCCGTTTGACCTCGGTACCTCGTCGGCTGTTGCCAAATGGTTCGTCCTCCGGCGAGCACGCGCGATGTCTGCGATGAGTGCAGCACACGGCGTCGGGCTTGCGCTGATGCCACTGCTGGCCGCGCTTACAATTGAAACTTACGGTTGGCGTTCCGGATGGATTGTCCTTGGAATCCTGGTCATCGTGATTGGCGCGATCCCGCAGTGGTTTTTGTTGGTGCGGGAGCCTGAAGACCTCGGGCTCATGCCGGACGGGCAAAATAGCGCTACCGATGCGTCTGGCAAGATGCAGGAGGCATCTCTCGAAGTGTCGTTCACGCGCGCAGACGCCCTGCGCACGTCGGCGCTTTGGTTACTGATGCTGTTTGCGGTTCTCGTCTACCCAGTGCAGGCAGGCATCAGCCTGCATCAGGCTCCGTACCTGATAGAGCAGGGAATGTCGCCTGGCATCGCCGCAACCGTTATCAGCGTGTTTTCGGTAAGTATCGCACTCGGCAGTTTGCTGTTCGGCATGAACGCGCATCGTTTTCCTCAGCGTTTGGTTCTGTTTGCCGGCGCCGCTCTGGTGACAGGCGGCGCAGTGTTGATGGGGCAGGTAGACAGACCGGCACTTGGCTATTTCACCGCCGCAGTCCTTGGGCTCGGGCTTGGCGGTATCGCAACCATGTTGCCGGTGACGCTGGCTGACTATTTCGGGCGTGCGCATTACGGGGCAATACGTGGCGTCTTCCTGCCGGTGCAGGTAGCTGGCCAGGCTGCAGGTCCGCTGGTTGCAGGTGCATTACACGACGCCACCGGCAGTTACGTCGTTGGCCTCACGGTCTTTGCTGCGTTGTCTGGCTTGGCCGCACTGATCGCATTGACGACTTCTGCACCGGCAAAGGTGTGAGACGGGTGGCGGAGATAAGCGACGGGTTTGATGCAAACGTGGCACCTTCAGCAGGGTCGAACGATCGGTCTGCCCGATTGATACTCGCTGTTCACCGAATTCGACTAGCGAGCAGGTGCGGTGGCATGTGGCAATCCGGGCTTGAGAGTCGGGCCCTCAGGTTCCCCGATGTTACGTCGCATCCTCAAGCAACATCATTGATGCTTTTTCTCCGATCATGATTGATGGTGCGTTCGTGTTCCCGGAAGTCAACGTTGGCATGATCGAAGCATCAGCGATACGTAAGCCGTCAAGGCCATGCACTCGGAGTCGGTCGTCGACCACCGCCATGGGGTCGGAGCCCATCTTGCATGTACCAACCGGATGATAAGTCGTCTCGGCTGTCTGCATCACCCAGTCGAGAATTTCGTCGTCACCACGGAGCGACTCACCCGGTGCGGTTTCTACACCCACAAACGTCTCCAGTGCGGGCGCCTCGACTATTTTGCGCGTCACTTTGACGGCAGCGAGCGTCACCTGTTTGTCGAGTTCCGCGGAGAGAAAATTGAATCGGACAGCTGGTGGGGTTGCGGCGTTCGCAGACTTGATGTGAATGCTGCCTTGACTCTCCGGTCGAAGCTGTTGCGCAATGCCCGTCAAGCCAGGGTCGCGCGCGAGAGTAAAGTTTGGACCCATCTGGAACGCACTGAACGACAGCCCGATGTCAGGCGATTCAAGCCCTTCACGGCTGCGCACATAGGCCCGGATAGGCGCGGCTGGGCTCGCCAGGAAACCACCGCGGCCAAACATGTAGCGAAGGCCTTCACGGATGAGACCAATACCACGCATATTGTCGTTATATGTGACGCCTCTTACCTTGATAGACCATTTCATCCGCGGCGCGTAATGGTCGCGAAGATTCTCACCAACACCGGGCAGCACGTGACAGACGCCAACCCCTACGCTCTGAAGATGTTCGGGGTTGCCGATGCCCGATAACTCCAAGAGTTGCGGAGAGTTGATCGAGCCTGCGCACACAATGACTTCGCGTGCGGCGACTGCCTCGCGTGACTCGCCAGCGACGGAGTACTTTACGCCAACACAGCGTTTGCCTTTCATCAGCAGCCGACTGGCGTGCGCATTTGTCTCGACGATCAGATTGTCTCTCGCACGAGCGGGATCCAGATAGCAGCGCGCAGTACTCATGCGCCGGCCTCGATTGATAGTCGCCTGAGTAATGGCGATGCCATCTTGTGCGGTGCCGTTGTAGTCGTGATTTGTTGGAATTCCGACCTGGTTACTGGCCGCGAAGATTGCGTCTACCAAAGGGCCTGATTCACTGTTTACGGTGACCTTTAGCGGGCCCTCGGTGCCGCGAAACTCGGACGGCTGTCCTTCAAAGCTCTCCATCTTCTTGAAGACGGGCAAAACATCCGCATAGCTCCAACCACGATTGCCGAGTTGCGCCCAGTGGTCGAAGTCGTGCGATTGACCGCGCACGAAGACCATCCCGTTGATGGCACTTGAGCCGCCCAGTAGCTTGCCTCGTGGAATGGGAATCTTTCTTCCACCTGTGGCCGTTTCCGGTTCTGACTCGTATAGCCAATTCGCAGCGGGATTATCGATCAGCTTCGCGAAACCGACCGGTATTGCGGACCACGGATGACTCTTGGCGCCAGCCTCCAGCAACAACACCCGATAGCGGCCGTTCTCCGTCAGTCGCGATGCGATGACGGCGCCAGCCGAACCAGCACCTACGACGATATAATCAACCTGCTGAGTGTTAACGCTCATAGTCTTCGACTCTCATTGTTCTGCGGTACGCGACGAAGGCCCGCTTCAGTGACATACGCGCATCGTTGCAGATGACGCGAGCCGTTTCGAGTTTTCTGCTGCTATCTATTTGATCTCAACACGCCAATATCTTCAAAGCCCTGTCACTTTTGGCGTGATTGGAGAGACCAAGTCACTCCCAATCTCGCAGATAACAAGCAAAGTGATTTGACGCGGCGTCTCCCCATGAACAGTCTGCAGATACGCCTTGTTCGCGTAGCAAAGAGGATCAAAACATGGGTGTTACCGTCGCAAAATTCTTGGATGTCGCCAATGGCACGCAAGCAAATCAATTTACAGTCGGCGATCGCTACGAGGTTTCGAGCATCTCTGAGCTGGATGAAACCTACAGACAACTGATGGACAAGCCTATTGCTTGTGTCATGGCCGTCATGGGGCCTGCGGGCCGACCAAACCTGACGCCCATGTGGTTTGACTACGAAGGCGACAAGGTTCTGATCAATGTCGCAGAGCACCGCAAAAAGACCGACTGGATTCGCACGACTCCGCAGGTTTCGATCCTGATCATGAACCCGGAAAACATGTACCACTGGATGAGTCTGAAAGTGACAGTCGAACGTGAAATCCATGAAGACGACCCGAACGAGGGCGAGTGGGTCACGCAGCAACTTAATCGCATTTGGAAGAAGTACATCGGCACAGACGATGGCTACCAGCTGCGCGATCCGTCATTCAACGAACGCCGCGTGTTGTTCGAGTGTAAGGTCGACCGCGTCGCAACGTTCGGCGTTCCCGGCTAATCGAAGTCCATGCGACGTGCCACGATCGCGATCGCGGGTGGGTCTATAGGCGGGTTGACTGCCGGTTGTCTACTGCGCGATGCAGGGCACGACGTTACGATATTTGAGCGCTCTTCGCGCGAGTTGGAACAGCGTGGCGCGGGTATTGGTTTTCTCGAAGCCGCGTCGCGCTATCTCGTCGAACGTGCAGGGATCGACATTGAATCGATCAGCGTGCGCACGCCGTTTATTCGTTATCTGAACCGCGATAACACGATTCGGTCCGAACGGCGCCACAACTACAGATTCAGCTCGTGGAACACCGTTTACCGGCATATGCTCGCGGCCTTCGATAACACGCGCTATTGCCTGGGTGAGGAGCTGACGGGATGGACAACAAGCGACGACGGTGTAGTCGCGCAGTTTGCTGGCGGAGCATCGTTTCCAGCAGACCTGCTTGTTTGTGCGGACGGCGTAGGTTCATCCAGCAGGGCGTCTTTGCTGCCGGAGGTGCGGCCTCAATATGCTGGCTATGTCGCGTGGCGTGGCATGGTGCCGGAGTCAGAGTTCCCACCTGAATTGACCGTCCGCCTGACGCAAGCGATTACGTATTACGTTTACGCCAACTCGCACATCCTGGTTTATCCCATACCCGCCCTGGACGGATCAGTAGAGCAGGGTCGACGGCTTATCAATTTTGTCTGGTACCGCAATTATCTGGATGGTTCGGACCTGGATGATTTGTTGACTGACTCAGTAGGCGAACGTCGTGACATCAGTGTGCCCCCCGGCGCGATGTCAGCGCATCATCAGGACGAAGCGCGTGCTGTTGCCCGCGCACGATTGCCAAGCGATTTGGCTACCGTAGTCGTGCGGGCCGCGGACATGTTCGTACAGGTCGTGTATGACGTTGTGGTGGAACGTATGGTGTTCGACCGCGTTTGTTTGTTGGGTGACGCCGCGTTTGTCGCACGTCCGCATGCAGCCGCGGGTACCGCTAAAGCGGCGGAGGATGGCTGGGCGTTGGCGCGGGCCCTGCAGGATGCGCCCTCCGTCGACTCGGCGCTGGCATTTTGGGAACAGCAACAACTGATGCTGGGCGACTCGCTGGTACGCCGGGCGCAAGAGATCGGCCGGCGTTCACAAGTAGACAACAGCTGGGAACCGGGCGATCCGGCGTTTTTGTTTGGCTTGCATCGGGCGGGTGACCTGTGACGGAAAGCGCTGACTCGAGAACGATTACCGCGTCAATGACTGCTGCGGCGACAGCGTTGCGATCGTCTCTTGACGGGGAACAGCGCGCCATCGCGTGTCGTAGCTTTCCCGACGATGATGAACGCAGGAATTGGTATTTCACGCCGACTGACCATGGTGGTCTTGCGCTGGCGGATATGAACAACGCACAACACAGGCTTGTGCACGCGCTGGTTGCAACAGGACTTTCAGTCGCCGGCTACAACACCGTTGCGGCCATTCTCGGCCTCGACAATATCCTGGATCGCTTGGAGGGATTTCGTATCGACTTCGGTCGCAGTCGCGGTCGTGACCCTCTGCTGTATTACGTCACGATTTTTGGGGAGCCGGGCAGTACGCACTGGGCCTGGCGTTTCGGCGGCCACCATGTGTCGTTGCACTACGTTATCGCGAACGGCCAGGTCGCAGCCGTGACCCCGTCTTTTCTCGGCGCCGACCCGGCAGACAGTCCGTTGCTGGGGCCACACCTGAACCGACCATTGGCCGCCGCCGAGGATCTTGGTCGTGAATTATTTCGCTCGCTAAGTGAAGACCAATTGCCCGCTGCACTGATTTCCAATGTAGCGCCGGTGGATATTGCCACCGGCAACCGTCCGCGTGTTCGGGAGGGAGATCGCCCGATGGGGCTGCCTGACGTGTGGCGCAACCGCTTTACATGCGAGGTTGGTCAATTGTTGGAAACCATGCAGTCCAATGCTGAAGCGACACTCGGACTGACAGAGGAACATCTCGCCGCTATTACGTTCAGTATGGCGCCCAAGGGTATACCCGTTGAGAACATGAACCCATCACAACAATCCACATTGCGGGAACTGATGGATGCTTATTTGCACCGGCTTCCGGACGCACTGGCGGCTGAGCAGGCCAGCATTGTTGCGCGTGACTGGACACACCTGTGCTTTGCCTGGGCAGGCAGTGCCGAGCGCCACGAGCCGCACTACTACAGGTTGCAAGGTCGTCGACTGCTAATCGAATACGACAACACCCAACGTGGCGCAAATCATATTCATACGGTGTGGCGTGACCTTACCAACGACTTTGGCGACGACGTGTTAGCGCGGCACTATGCGGAGTCAGACCATGGCTGAAGTTGCCTGTGGTGACGCGACCAGCGCGGAGTGCGAGGTGGCGTCAATGGCTGCATTAGACGAGCACTTCGACGGACCAGCCGCATCCGCCAGCCCGGATTTTTGTCAGTCATTCGTCGAAAGATCGCGAAGCTGCGAACACCATAGTCGACGCCCTGGAACAAGCTGGGTTTCCGTGCTGGATCGCGCCGCGAAACATTTCGCCCGGCAGCGATTATGACGAAGAGATTGTATCGGCCAGCGAATCTGGGCTGGCGATGCTGCTCATCGTGTCGCCGCGCTCAGGAGAATCACGCCATGTCAAACGGGAACTGGAACTGGCAGGCGAAGAAGGTCGCAGCGTAGTGCCTGTGCTAATTGACGGTGATGGCATTCCACGCGCCCTGCGGTATCACCTTGCAGGTGTGCACTGGGTGGATGCTCGCTCGGAGCGCGGCTGGCTGGACAGCGTGAAACAGGTGCTGAAACCGCTCATCGTGCCGTAAATCGGCCTGCACTTTCCCCAATGCCAAGAAAAAATTCCGCGAATGTAACGCTTACCTGGTACAGCCTGCTAGCTCGCCTGTGCGATCAAGAATTTCTCTCCGGTCGCACGTTTGCCGTACACCGCTATCGCATCAACCTCCAGTGCGCCCGCGAGTGATACGGTCTGCGTGTATCCGCTCGCAAAGGTGCTATCAAGCTCGCTGGCAACACGATTCATCAGGTCCCGGGCGCGCTCCGGGCCCACACGCGTCAGGAAGTTTGTCAGTAACCATCCGCCCACGCCCCAGGCCATTCCGTACGAGCGGTTGAGTTGGGTGGCGCCGGCTTGCAGGCTGCCGTACAGGTAGACTTGTTTATGGACGGTTGAACCGTAACGTGAGTAGCCAGCGCCGCGACTGAGTGCACGTTCCATCGCGGCGAGTATGCGACTCGCGAGCGCGCCGCCACCTGTTGCATCAAAGCCAAGCGTCGCGCCTGTCTCTGCCAATGTGGCAGCGAGCGTGTCGTCGAAGTTGCTGGCTGTCATATCACAGACGTACGTCGCACCCAGGTCGTGCAGCAGCTTGGCCTGTGCTTCGGAACGCACGATGTTCACGAGTGGCACGTCATCCGCCACACAAATACGCACCAACATCTGCCCGAGGTTCGAAGCGGCCGCCGTATG
>MDTA01044833.1_pt1 | contig 14058 bp, 12 predicted proteins | sample 811151 | NCBI WGS metagenome assembly MDTA01 (sample SAMN05326648, study PRJNA326480) | marine metagenome | isolation source: seawater | place: Indian Ocean: South | collected 2010 | reverse complement strand
TCAAAGTGAAATTATGGAAGGTATAATTAAGTTGCTTTCAGGGAAACTGCGTGACACGAATGAAAAACTAATGTCAAAATAATTTTAGTAATCTAATCTCTCATCTTTTCATTAATCTTTTTTACTGCATTCTCTTTTGCCTTCTGCCCCACCTCTGATGCTTTGTTTTTGACAGCATCAACTCCTGATTGTAGCTCATCAGTTAAAGATTTAATAGAAGTATCGCCACCAGTCCAAGTTGTATATGCAATCCATAAAACTAATATTGCGCTTACAACTAGTACTAACTTGATCAATTTTTTAACAACACCTAATAAAATTATTACAGCTAAAACAACAGCAATGGCCATATAAATAGGATCTGATGCTAAAAGATCACTGAATTGATCCATTAATTTTTAGCTTTCATCATTTTTTGTTTATTGCGATTCATACGTCCAGTTGTTTGTTCATACTCTTCTATTAATTTCATTATTTTGGGATCGTCTGGCATTTCAAATTTCATTGTATCAATTTTGCCACTTTTTTCAACTACCTTACCATTCTTAATTGATAATTCGATTACTCCAATATAGTAACCTGCTTTACCTGCCTGTGCAATCAGAGTCCCATTAACTTCTTTTGGAGATTCAATTGTAGATTGGCTATGAGAACCAACAATTACATCTAAACCATTTAATTTTTTAGCAATGCTCTTATCAAGATCTACACCATTATGACTTAATAGGATAAAAACATCTACTTTATTATTTAATCGACTCATTTCATTTTTGATTGATTCTACAGGATCCAATAGCTTGATTTTTGCTCTTATTTCTTCAGGATAATACTTAATGGCATACTCATCCATAACTCCTAGGATTGCAATTCTTATTCCATCTTTCTTGATAATTGTAGAAGACAAAAAGCCTTGATCTACAAAGTTTGTACCAATTACAGGAGTACCCATTTGGTTTTTTAATGAATTAAGAGTTTTAGGATTCATAGTTATTTCTTGATCACCAAATAATAGAGCATCATATGAAAGAAGTTTATAAGCTTCAGCCATTAAACTATCTTTATATGATTTGTGATTCATTGTAAAGATATCACCGGCATCTACTAAAATAGTATTCGGATTTTTTTCAATAAAATTGGATATATAAACCGAACGTTTTTCTACTGAGCCAAATGGACGATCAGGACAATAACAATTTTCTAATGCTCCATTTGTATTATTTGTATGCAAAATATAAATCGTTTTTCCTTGTGCAGATAACTCCACAAGGAAAAAAATTGCCGAAAATATTATAAGTTTGGTTGGATTTATCAGCTTCATCGTCCCTAAAATTGAGTGTAATGAAGTCTTTAATCAAAACACTTTTATTCATTTTTCCACTTTTTGCGCAATATCCTGCAGATTCATTATATAATGCACCAAATAATAGTTTTTTTCAAAAAATGCTAATTTATCCTATTTCAAAATGGCAACGACTTTCTTACAATAACCCAAATGTTAATTGTCAATTTTATCCTAACTGTTCTTTATATGGAGCTGAAGCAATCCATAAACATGGCGCTATATCTGGCTTGTTTATGACTTCTGATAGAATTGTTAGATGTAGCCCTTTTGCTTATGAAGCTCATACAAAAATAAATGGCCAATATCATATTGATGGTAGAATGATAGATCCTGTAGATCTCTCTAATCCCATAAAAAATAGAAAATCTCCAATTTTTGCTGCAGGACTATCAATGTTTGCTCCAGGACTAGGACGAGCATATTCTGGGAGAACATCAGATGGTTTGCTTGGATTCATATTAAGTGGACTATCAATCAATTCAGCAATTAAGTCTTATAATAAAAATAGTATTCTTTCACCATTTTGGATTGGGGTTGCTATTACAATATATGGTGGAGAAGTATACGGAGCATATCGTACAGCAAAATATTATCAGCTAGAAAATAATATTGAAGAATAAGATGATGGATAGTTACAAATATAGAAATAAAATTATATTTTTTAGTAATTGCCACTGTAGCTCAGCTGGTAGAGCAACGCATTCGTAATGCGTAGGTCAGCGGTTCGACTCCGCTCAGTGGCTCAAAGTCTTTTTAGATTTATTCTATAATGAGTAGATCAATCTCAAAAATCAAGGTCGAATTTGGAGGGATCACACCCATATCTCGATTCCCATAACCCATACTAGGTGGAATAGTTAGTTTTCGTTTGCCTCCAACTTTCATTCCTAATAGCCCTTCATCCCATCCTTTTATTACTTGACCTCCACCAACAGTAAATCGAAATGGTGAGCGACCTGGATTAAGAGATGAATCAAATTTTGTATCATCAGTTAACCATCCGGTATAATTAACTGTAACTATATTATATTTTTCAACCGGGGCACCCTCTCCTACTTTCAAATCTTCAATAATCAATTCACCGTCCATTTTGTCATTATCCTTACTGCAACTTGCAACAAATAATAAAAGTATAATTGCAAATATTTGCCATTTAATTTTCATAATTAGTCTCCAAATCGATATATAAGTTTACGTTAATTGACTGAATAGAATTAGCGTAAATTTCATATTATGAATGGCATAGATTTGATCATGTCACAATCGTTTTTGGTTATTAACCAAAATCTGTCCCTTCAAATAATCAAGAATTATTCCCCAAAGGGAAATAATGAAACCTTTTTCTTCTTCAAAACGTTAGGATATAAGAAATATTCCGAGGAAACATTAAATAAATTGTGTCTTTAAATAATTCAATGCGGCAATTAAATAGAAATCATAATAAGGTTAAAAAATGGATATTATATTTCATCTTTTTATTTGCATCTGTTTATGCACAGGATAATCGACTACGTCTTATAAGAGCTGATGTTCTTGAAAACGTCACTATAAATGGTGAGTCTATACAATATCTAAAAGGAAATGTCGAATTTAAAAAAGGTGAAATGACCATGAATTGTAATTGGGCTAGGTTTAATAAGAAGACTGAAAAAGGGTTCCTATTTGAGAATGTTTCAATGGTTAAGGATGACCAAAACTTGACTTGTGATTCCTTATTTGTCGATTCTCCAAAAAATATAATGATCGCTTATAGTAATACACATGTTTGGGATACAACATATAGTCTAATAGCAGATACTTTATATTATTTTTCTGAATTAGATAGTGGCTCAGCAAATGGGAATGCTACTCTAGTTCAAGATAAACAGATCATCAAAAGTAATACGATTGAATATGTTGAATTGCCTGAATCAGATGGTGTTTCATATGCTGCCAGAGGTGATGTTATAATAACAGAAGAAGAGCGTATAGCTACATGTGGTGAAGCAATCTATGATAGAGAAAATGGCAAAACTGTCATGAAAATCAATCCTAAAATAATTGATAATGAACAAACGATTGCAGGTAGCGAAATTTATTTATCATACAATGATGATGTACTAGATAGAGTTTTCATTCCTAGTGATGCCCATGTTACTAATCCAATCAATGGATTTAGAGAATGGATCGAAGTAATTGATGGCGATAGCGTAAGCTATAGTGATTCTGTCAATTTTTCAGATGATATGACCGGATCAGCTCTCCGCGGGTTTTTTATTGATGGTAAATTAGATTCGATGAGACTGGAAGGTATGGCTACGACTCTTTATCATATTTTTGAGGATTCAATTTATCAAGGTAAAAACAAAGCATCTGGCGATACAATTCAAATGAAGTTCAAAGATAATGATTTGGAAACAATATTTATTTCTGGAGGTTCAGAAGGAATTTACACTCCAGATTCAGCAGATGCTCAAATGGAAGGACCAATAAAATATAAATCAGAAGATATTGAATATAATATGTCTGATGAGTCAACAGATCTTCATGGTGATGCAAGTATTGATTATACCAATATTAACCTTACTGCTGGGTTCATAAATGTTGCGTGGAAAAATAATTTGTTAAAAGCACTTCCTGAATCTGAAAGAGATTCACTATATGGTAGTTTTCGCCCAACTATGGTAGAGGCAGGTGATGAGCCAATGGTTGGAGATACAATGATATATAATTTAGAAACAAAAAATGGAAAGGTAATTCGAGGAAAGACAAAAGCTGATGATGGATTTTATCATGGCAAAGAAATAAGAAACCAAGACATGAGTATTTTTTACATTGATGATGCAGCATATACCACTTGTGATTTGGACCATCCCCATTTTCATTTTGAAATGAATAAAATGAAAATGATCAATGAAGATAAAGTTCTTGCTCGACCTATTATACTCTATATTGCTAATATTCCTATTTTTGGTGTCCCATTTGGTTTATTTCCACATCAAAAAGGTAATCGCCATTCAGGTTGGATAATGCCATCATATGGTACTGATGCGAGATGGGGTGGTTATATTAATGGGCTAGGATACTATTGGGCAGCAAGTGACTATTTTGATTCAAAATTTACAATGAGTTTATACGATAGAGATGGCATCACGTTACGTTCTCAAAATAATTATATGAAACGATATGCATATTCTGGCAGCTTTGATTTAGAAACAAAACAAAGATTCTCAGGGTCAGTACCTGAACAAGATCGAGATATTTATAATTTAGGTTCAAATAGACAAACTGATTATGTAGTAAGGTGGAATCATCGTCAACAATTAAGAAATAATCAATCTGCTGCGGTGAATGCTAGTTATTATTCCAGTGGTGATTATAATCGTAGGACAGGTATTGAACAACAAAAAAGACTAAACCAACAAGCTGTGTCCAATGCAACTTATTCTAAGAGATGGCCGAAGTCACGTAATAGTCTTAGTATAAATCTTTCATCCAGACGTGACCTTATGGCTGAGAAAAAAATTGATGAAAACTCTGTTTTTTTCTCTAAACCATCAAGAGCTGGGCAACAAATAAATATAACAAATAATACATTGCCTCAACTTGCATTTTCACATAGCCAACGTGCTCTTTTTCCAACTAAATCAACAAAGAAAAAATGGTATAATAATATTAATTATAATTATTCTTCTAGGTTTACTAATAACTTGAAAAATTATTTTGAATCTGAAGAATATGCAGTTGACGATTACACAAAAGGCTATCAGTGGATAAAAAATGAAAATAACGACCCATTAGAACAAACTTTTTCTGATTATATAGTTTCTCATTCATCGGGAATAAATATGTCATCTAAAATTTTTAAATATTTTAATGTTTCTCCAAGTATTTCTTTGAAATCAGATTGGGTAAATAGAAGCTATGCTGGATTAATTGATACGACCACAGGGCAAATAAATAAAAATGAAGTTAAAGGTTTCACGACTAGAACAACTGGATCATTTAATATAAGTATGAACACACAAGTCTATGGTTTATTCCCAGTAAAATTTGGAAAAATGGAATCAATACGTCATGTAGCATCTCCTTCTATTGGTTATTCATATCGTCCAGATTTTTCTAAAGATGTATTTGGAATGAACCCTGGTTACTATCAAGCTATTCAGCAAGATAATGGAGAAATAGTTTATTTTGATCGCTTCTCGGGTACATTAGCTGGTGGAACACCACGAGGTGAAAACCAATCAATGAATATATCACTTAATAATATTTTCCAAGCAAAAATCGTGGATGGAGATAATGAAAAAAAACAAGATCTTTTTTCATGGCGCATGAGCACAGGAAGGAATTTTGTAGCTGAAGATTTCCAATGGAACAATATTAATTCATCTATACGAGCTAATATTAGCCGAAAATTAAACTTAGATTTTTCTATGACTCATGACTGGTATGATTTTGATAAAAAGAATAATATGAGAATAAATACATTTAAAACAAATAATGGATTACCATCGCCTAGACTTATTAATGCTCGTTTTTCTACAGGCTTTAGATTTTCAGGCAAAAGATTATCATATGAGCCAGAAGATGAAGAAGTAATAGATGATACTACAAATACAGATCAACGGGTAGATGGAGCCAATTTAGCAAATATGTTTAGTAGTCCTGGAGCGATAGGTGGAAACACAGCACCTTCAGGTGATCTTTGGTCTACATCTGCTAGTTTTAGTTTTTCTTACAACAATGTAAATCCAAATAATCCTCAAAAAACATTCTGGATGTCATCCAATTCAACTATCCAATTTACAGAAGCATGGAAAATTCAATATAATGCACGATTTGATCTAATCAATCAAGATCTCGTTAGCCAAACATTTTCAATATACCGTGACTTACATTGCTGGGAATTAAGTCTTAATTGGACTCCAGGTGGCTATGCTTCAGGATTATACTTAAAATTGAATGTAAAATCTCCTAATCTTAGAGATCTAAGATTTGAACAACGTGGTGGAACATTTAGTCGCCCATCTCTATTTGACCGTTAATCTAAAACATGGGGAAAAATTTGGAATCATTAGAAGATTGGATTGTAATTGGAAAGTATGATGGGTCGATATTGGCTGAAATGGCAAAAGGTATTTTAATTGATAATGATATTCCTTGTTACATTAAAGGAGATTTTTTTAGCACTGCTTACAATATTAATGCATTGAGTATGCCAGGTGGCTCTGTGAAATTGTATATTCCAAAAGCATTTAAGACAAAAGCAGAAGAGTTAATAAAGGATATTATCCCCTCAAATGAGTAAAAGACCAATCCGTTCAATCAAAGGAACTCAGGATATTCTTCCTGATCAATCCTTTAGATGGCAAGCTCTAGAATCAATTATTCGCGATACTATGGATAAGTATAATTACCATGAGATTCGTACACCTGCTTTTGAAAATACTGCATTATTTTTACATAGTGTGGGAGAAGAAACTGATATCGTTTCTAAGGAGATGTATAGTTGGGAGGATCAAGGGGGTGAAAATCTAACGCTTAAACCAGAACTCACAGCACCGGTTGCCAGGTCTTTTATTCAGAATAATCTTGGAGGACTAAATCCAATAAATAAACTTTACTATATTGACTCTCTCTTTAGAAGGGAACGGCCTCAGAAGGGTCGATATAGACAATTTCATCAATTTGGCATTGAAGCCTTTGGCTCAGAATTCCCTGAGATTGATGTTGAAGTTATTGCTTTGGCAATGTCCACATTCAAAAATCTTGAATTGAACGGAATCACTTTGAAATTGAACTCAATAGGATCCAAGGATTGTAGAGATAATTTTCGAAAAGCTATTAAAGAATATTTAAAACCAAATTTTGATAAATTAAGCGAAACAAGCCAAACCCGATTTAATAAAAATCCTCTACGTATATTAGACACAAAATCTCCTGATGAAAAAAGATTGCTAAAAGATGGACCAAAAATTTCAGATTACTGGACATCTGATGATAAAAATCATTTTAATGAGGTATGCGAACTTTTAGAGAAAATAAATATTAAATTTGAATTATCACCGAATCTAGTGAGGGGATTAGATTATTATACAAGGACAACGTTTGAGGTTACTTCTGATCTACTTGGTGCTCAAAATGCAATTTGTGGCGGTGGTCGTTACGATGGCTTAGTTGAACAATTAGGTGGCAAACCAACTCCCGGTATTGGATTTGCTGCTGGAATGGAAAGATTATTATTGGCAGATCAAAGAAATTTTGAACCGACTAAGTCTCAGATTTATATTGTTGGTCTTGGTGATTCTGTTCGATCACTAATTGTAAATCTAGCAGAAGAATTAAGAAAAAATAATTTCAGAACAAATTTTGATGTATTAAGGAGATCAATAAAATCACAAATGCGTGATGCAAATAAGCTTGATGCTCAATATGTAATCATTATTGGTGAAGAGGAATTATCAAAAAATATTGCTACTATAAAAGACCTATCAAGTGGTGACCAGAAAGAAATTCCATTTGAATCAATTTTAAATCATATAAAATCTTTACCTTTAAAATAATTTCAATTACATTAATATACGCGCGCGAAAATGAATGAATTAATTGTATTTAGCTAATTGGAAATAATGAATAATAAACCTCTTATAATTGTTGAGTCTCCTTCAAAAGCAAAAACAATATCAAAATATCTCGATGATAAATATGAAGTTTTAGCTTCAATTGGACATATTAAAGATCTTCCCAAAAAAGATTTAGGTGTAGATGTTGAAAACAATTTTGCAATTGTTGAAGATATTTTACCTGACAAAGAATCCTTTTTTAAAGAATTAATTGATCTAGCAAATAAAACCGATCAGGTAGTAATTGCTACTGATCCTGATCGCGAAGGAGAAGCCATAGCTGCTCATATTGCCAGTGAAGTCGATAAAGATAAAATTTCTCGTGTTCAATTTACTGAAATCACCAAAGAGGGTGTCGCTGAAGGGATGAATTCACCTAGGCCCATTGACAAAGATATGGTAAGTGCTCGAACTGCTCGTCGCGTGATTGATCGATTAGTGGGATATAAAGTTTCCCGTGTTCTTTGGAGTTGTTTAAAAAAGAATATGAAATTTGTTCAGGTCTCACTTTCAGCAGGGAGAGTGCAGTCTGCTGCGCTTAGAATAATTGTCCAAAGAGAAAGATTGAGACAGTCTTTTCATGCAGCCAATTATTATGATTTAAAAGCAACATTTAGTATTAATGGAAATTCTTTTTCTTCCACATTAATCCAATTAGATGGCAAAAGAATTGCCACCGGAAAAGATTTTGATCCTGATTCAGGAAAATTAAAAAAATCTGATGTTCTTTTATTATCTAAAGCACAAGCAGATGAATTAGTAAAAGAGCTGAATCAGGGTGATTTTGTAGTTTCAAATATTGAAGAAAAAATTAAAAACTCCAATCCTAAACCACCATTTACAACATCGACACTGCAACAAGAAGCAGCTCGAAAACTACGGTCTTCGGCTAGAAAAACAATGCGAACTGCACAAAGACTTTATGAAAATGGTTTCATTACATACATGAGAACTGACTCTACTTTTCTTTCTGATGAAGGAGTTAAAGGATCTCAAAATGAGATTATATCTAGGTTCGGAAAGGAATATTTACCTGACCAACCTAAAGTTTATAAAACAAAAGTAAAAAATGCTCAAGAAGCCCATGAAGCAATTCGACCTGCCGGAATTAATTTTGCTTCAGTTGACCAAGTGAAAAATACAATAGATGAAGATGCAGCTAAGCTTTATGATCTAATTCGTAAAAGAACTTTAGCATCTCAAATGAAATCCGCTAAAATAAAACAAATCGCTATTTCGATAGAAAATCAACAATCATTATTTAGAGCTAATGGTAAAAAAATTATTTTCCCAGGATATATGGCAGCTTATGTTGAAAGCACAGATAAAAGAAATGGAGTTACTGAAGATCAGGAGACCATTCTGCCAGATATGACAAAAGGTCAAAGCTTAAATTGCGATGAGCTTGTTTCAGATGAACATTCTACGAAGCCACCTGCAAGATTTACCGAGGCATCTTTAGTAAAAGAATTAGAAGCTCAAGGTATAGGTCGCCCATCTACTTTTGCAAATATAATTGATACAATCGTTTACCGAACCTATGTCCAAAGGGATCGCGGAAAACTTACCCCAACTTTCCTTGGTGTTGCAGTAACACAACTATTAGAAAACCACTTTACAGAACTAGTTAATACTCAGTTTACTGCAAATATGGAAGATGGGTTAGATGCAATTTCAAGAGGAGAAAAAGATGCGACTCCTTTCATGAAAGATTTTTATTTTGGATCTGAAAACCAAACAGGTCTTGAGACTATGCTTGATGATAAAGTTGATATAGGGAAAGCATGCTCAGTTCAATTTGAAAATGACGGCGAACCAATTGAAATTCGTGTAGGCCAATATGGACCATTTGTTCAACAAGGTGAAACTAGAAAAGCTATTCCACAAAATATTTTTCTTGGTGATATTAATGTTGACAAAGCTTTAGAAATATTAAATGAAGAAATAAATGAAGACAAAGAACTTGGAATTGACTCAGAATCTGGAGAAAAAATATTTTTAAAGAGCGGCCCATATGGACCGTATGTCCAATTAGGAGAAACTAGTAAAAGAAAAGCAATCCCCAAAGGTACAGATCTATCTGAAGTTAATCTAGAACTTGGACAAAAATTGATTGCACTTCCTCGGACATTAGGTTTACATCCTGAAACGAATGAAGAAGTGAAAGCCGATTATGGGCGTTTTGGTCCGTATGTCACAGCCGGGAAAGGTAAAAATGGTCGTATCCCACCAAATATGTCGCCACTTACTATAGAATTAAGTGATGCTTTAGAACTCATAAAAAAACGTTCAAGTGGCCCCCAAGAATTAAGAACTTTAGGAGATCATCCTGAAACAGGAGAAACACTAATTCTAAAAGATGGACGTTATGGACCTTATATGACCGATGGTAAAGTAAATGCATCATTGCCCAGAGATGCTGATCCTGAAAAGCTCTCATTAGAAGAAGCCGTAGAAATTATTAACAAGAAACGAGCTGCTCCACCAAGGAAAAAAAGGAAAAGGGCTAAAAAGAAATGAAAAAAATTTTATTAATAACTATTTTTTTTGCTATCTTAAATGCTGATGAAAAAAATGAACTAATTATTGATATTGAACAAAGTTTAATGGCAACATGTTGTTGGACCGGTACAGTTTATGATCATGGTAACAAGGAAATGGAAATTGAGATTGCAAGCATGGTTAATAATGGTAAAAGCAAACCAGAAATTTTAAGTTATTTTACTGATAAATATGGAGAGCGTGTTTTGTCAACTCCTGTCGTAGAAGGCTTTAATATTTTTGCTTGGCTTGCTCCCTTTTTTATTAGCCTGATGGGACTAGGTATAATCATAACATATATGAAAACTGGGAAAAAAGAAATTTCAACTATAAAAAATTATTCAAATAAAAAAATTAAATACAATGATGATATTGAACGAGAGCTCAAAGAGTTTGATTAAATTTTCTCTAGCCTAATAATAATTCATAATTATACCATCTATTTATAAATAGATTATATTTTTCCTAACTTCTTTATAACTATTAATTAATAAATCTGCGAAGATTAATAAAATAAAATGAGTATTGATAAAATTGTATCTCTATGTAAACGTCGAGGATTTGTTTTTCAGAGTTCTGAAATTTATGGTGGATTTGGAGCTATTTACGACTATGGCCCTTTAGGCATTACTTTAAAAAACAATATTTCACAATTGTGGTGGCGTAATATGACTCAATTACATGAAAATATTGTTGGTCTTGATAGTGGAATCTTAATGCATCCAAAAATTTGGGAAGCTTCAGGACACGTCGGAGCGTTTAATGATCCATTAGTGGATTGTAAAGAATGTAAATCACGTTATCGTGCTGATGAATTAATAGAAAACGATAGAGATAAAATAAATTGGTTGGAGATCCAATGCCCAAAATGCGGTAATACTGGGAAACTAACAGAACCCCGACAATTTAATTTAATGTTCAAAACCAATGTTGGACCTATTGAAGATGAATCAAATATTGCTTTTTTAAGACCCGAGACTGCACAAGGTATTTATGTGAATTATCTTTTAGTACAAAATGCAATGCGATTAAAGATCCCTTTTGGGATTGCGCAAATAGGAAAAGCATTTCGCAATGAAATTGTTGCTAGAAATTTTATTTTTCGCACACGTGAATTTGAACAAATGGAAATGCAATATTTTGTTAAACCAGGGGATGATGATCATGAATTAAAAAATTGGAAAACAGAACGAATGGCTTTTTATGAACAGCTTGGGATTAATTCTTCGAAGCTACGTTTCCATGAACATGGAAATAATGAACTTGCGCATTACGCAAAAGAAGCTTGGGATATAGAATATGAGTTTCCATTTGGCTGGTCTGAGATTGAAGGAATTCATAATCGTACTGATTATGATCTAGCGAAACATGAAGAATTTTCAGGAAAGAAAATGGAAATCTTCGATCAAGAAAATAATGAACGGTTTCTTCCTTATATAATTGAAACTTCTGCAGGTTTGAATCGAATTTTATTAGCAGTTCTATGTCATAGTTATTGGGAAGACCAAGAGAATAATCGTATTGTAATGAAATTACATCCTAAAATAGCTCCAATAACTGCAGTAATTTGTCCTCTAATTAAAAAAGATGGTTTGCCAGAGATTGGACGTCAAATTGTTGATATTTTAAAACCACATTTTAAAGCTATCTATGATCAACAAGGTTCTATAGGAAAACGTTATTACCGTCAGGATGAAGCGGGAACACCTTTCTGTATAACTGTGGATCATCAAACATCTGAAGACAATTCCGTAACTCTTAGACATAGAGATACACAAAAACAAGATAGAATACCTATAGATCAATTAATTAAAACAATTAATGTTAATATGGAGAATTTTAATGAATAATCATTTGACCCTTCGTTCTGGAAATCCAACCTTAAATGCTAAAACTTTCACAGGTTTTGACTTAGCTAGTGGTACAACGATGACTATAATGGGAACAGTTAATAAAACAGGACTAGCCTTATTATTGCTAATGTGTACTGCATTATTTACTTGGAACCTTCCAACTGGTGATCCACGGTCGAGTGGATTAATGATAACTGGTATGATTGGAGGTTTCATAGTTGCATTAATTACTGCCTTTAAACCACATATAGCAAAATTTACTGTACCAATTTATTCGTTATTACAAGGGTTAGCTCTTGGGGGCATCTCAAAATTTTTTGAAACAATGTATCCTGGAATAGTAACTCAGGCTGTAATGCTAACTTTTGGTACTTTGGCTGCTCTTTTACTTGCCTACCGATCAGGCTTAATTAAAGCGACCGAAAATTTTAAACTTGGTATAGTTGCAGCTACTGGTGGAATTGCTTTTGTGTATCTTATTAGCTGGATCCTTAGCTGGTTTAGCGTTGAAGTCCCATTAATTCATTCAAACTCAAATATGGGTATTTTATTTAGCATTGGTGTTGTTGTAATCGCAGCTTTGAATTTGGTTTTGGATTTTGATTTTATTGAAGAAGGTGCTGAGAGTGGTGCCCCCAAATATATGGAATGGTATGGCGCATTTGGACTGATGGTTACATTAATTTGGTTGTATTTAGAAATATTGCGGTTGCTTGCAAAATTATCATCCCGAAGAAGTTGATATAAAAATAAAGAAAAAGTATTAATGGGGAAAAATTTTAATTGGAATAAATGGACTAGGAAAACTCACTATTGGGGTTCTTTTGTAGTACTATTTCCTGTTTTAATAATTATTGTTACTGGAATTTTTCTACAATTAAAAAAGGACGTGGAATGGATTCAACCAAAAACAACTACTGGTCAAATCTCAAATAATCCATCAATCTCTTTTGAACAAATACTTAATATTTCAAAAACAATTAAAGAGGCAGAAATTAATTCTTGGGATGATATTGACCGACTGGATGTTAGAATTAGTAAAGGGATTGTAAAAGTAAGAAGTAATAATAGATGGGAAATTCAAATTGATACATATTCAGGAAAAGTAATCCAGGTTGCATATAGAAGATCAGATATTATTGAACAAATTCATGATGGGTCTTGGTTTCATGATAAGGCAAAACTTTGGATTTTTTTACCATCAGGAATTATTCTTTTTGTTTTATGGATCACAGGTTTTTATATGTTTTTATTACCTTACATAATTAAAGGAAGAAAAAATAAAAAATTTTAAGAAAAATTTATTTTTGATTTTAGTACTTATCTTATGCGCGTGTACTTCTACGACATATGATTTAATTATTATTAATGGTTATATAGCAGATGGTACAGGTTCAAAGTTATACAAATCCAATATATATATTAGAAATGGCAAGATAGTTGAAATTGGAAATAAAGATAATGCTATTGGTACAAAAGTAATAAATGCTGAAAAACTTATTGTAGCACCAGGCTTTATTGATATGCATACTCACTCTGAGCGTAAAAGCCTAGAGTTTCCAATCGTTGAAAATTATCTTCAACAGGGTGTAACAACAATGGTTGGGGGTAATTGTGGTAGTTCACCATACCCCATTTCTGATTTTATTAGCAAAACTGAATCTATAGGAATTGGACCAAATTTAGCTTTATTAATAGGCCATAATACAATTCGCCG
>MDTA01134639.1_pt1 | contig 14061 bp, 13 predicted proteins | sample 811151 | NCBI WGS metagenome assembly MDTA01 (sample SAMN05326648, study PRJNA326480) | marine metagenome | isolation source: seawater | place: Indian Ocean: South | collected 2010 | reverse complement strand
CCCTAGGTTCAGGCGGTAATCCGAGGTAAGGGGGATGCGGAGTCCCACATTGACACCCGATCCGTCGAATTCACCCACAATATCCATTCCTCCCCATCTTGCAAAATATGGGGTTTTTAATCCAAATCCTACAAAAATACCTGCATTACTTTCAGGTGATTCTGTAGTATCCAAAACTGTTGTTGTATCTGAAATAAATTTAGAAACAGGCGCTAAACCTCCTGTCCCAAATCCAAAATATGTATTCATTTTATAATCACCAAGGTCTTTTTCGCTACCCAAAACTGCAAAGAAAGATAATAGGTCGGTGTTTAGATTAAGAATCCCTTCTGTATCAGCAGAGCTTTCAAATACTACATCTTGCAAACCAACAGATAAAGAAATATCGTTATACATATAAACTCTCTGCTGAAAATGAAATCCAAATTCAACCGGTGGATTATATTTTGATTGTAATAAATTTTCTACTCTTGTCGTATCTGCTCCTTTTACGGCTGAAAAACCAAATGCAAAACCTCTATTTAACTCAATATCAAAAAAAACACCACCCGAAGTATTCATTGGATTAAAATTATGGATTTCAGATCCTACACCAGTTCTAAATAGATAAGGTGTCTTCATAGTACTTGATGTTGGTATCCTCATCATAAATCCTGGTCTGGTATATGCAACTCTAGTAGATCCATTTAACATCGCAAAAAAAAGAGCAACAATAACTATCTCTTTTAAAAATACCATTATTTTTGAAAACATCAACATTGTTTTATTGATATTCTTCCCAATCAATTACATACGAATAACCTATAAAAGCTCCGAAGTCTTGAGGTACATATAAATCAAACTTCCCAATTGCTCCAGGTAATAAACTTGCATCAGAAACAATTCCGGTATCAAAAGTATTATAAGAGCCTTTAACAAATGTAGTAAGAGTCTTAGTCTCTCCACTCCAATTTTTTCTAAAAACGAAGTCAACTTTTACAAAGTCAGCTCTTCTACCTCCAATATTTTTGATTTCTCCATTAAATATAATATTCCCTTGACCATCCTTCTTTTCTGATATATTGCCAACTAGAACACAATTAGCAGAAAATTTTGCACTCGTATTTCTAGCTGAACTATTTGATGATGTATATTTAGGTTGAGCTAATTTTGGCATTGGAGGGGGTGAATAAGTATCCCTGATTTGCTCAGGAACATATTCTTGAGTGTCTTCAGTTATAACATTATCAACAATCCTTACTACTTGAGCTCTATCAACAATTAAATAGCCAACCAATGTTTCAACTTTTAAAGATTTATCATCTTGGTAAATTATTTTACCAAAAACAGTGCTGCCATTTTTTAAGATAATCTCTTTTGAATAAATTGTTAATGGGTTAACCCACATTTTACTCAATGCTTTTAGATCATCTATTTCTTGAGAAATATGTTTAAACTCAGCTGACAGCTTTTTAATTTCAAAATTAAGCTCGTTTAAAATAAAATCTTTGTTCGGGCCACCGGTTGCAGCTGCAGTTTGTGGAACTGAAACTGAAATTTGACTTGCCATACTTTCTTTGGTAATTTCATTGGAAGTGGGTTTCTTAACTTCAGGTTTTCTTGGTTCAGATAAAACTAATTCAACTTCCATATTTTCAGAAAGATCAATTTCTTGTTCAGCAATAAGGCCATCCATAGAAACTTTAACAAGATACGAACCTTCTGTTAATTTTTCTTTAAATTTACCTTTTTTACCAGATTTAATTTCTTTCTCGATCTCACCATCAAGAATAAATGCTATTTCAGCACCTTTTACTCCTTCTTGATCTGGATTTAAAACTTGCCCAGATAACTTATACTTCTTTGCATAAGCATTCCCACTTAAAAGAAAAAAAGCTGCTATAGCGAATACAAAACGCCTATTAAGGCTTTTTATTAGTGTCATGATTTACCTCGGATTATGAACACTTCTCGCAACTATTTGCGCTAAAGCTAGAAGATTTTAATGCAAAATCAGGAATGTGTCAAGAATTTATGTTAAACAAATAATAACTATTTATTTCCAAAAATTTTTGAGCAAATCTTTTCTTCGAATAGTTTCATTTTTAGCATTTACAACACTAACTCTAAGCTCTGAATCAAGATTTAACGAAAGCGCTCTATCATAAGATTCAATTATAAGATCAAAATCCTTATCACCAATTTTTAAATATGCTTGACCTATAAAATAAAAAGGTTCTCCTTTTGAAGGATAAATAGCTGATGCTTTATAATAATTTTGAATAGATTCCCATAAATATTCTTTTTTACCACTTACAAGTTTTTCATGAGCAAGAGCCATATATAAAAAGTATTTAGAAAGAGAATCTGTTTTTAAAATTTTTTGAGAATTTAAAAATGAATTAATAGCTTTTTTATAGTCTTTAGTCTTTAGAGCTTCAATTCCAATATTATTATATGCTATTACCGCAGCTTCATCTAATTGACTATCTTTATAATTATTTAATGAATCTCGAATACTAATAAGCTTTAATGGATCACTCATAGCCAATTCCTTATAATTTGAGGAGGAACAGCTAAAAAAAATTAAAAAAAATAATTGTATTAAATTAGCCTTCAAAAAAGAATAATTCCTGATTTTCTTTAAATGACTGATATAAAAAATCCATTGATTCTATCACGAAATACCGATCCTGTATATCACTGTAATCAAAACAGGTTAAAACAACTTCCTCAATATCATATTTTAAAAATTTGGATTTATTTTTATTCCCTTTTGCACAATTAATTACATTTTTAGTTTCATCATAAGAAGAAATTATACCAGAGCCATATATCTCATAAGGGATATCATTTGAGACTCGTCGAAACTTATCTGTATTAATATCTTTTTTTAAAAGACCATATTCATAGGTCCACCAAGAAAAGTTTTGTAACCTTTTTAAATTATGATGCACCAATTCAGGCCCTAAACCTTTTTCATCTTTTACAATTTTATAACCTAAAATACCCACATCACATAAAAAATCTGCGTATTTTTTATTCATTAAAAGAGGTATGTGTCCCTGAATATCATGAAAAATGTCTGGCTCAGGTGTGTAACCCTTAGCATTATTTATTTCAGAATTAGAATATTTTTGATCAAACCTAGGTGATTTTCGAATAATATCTGTAACCGGAAATTTTCTATCTTTATTTAATTCAAAAAACAGTTCTTCTTCTAAAAAACCCGCTACAGGAACCAATTTCCAATTTGTTGAGTTTTCGAGTAATGGAGAAATCGCTTCAAACTCTGGAAACATATTGTTTGGAATCGGTAGAGTCCTTAACCCCATCAAATATTCTTTTGAAGCATATTGATCTAATAAAAACTCTAACCTCTGGAAAAGATCAGCCCATATTTTATTTTCAAGATTAGTAACATCATTATATTTTTGTGGTTTGATATATTGATCAGAACTTGAAAAAATTTTTATCCCTTCAATTGAATTTGGAATTATATTTCTAAATAATCTATTATATTTCGAATCGTACATTTTCAATTAATATTAAGTAAAATTAGCTAAACTACCAAAACCAAATATAAATAACACCACTGTTATTTCTCCCAAAATCTAAATCAGTTCTTATACCACACTCTGATCGCATATCTGAGGCTTTATCATTAAACATATTATAATCTTTCCCAAAAATTACTTCTCTAAAACGCCCCTTTTGTTCTTCACACCAATTTTGCACTGTTTCCTTTAGCACTCCCGATCCATGACCAGTAATAACTTTTACAGCTTTACAATCATCATCAAAAATAGATTTACTAATTTCTGTTTCTAACATTAATAAAGCTTTTTCTAAATTGAAATTTGAGTGACCAATATCAAGTATTTTTAATTTATTTTTAATCATTTTTTACAATCAATTTTAATACATTTAATTTAATTTGTTGATCAAATAATAGGATAAAAATGAGACAAATAATTCTGGGTCGTACAAATAAAAAAGTTTCAGTAATTAGTCTAGGCACCTGGTCTTTTGGTGGCCCTAATATGGATGGTAAAATACCCGTTGGTTGGGCAGACCAATCTGAAAAGGCTTCAAAAGCTGTATTAAAAAAGTCTTGGGAGGTAGGTATTAACCATTGGGATACGGCTGATGTTTATGGAGATGGGAAGTCTGAATCTATAATTGGAAAAATGTGGAAAACCATACCTAGAGAAGACATTTTTCTTGCTACTAAAGTTGGATGGGATAAAGGTCATTATGATCATTGGTATCACCCTAAACACATGAAAACCAATTTAGAAAGATCACTGAAAAACTTACAAACTGATTATGTTGATTTAATTTATTTACATCATTGTAATTTCGGTAAAAATAATGAGTTTTTCGATGAAGCATTAAATACAATTTTAAACTTTAAAAAAGAGGGGAAGGCATCTTTTATAGGATTATCCGATTGGTCTTCAAAAAAAATTATGAAATTTATTAATGAATGTGATCCTGATGTTATACAGCCCTATAGAAATGTTATGGATGATCATTATGAATCATCTGGATTAAAGAATTATGTGGATAAAAACAATGTTGGTGTTTGTTTTTTCTCTCCTATTAAACATGGATTATTAACTGGTAAGTATGACAAACCTCCAACATTCCAAACTGGAGACCATAGAAAAAACATTTCTGCTTTTAAAAATCAAGAAATTTTAAATAAAATTAAATTAAATAAAAGATTACTTGAAAAACATTTTTTTGATAATCCAAATCCTGTTCTCCACGCTTTAATTGGAGCTTTATTCGAAGATACTCCGAATGGGTGTGTTTTACTTGGACAAAGAAATATTGAGCAAGTAAAAATAGCATCAAAACTAGGAACAAAGATTTCTAAAGAGGATTCTAAATGGATAAAGTCTATTTATAAGTAAAAAATTCTATTTTTTTGGTAAAACAACATTCATTGTGGGATATGGAATTAATATATTTTTTTCAGAAAATTGATTATAAATATCCGTATTAATTAAATCAACTGTTCTTCCCCTAATCTCTGGTTTACGAATCCAAAACAAAAGTTGTAATTTTAAGCCATAATCTGAAAATTCTCGAAATCTAACACGCGGTTCCGGATCTTTTAAAACGTTTTCATTTTTCACCGCAATTTTTTTTAAAAGTGATTTCACATTATCTATATCAGAATTATATGCAACCTGTATAGTAATGCGGACTCTCTCTTTCTCACCGGGACCACCACTTTCATTGACAATCTTTGAAGATGCAATAACTGAATTAGGAATGGTAATCTCAATATCGTCTCTCGTCATAAATCGAGTTGATCTTAATCCCATTTTACTTACATAACCACGCTCACCTGAATCTAATAAAATATAATCTCCTTCTTTAAATGGTGAATCAGCCATAAGAAAAATACCCGCAAAAAAATTTGAAACTGTATCTTTTGCAGCAAGACCAAGAACGACACCTAAAACACCTGCAGATGCTAAAATACCATTTATATTAATGCCCCAACTTAAAAATATAAAATAACCCGCAAATAAGCCTATTGCAATTTTACCTAAATTATTGAATAAGGGTAGTGTGTTCTTTTGAAACAAAGGATTTGAATGTCTTCGAGAAACCCAGTCAATTGATAAAACTAAAATTTTACTTCCAACAAAAAACCAAATTAAAATAGTGAAAGTTTTAAATAAACCTATGATTGCAAAATCTAAATACTCTGGTAAAGTGGCTACTTTTACAGCAAAGATTAAACCAATAAAAATGGTAGAATAAAAAATAGGACGATGTAATAGATATACTATTTTATCATCAAGTTGAGTTTCTGTTTTATTAACTAATTTTTTAAAGACAATTGTAAAAATTATGTCAATAATCTTTGCACCAATAATAGATAAAAAGATTATAAGGAAACTTTTTAGAGTTGGGCTTGATGATATTAAATAGTGATATTTTTGAAAATCATACATTTACAATAAGAAAATTTTATATAAAAAATTACAATAATAAGTTTTATGTTCAATTTGTTTTAATTTTGATCTACTATAATACTAATTTCTTTTAAGAACAACAAATTCAGTAAATTTGAAAAAATACATATCTATTAAATTTTTTAAAATAATTATATTTTTTTTTATTTTTTCATGTTCTAGTAAAGTTCCAAAAGACGATGAAACTTTCACCTTTATTACTTATGATGATGTAACTGATTGGGACCCCGCTACAGCTTTTTCTTTAGAAGTGGTTCCAATGTCTAATATCTATGAGCCCCTTCTATGGTACAAAAACTCAGAACCATCTCCAGGGCTAGCAAAATCATTTCATAAATCCAATAACGGATTAGAATGGGTCTTTAAACTCCAAGAAGGAGTGTTTTTCCATGATAAAAGTGAATTTAATGCAAATGTTGTCAAATTTGTTATTGATCGAAACAAAACTTTTACAAAAGGGCCTAGCTATATATGGTCTTCAATTGATACCGTAAAAGTTTTAAATAAATATACTGTTTCAATTCTTCTCAAAGAACCTGTCCCTCTCGATTTAATTTTAAGTTCTCAGTATGGAGCTTGGATGTATTCTCCAAATATCAAAGACGTGTCCATTGATTCACTGAAGAATGGCTATAGTTCAGGTACTGGCCCATACTACCTTGATAGATGGGAAAAAAATAATACTATATATCTTAAGAAATTTGAAAATTATTGGAATAAAAATGAAAAAAAAGGTTATTTCAAGAAAGTTAACATAAAAGTAGTCTCTGAAGCGTCTACTAGATTGCAAATGATTAAAAATAATTATGCTGACTTTGCCACACTAATTCCATCACAGCTTATTCAAAACTCAGATAATTATTTAAACATAAATGTATCATACCAAGATTCATGGATTAACCATTTTTACTTATTAAACACAAAAAAAGAACCAACTAATAATATTTGGGTAAGAAGAGCTATTGCTTCCTCTTTTGATAGAAAAGTTCTCAATGAGCATATCTATAAAAACCTTGGAAAAGACCCAAAAGGACTTATCCCGTCTTCATTACCTTTGTTTTCTAAACCAGACAGTTTAGTCGAATATAGTCAAATAAATGCATTAAACTTTTTAAAAAAGTCAAATAAGAAACCCAATTCATTAAATGTTGACCTATCATATGTCTCATCTTCCGAAGAATATCGCCTTACCGCGCTAATGCTATATGACAATCTAAGAAAAATAGGGATTAATCTTAATATGAAGCCTGGTTTATGGTCTTCGAATTGGCAAAAAGCAAAAAACATTAAAACAGCTCCAAACATAATATCAATGGCGTGGTGGCCTACATATCCAACACCATCAGATTGGTTTTTTAGTATATATAAAACTCAAAAAAACCCTTTATTCAATTTATCATATTACAGTAATTCAATTGTTGACTCCCTTATTCAATCTGCTTGGAGTATGGAATCAAATTACCCAGAAAAATCAAAGTTAATTTATAAAAAAATTCAAGAAATCATCATCGATGATTGTGTTGTTATTCCCGCAGCTGATTTAAATATACAATCAGTTTATAATAGTAAAATTATCGGCTTCGAAAAAAACCCTGCTTATTCTACTTTGTTTTTTTATAATTTGAAGAGAAAAAATTGAAAAAATATATACTAAAAAGGACTTTGTTTTCGATAATAATTTTAACGGTTATCATCATTATTACTTTTTTTATTTCAAGAGTCCTACCTGGTGACCCAGTTTTATTATGGGTTGGTGACCACCCAACGCAAGAACAAATCACTAGCGCTAAAAGAGAATTAGGATTAGACAAGCCGCTATTGCATCAATTTATAAATTTTTCAAAAGAACTTTTAAAAGGAGAACTAGGTACTTCAATTAGAACTCGTCAGCCTATTATCTTAGAATTAAAAAATAGATTTTTCGCCACCTTTGAGCTAGTAACTGTATCAATTATTTTATCAATTTTAATTGGTTATCCGCTTGGTTTATATGCTGGATTAACCAAAGGGCAAGGTTCAGATAAATTAATCTCTCGGTTTGGGTATTTAGGTTTAGCATTTCCTGTCTTTTGGTTAGGAATGATCCTGCAAATTATTTTTTTTAGTAAATTAAACATGTTTCCTCTACAAGGTCGTATATCACAATACATTGAAATTAATACCTTGGCCTCTGAAATGTTTTTAATAAATAGTTTACTTGAACAAAATTGGTCTATTTTTTCTAATGCTTTATCTCATATTATTCTACCTGCTACAACTTTATCTTTTTCGGTTATTGGTATCATCATTAGAACATCTCGTTCTTCTTTAATCGATACAGCCTTAGAACCCTATTTTAACACCTTTAAAACCTATGGGTTTTCTAAAAAAGAAATTGTAACAAAACTTGCTTATAAAAATACATTAATTCCTGTTAGTACAATTATTGGGCTTAGCTATGGCTTAATGCTTGGAGGCACTTTTTTAGTTGAGTCAATCTTTGATTGGCCAGGGCTAGGGCAGTTTTGTGTGTTGTCTATTTTAACTAATGATTTCCCCGCAATTATTGGAGTTACCTTGATTTATGCCATTAGTTATATTTTAATAAATTTAATTATTGACCTTTTTTATGTTTTTCTAGATCCAAGAATTGAAAAATAAAGATGAAAAATATTTCCCAAAAGTTTATTTCTCAAAGAAAGTCTAAAGTAGCTATTTATTTTTTAATCATGGTTTTCAGTTTAGGAGTATTAATACCATTTATTTCACCATTTTCGGATGACATATTTGGAGCAGTTAATTTTAAAATTTCCAATCAACCACCATCACTAAAACATTGGTTTGGTACCGATTCTGCTGGTAGAGATGTTTTCACTTTAACAATTCGAGGAGCAATCCTTTCTTATAAAGTTGCAATTTTTACTGTCTTTTTTTCAATCTTAATTGGGTGTCCCTTAGGCTTTATTGCTGGAATATCTAAAAAATGGATAGATGAAATTATTTCTCGTACCACAGATGCCTTTCTAGCTTTTCCTCCACTTTTATTACCAATAATAATCACCTCAATACTTGGACCTTCGTTAAACAATGTAATTATTGGAATTGCCATTTCATGGTTCCCTTGGTATGTAAGAATTGCACGCTCACAAACACTTATTTTAAAAAATCAAGACTTTGTTTTAATTTCAAAAACTATGGGTGCAAATAATTTCCATATTATTAAAACTCATATTTTCCCAAACAGCTTTAATCCTATTATGATTCAGGCAAGTATTGATTCTGGATATGCCATATTAATTTCTGCTGGCTTATCATTTATCGGTCTTGGTGCTCAACCTCCAGAACCTGAATGGGGGCTAATGATAACGCAATCTCGGGCACAATTTCTCAATCACTGGTGGGTCATAACATTTCCAGGAATATTTATAATATTATCAGTTTTATGTTTCAATATTATTGGTGATGATTTAAGAAATAGCAATTTCAGAAAAAAATGAAGCAAGCTTTATTTACATTAAAAAATATCCAGATAATTACTAAAAGAAATCAAGAAAATATTGTATTATTAAAAAATATATCTTTTTATATAAAAAAAAATGAGATTTTTGGTTTAATTGGAAAAACAGGAAGCGGAAAAACAATGATTGGAAGGCTCCTGATTGATATTCTTCCAAATAAAATTCAACTAAAAAGTGGTGACTTGTTTTTTCAATCTAAAACTATTTTAAAAACTCGAGCTAAAATGCGTGGAAATACCATTTCAATGATATTTCAAGATCCTTTAAAATCATTAAGCCCAATACATACTATTAAAAAACAGTTTAATCTTTTATTAAAAAAAAGATTCGGATATAATAAAAATCAATGTACTAAATTAGCTAAAAAATGGTTGAAAGAAGTCCAACTTTCAGAGTCACTAAACATCTTAAATCGATTTCCTCATCAATTATCGGGTGGACAAATGCAACGAGTCATGATCGCTATGGCAATTTCAGTAAAGCCTCAACTGATTATTGCTGATGAAATAACCACAGCGCTTGATGCTAACCTTAAATTTGAAATTCTAAACCTTCTAAATAAACTACGATTAAAATTAAAAACCTCTATACTCTTTATTACTCATGATTTAATACTTGCAAAACAATATTGTAATCGGATTTCTGTTTTAAAAGATGGCTGTATTGTAGAAATAAACTCAGCTAAAAATTTATTTAAATTCCCAAAACACCCCTATACAAAAATGCTTATTGACAGCACAAAATACTATACTATTACAAGTAATAAAAAAAACAAGTTCAAAAAGAGCTCTTTGGTTTTAGAAGTTAGAAACATAGAAAAGTTATATGGTTCAACTCAAGTTTTAAATAAAATATCTCTGTCTCTCTTAAAAAACTCAACCTATGGCATTATTGGAGAATCTGGAAGTGGTAAATCAACACTGGTAAAAATAATTTTAAATATATTAAAAAGAAATTCAGGGTCTATAAGGCTTATTGATGATAAACTAGGAAAAAAACTACTTACCAAGCCTAATAAACATATTTCAGCCGTTTTCCAAGATTCTCTTAGCTCACTTAATCCTAAAATGACAATAAAACAAATTTTATATGAGCCATTAAATATTTTAAAGGCTAAAGAACAAGACTTAAGCGTTCTTAATATACTTAGAAAGGTTGACTTGAAAGAAAACTTACTTGATAGATTTCCAAATCAGATTTCAGGAGGACAAAGACAAAGAATATCTATAGCACGAGCACTAATTACAAATCCAAAAATTTTAATTTTAGATGAGCCTACCTCATCTCTTGATTTAGAGGTACAAGAAAAGATAATAAAACTTTTAATAAAAGTAAAAAAAGAAAACAATTTATCTCTACTCTTTATTTCTCACGATTTAGGAGTTATTAATAGGATTTCTGATTATATCGGTGTTATGTATAAAGGTCAAATTATCGAAGAGGGGTTAAAGTTAGATATTCTAAAAAACCCCAAAAAAAATTACACAAAAAAACTTATTAAATCAGTTTATGATGTTAATTTTCAATGATATACAAAACAGAAATAAATATACCTATATGAAAAATAAAATTAATAAATCCCTAATTATTGCATCAGTACAAATGCCAGTTTCAAAGGAAAAAAATGAAAACCTAAAAATAATGGAAAACTATTTAGAACACATAAATAACTTATTTCCAAATGTAAATATGGTTGTTTTCCCTGAGCTTTCAGCCACTTCCATTGGATCTAAACCAAAAAGTCAAGCAGAAAAAATACCTGGATCTTTAAGCTCAATTTTTAGTTCATGGTCTAAAAAATACAATATTTGGTTGATACCAGGAAGTATTTATGAATTATTCAACAATAAAGTTTATAACTCAACTCCCGTATTTTCACCTGATGGATCTCTTGTTGGGGTTTATAAAAAAAGGTATCCTTGGTATCCCTATGAAAAAACAGAACCAGGAAACCAGCCTTTTGTTTTTGAAATAAAAGATATTGGAACAGTTGGTATAATGATTTGTTATGACTTATGGTTTCCTGAAGTAGCTCGAGATCTTACAAATTTAGGAGCTAAGCTTATTATTGTCCCAACCATGACTACGACAGGAGATCGAAATCAAGAAAAAATTCTTTCTCGAGCAACGGCAATCACTCAACAATGCTATTTAGTATCATGTAATGGTGTTGGGTTTGGAGGAGTTGGAGGATCACATATTATAGACCCTGAAGGACATATTGTACAAGAAAACGGTGAAGGCCCATGTATACAAACTTCTATAATTAATTTTGACCACGTTCAAAAAATTCGAAAAATAGGAACAGTTGGGGTAACAACCCCATACAACGCATTTAAAAAAAATAAGCAAGTATTTAAAGTTTATAATAAATCTCAATCGTAAAAATTATTTTTAAAATTTATTTATATAAAAAACAACATCATTATTTTTGAAGAAAAAATCACTTTTAAAGCTATTAAATCTTCTGGGCCTGGAGGGCAACATATAAATAAAGTGGCAACAGGAATATGTCTTCAATATAATATTAAACAACACCATTATCCACTATGGTTCATTGATAAACTTAAAAAAGTTTCTGGTAGATTATTATCTGATTCCGGATATCTTATTTTAAAAGCAACTTCTTACAGATCCCAAAATCGAAATAAAGATGATGCGATGAAAAGACTTATAGAGCTCTTCAAAAAAGCTTCTCATGTTCAAAAAAAAAGAATTAAAACCAAACCTTCTATATCAGAAAAAAGGAAACGGGTAGATTTAAAAAGAGAACATAGTAAAAAAAAAGAATTAAGAAAATCTCCAAAAACCTATGAATAAAATATAAATATCATTTATTATTTGTAATCATTACCTTGCTAAAATCATTTTTTTTACTTTTAAATTATTAGGTGTTTTCATTTTAAGAAAGTACACTCCACTTGATACTGTTTTTTGATTAAGGTCCTGACCATTCCATATCAAACTATATTCTCCAACATTTTGATATCCTTCGAAGAGTTTGCAAACTTCTCTTCCTTTTACATCAAAGATTGTCATTTCAAGATTTGTTGATTTATTTAAAGAGTAATGAATCTTTGTTGTTGGATTAAACGGATTTGGAAAGTTTTGAGTAAGTTTAAATTCAACAGGCATATTATTTGGAGGAAATTTTGTTGCTAGATTTTCTTCTTCATGTTCAATCATAAAAAGTTGTGGCTTATCGGAAGCAAAACTTCCAGAAGAAAAAACAATATCTCCATTCCCATCATTATCAATATCTCCAGAAAAAAGTTTTGCCACTCTAACTTTCCCTTGATCATTATTTGGGGTATAATTATCAGTCGTATCATCCATAAAAGGAATTGTTTCTATATAATTTTGTAAAGACAGAGGATCACCACCTGTAAATTCCCAGTCATATATTGCCTCATTATAATGACCTGCAATATATAAATTAGGATTTCCATCTAAATCAGCATCACCTAATACTATTTGTCTTAATCCTCCTTCATAAGTTCCAAATAAGTTAAAATTAGAAAAGGAAAGATTACTTACATCTTCAGTTCCTTGAACTGAATAAAAATATCCAGGAGATAATAAATTTCCATTTAAATCATTAACACCTGATGTTACTGCAAACATTTCATTAAGACCATCTTCATTTATGTCAACTATAATTATACTTTGATTCCCTCTTTCATAAGCCTGGTCACTGACATAAAAGTCTGTTTGATAACTGTATGTGTCTTCACCCTCATTTTCATAAATAATTATATGATAAAATTCATATGCAACAGTAAATATTTCTTTAAACCCATCTTGATCTAAATCTCCAATTGAAATATTATATCCACTCCAATTTGTCCAAGTAGGATCTTCAAATTCAATATTCCAATTTGGATCTGATACATCATCATTTAATAACTCAAAGATCATTATTCTACTACTACCTGTTTCACCCCATGGTCCATCCATAATAGAAACAACAACTTCTGGATTTGAGTCACCATCTAATTCATCAACTACAATCTGAGCTGCTTCCCAAACGTCATATAAACCCATTCCCCAGGTCGCAGTAGGAGTTGATAAAAAAGACATTGAGTCTGTAGACCACTCAAATATTTGAAGAGCGTCTTGCCTGCTAGAATCTGGATCTGTATCTACCAAAGCTATTATTTCCATTAACCCATCTTGATCTAAGTCTCCAACAGCAACACTTGAATAATTATCATAAGCGCAACTTAATTCCCAAAAAGTATAAACCCAATTCAATGTAATTGAATCATTATCAAATGCTTCATAGTGATATACACCATTACAATATTCACCACTATACGAGCTTGAAACTATAAAATCTCCATAGCCATCATTATCAAAATCATATGGACCAACCATATTCCATGCTGGACCTGCTGGTATAAGTCCACCTGATCCCCATGGTTCATTTTGCCATTTGATAGAAAAGGAAGTATCGATTTCTGTTGCGAAGAGACATATAATATTTAAAAAGTTGTTTATTAAAAATATTAAATAATACTTTTTCATTGTCTATCCTTAATTTTTTTCAATTATATTTAATACTATTCTATTAGTAATACTTAAAT
>MDTA01106273.1_pt1 | contig 14068 bp, 13 predicted proteins | sample 811151 | NCBI WGS metagenome assembly MDTA01 (sample SAMN05326648, study PRJNA326480) | marine metagenome | isolation source: seawater | place: Indian Ocean: South | collected 2010 | reverse complement strand
TCTATCTTTTTTAAAAACTCTACTTTTTGTTAAATCAATTATCAAATATCTGACTTTTCTTTTTTTAATTTTTTTTAAAATTTCCTTTGGAAACTGTGTCTCTCCAAAAATTAATCCGATCATTATTTATTCAAAGGTAAGCAAATAGGTCTTTTTTTATCTTTTTCTATAAACTTTGTAACCTCTTGCACTAATTCATTTTCTTTAAATTCGCCATTTATAGTACTTAAATTTTCGTGAAGATTATCCGTAGAAAATATTTTTTTATATGCTTTATCTAATTCAATAATTTTTTTGTTATCATACTTTTTTCTTCTTAATCCGATAAGATTGATACCTTTAAGATAATTTCGATTTCCAAAAGAAAGTCCAAATGGAATAACATCTTTTAGAACACCAGTCATTCCGCCTATCATTGCTAAACGTCCAATTCTTGTAAATTGTTGAACAGCAGAATTTCCTCCTATAACAACGGAGTCTTCAATCGTTACATGTCCACCTAGTGGAACATTGTTAGCAATTACTACGTTATCACCGATTTTACAATCATGGGCAACATGCGAGGAAATCATAAATAAGCAGTTATTACCTATTACTGTTTTAGAGCCACCGCCTGCTGTACCAGGATTGACGGTAACATATTCTCTTATCGAATTATTTTGACCGATTACAATACTATTTTTTTCACCTTTAAATTTTAAATCTTGTGGCTGAGTACCTATTGAGGCAAAAGGAAATATTCTAGTTCCCTCCCCGATTATCGTATCGCCCTCTATATGTACATTTGAAATTAGTTCTACATCATCTTTTAATGTAACGTTCGGGCCAACATAACAAAAAGGTCCAATTTTTACATTTTTAGAAATTTTCGCTTTAGCATCTATAACACTAGTTTTATGTATCATTTTTTCTATCTACTATAGTAGCTGACCATTCTGCGTCGGCCATTCTTTTGCCATTAACCTTTGCTGTTCCTTTGTATTTCCATACTCTTCCATGTGATCTTATTGCCTCTATTTCTAAATGTAGTTCGCAATCAGGTAATACTGGGTTTCTAAATTTTGCTTTCTCCACACTCATTAAATAAACTAGTTTATTTGCATATTCTTTTGGATCAATGCCATGAGCTGTCAATGCCGCTGCTGCTTGTCCAAAAGCTTCCACGATAAGAACGCCTGGCATTACTGGTTGTCCTGGAAAATGTCCTTGCACATAAAAACCATCTTTTCTTACATTCATTATTGCTGTAGCTGATTTGAGTGGAACAATATTAATCAACTTATCTATAAGCAACATCGGCTCTCTGTGAGGGAGTAATTTTTCGATTGTTTTTCTATCTATTGTTTTTTCGCTCATTTTTTTTTTAAAAATTCTTTAATTGAAACAGCCGGATATCCCATTACAACTTGGTTGTCTGGAATATCTTTAACCACACCACTGCCACCACCAATTTTTACATTATTACCTATTCTCAAATGGCCTGATATACCTGCTTGGCCACCTATAGATACGTTATTTCCTATAACTGAACTTCCAGCAAAACCTACTTGGCCGGCAATCATACAATTATCTCCGATTTTTACATTATGTGCTATATGAACTTGATTATCTATATACGTATTTTCTCTGATAAAAGTATTATCAAGTGAGCCTCGGTCTATAGTACAAGATCCAGCAATTTCTACATTATTTTTTATTTTTACTATTCCTATATGAGGAAACTTAAAATTTTTTGATTTTATTGGTATAAATCCAAATCCTTTTAAACCTATTTTACATCCATCTTGTATTGCCACATTATCCCCAATATAAGTATTTTTAATTAACACTTGTGAACCGATAACACAATTTTTACCTATTAAAACATCGTGTTCAATAATAGTGTTAGAACCTATTTGTGAATTTTTACCAATTTTGACATTTTTACCAATTAAAACATTGTTACCAAATTTTACAGAAGGAAACTTACTCTTACTAGGTTTTTTTGCAGTTAAATCTGGATAATCTAAATCAGCATCTGGATAAAATTTTTTTATGACTTTTGCTATTTCAAATAAAACATTCTTAACAACTATCTTCTCACAACTGTTAGGTAAATCAATTTTTAACCTTTCTGTAGTTATGCAGGCTGAAGCTTTGGTTAATTTTGCAGAATCTTTATAATTAATAGAGTCATAAAAAGTAAGCTCATTTTTACTAGCCTCATTTAAGGGTTTAATATCATAAATATTTAGATTGTTTGATATATTAGGAAAAAAAACTTTTAATTTAAAAGGTCCTTTATTAAGAAAAAAATTTTTTTTTTTCATTTATCATTTGATTGTAATATTTTTTACTTCTTTATTTAGAATCTCCATTATTTGTGATGTAATTTCTAGAGATTTATCGCCCAATAATATATTTTTTTTATCTAATACAACTCTTATTTTATTCTCTTCCATATATTTTTTCATAATTGGATTTAATTTATTTAACAATTCAACTTTTGCAGCAGCTCTTGATTTTGCCAATTGATTAATTGAAATCTGTTTATCTTTTTGAAGTTTCTGTACTTTTTTTCTCAATTCCGCAATACTTTTTTTAAACTCGTCATCTTTCATTATCTTTTTTTTTGAAATAAGTTGAGTTTCTTCTTTTTTTAGATCTTCCTCGATTTTTTTAAATTTACTACTCTCAGACTTAAATTTTTTTTTTAATGAATCTTGTGCTTTTTTTCCTGCAACGCTTTCATTTAAAACTTTTCCAAAATCAATAAAATGAGGATTTTCAGCACTTAAGTTAGTGAACATAAAAGTGAATAATAAAAATAAAATTATTTTTTTCATATTTTAAAATGTTGTCCCTAATCTAAAATTAAAACCTTCCGTAACATCTGTGCTAGCTTTTGAAATATTTTGAGCAAATATAAAAGACATTGGACCTACAGGTGATAACCAGCTTGTATTAATTCCAACAGAGGATCTTATTTTATTTGAGTCATCTATCTCATCTGAGTAATCTACATGCCAAACATTTCCTAGGTCTAAAAATGCACCTACATCGATTTTACTACTTTCCGGTAATAAATTTGGAAAATTAGACTCAAAGCTTAAAGCGGCTAAATAATTTCCCCCAACATAGTCAGTGCCGTCTTTAGGGCCTATTTTCCCAGATTGAAAACCTCTAAGTCTAGAAGTTGAAAGATTCTGTCTTTTACTTAATCTAACATCTTTGTTATCTAGGCCGTGTATGGCTGAAACATATAATTTTGTTGAACCAATAATATCTTCGGTAAGTGTTTTGTAAATATTCGTAGTAAAAGAATTTCTTATAAATGGACTATCGGCATACACAGGTATTTCTTGAGAAAATGAACTATATGTTCCAGATGTTGGCATAAAAGCTCTGTCTCGTTTATCTGAAGAAATTTGATAGCTTAAACTCAAATCAGTAAATGTCCCCGCTTGTTTTTTTAAATTTTCAGATGCAGTACTTTGGACGGTTAATTTATCAGAGGTTAAATTCAAATTTGGTGCAATATAAATATCTTTATATTGTTCAAACTTTGTACCAGCACCTAAAGTAATAGCTGAGTTTTCATAACCTGAGTCAGGTTTGTCATTTGTTAAACTTGAAATTCTCAAATTTAAAGCGTTACCAGTGTAATTAAAATTAGGCTGGTTTATAGCAATCTGACCTTTAAGACTTTCTTCTGAAATATTAAAACTTGTAATAAATTTAACTCCATTTCCTAAAAAGTTGTTCTCTGTTACATTGAAAGCAAAACTGGCTCCCTCTGTTCCTACGCCAGCTCCAGCACTAATTTCTCCCGTAGGTTTTTCCTCTACCACAATATCAATCACTTTAAGATCTTTTTCTGAACCTTCAACAACTGTGCTTTCAACGAGACCGAAAATATTTCGAGCTCTTAATTTAGAAATAGATTGATCTAGTTTTAAATTATTAAAAGGATCTCCTTCATCAACTAGCAATTCAGATCTAATAACATTTTCGTTTGTCACAGAATTTCCCTTAATATTTATTCTTTCGACTGTTTCTTTTTTTCCTTCTGTAATATTAAGTTTAATTTGTATACCGTCACCTTCTATTGTTTCGGACACAGAATGTTCTACGAATTGTAAATTATTACTAGCTATAATTAAATCTAAGCTATCAAGAAGTTTTTTAACTTTAAATGGTGAATAATATTCTCCTATATATTTTTTATAATCTTTTTTAATTTCTGAAAAAATATTTTTGTCAAAAGTGTGGCTTACTTCCGTTTCAAATTTAGTAAATTTATATCTTTTTCCCGCATTAATTGTAAAATTAATTTCAATATCACTACCAACGAGCTCTATATTGTTAGATAAAACTTGTACATCATAATAACCAACTGATTTATAATAATTTTTTAAAAGTCTCTTATCTAGTTCGATATTTTGCTTAGCTAAGTAAACATTTTTAGTTATAAATTTCCAAAACTTATATTCCTCTGACACTATAATATCTCTTAACCTACGATCTCTAATTTTTTTATCTCCTAAAAAAGAAATTTTTTTAATTTTTGATCTTTCTCCCCTAGCTAAATTAAAATAAATATTTACTCGATTTAAACCTAGATCCTCTTCTCTTACAGTCACCTCACTAAAGTTAAAGCCGATAGACGAATAAAGCCTTTTGATAATATCGACATCATTATTTATTTTATTTTTGGTGTACGGTCCGTTTTTTTTTGAAGACATTAATTCAAGCATAGCTTCTTTGTATTTTTTTGTTTTTTCACCCGTGATGACAATTTCATTAATAATTTTATACTCCTTTACTTCAACTACCAAAGTTTTATTCTGAATTTTAACATTTATATTTTCAAAAAATCCTGTCTCATAAAGATTTTTAATAATTAAATTTATATCGTTCGGACCATAATTTTTTGGTATTATTATATCTCCATAAACTTTTATAGTTTGTTCGCTGACTCGCTCGTTACCTTTAACCTGAAAATTTGTGATTTCAGCTGCATTAGCTGTGCTAAACAAAAAAAGTATTATAAAAATTATTTTTCTCATTAAGTTTTTCTAATCAATTTCATAGTTGTAACTTTAGACCATTTGTCTACTTTATAGATATTTTTAAGTTTATTTGGCTTTAACGAAGCCATTTTATAAAAATCTCTATCTTTTAAAATTCTAGAGAGATATACCATAATTGAATTAAAAGTAATTTTTTTTTTTAAAAATAAATCAACTAATATTTCATTAGTACCATTGATTATTACTGCTCCTGATGGGTGTTTTTGTGCCTTTTTTAATATACTGATTGAAGGAAACCTTTTCTTGTCCACTTTTAAAAAAGTTAAATCATTATTTTTTTTTAAAAAATTGATTGGGCTCGAGTAACTTGTATTTTTAATTTTTTTATCATCAGAAAAAATTGCATTGGATATCGGAATTTTCATATCTGGTAGGTGGTAAATCATTTTGGATAAGCCATTTTTAAAATTTACGATAGCATGAACTAAGCATTGTGGGTGAATAAGTATTTTATATTTTTTAAAATCATAAGGAAATATTTTGTTAGCTTCCAGTATTTCTAAAACTTTATTCATTAATGTAGCAGAATCTACAGATATTTTTTTCCCCATTGACCACTTTGGGTGTTTAATTGCTTGTTCAGGCTTAATTTTAGAAAACTTCTTTAAGGGCAGCTTGAGAAAAGGACCTCCAGAGGCAGTTATAAAAATTTCATTGATATCATCATTTTTAAAATTTTTTGTGAGCTCATAAATTGAATAATGCTCAGAGTCTATTGGAATTAATTTCGTATTACTCTTATTGGCAATATTTTTTATCAAACTCCATCCGCATATAATTGCCTCTTTATTAGCTATCAATAATTTTTTACTTTTTTTGGTTAAATTTAAAGTTGGTTCTAGACCGGCTATACCGGGAATAGCTGAAATAGTAATATCATATTTTTTTTTTTGTTTAATGATATGATTATAATTATTATATAATTTAATTTTATTTTTAGCTGATAATTTATTTTTTATTTTTGAAAAGACCTTGTAATTAGTTATGATAAAATTACGTGGTTTAAAATATCTTATTTGATAAAGTATTTTTTTAAAACTTGAATTTGCAACTAAAGTATCAATTAAAAAACTATTTTTGTTTTCATCAAGAACTTTTAATGTACTAGTTCCAATTGAACCAGTAGATCCTAATATACAAATTTTTTTTTTCATAATAATAAAATTATAGAAGTAAATCCCAATGGCAAACCTAAGAGTATACCATCTACTCTATCTAGGACACCTCCGTGGCCAGGCAAAATATTTCCAGTATCTTTTAAATTAGATTGTCTTTTTAAATATGAAAAAAATAAATCACCGATTTGCACAGCTGTTGAAATTACTATACCTATAAAAATGAAATCTAAACTAAATTTATTTGTTAGATGGTAAAAGATAAAGCTACTTGAAATTATTGCTAGAAAAAAACAACCTATACTTCCAGCAATGGTTTTGTTGGGGCTAATTTTTATTAATTTTGGTCCTTTAAAGAATTTTCCAAAAATAATCCCCCCCAAATCTGAAAATATACATATGATTAATATTGAAAAAATTATTATTTTTAAATTTAAAAAGAAAGATGTTGTTACAAAAAAAATAGAGAATAAGAATAAGTAACTTATAAAAATTAAATTAAAAATTAATTGTAAGGTTTTCTGATTTTTTTTAATTATTTGTATCATTTTTGAAAATTCAATAAATGAAAATATGGACCCTAAAAGAAGCACAAATAATAGTGCTTCATTACTGAAAAACATTATTATCATTATTGAGACAAGCAAAATTGAGGTTATTATTCTTTTTTTTAAATTTTCACTCATTAGATTCCTCCAAAATTTCTTTTAACTTTAGAAAAATTATCAATTATTTTTTTTAAATCTTGGGCTTTAAAATCTGGCCACAACTTTTTTACAAAATAGATTTCAGAATATGCAAGCTGCCATAACATAAAATTACTTAGTCGATTTTGACCCCCAGTTCTTACTAAAATGTCTGGGTTGAAAATATTTTTTGTGTAAAGATTTTTATCAATCATAGTCTCAGTTATTCTATTATTTTTTTTCACTTTATTAAAAGCATGTATCAACTCTTTTTTTGATCCATAGTTTATTGCTAAATTAACTATAATTTTTTTGTTTTTTTTAGTTTTATTTGTTACTAATTTTAAAATAACCTTTAGTCTTGATGGTAGATCTTTACTCTCACCTAAAATATTTATTTTAATTCCATTGTCTATAATATTTTGAATTTCTTTTTTAAAATAATTGTCAATTAAACTAAACAAAAACTTAATTTCTCCCCTGGGACGCTTCCAGTTTTCAGTAGAAAATACATAAAAGGAAATGGTTGGTATTTCATACTTCACGGAAGCTTTAACAATTTTTTTTACTGTTTTAACACCATGAATATGGCCAAAGTTTCTTCCTTTTCTTCTTTTTTTTCCCCACCTCCCATTACCATCCATAATAAAGGCAACGTGATTGAGTTTATTCATATTTGTAAAATTTCTTTTTCTTTTTCGGACAATATATTTTCAATATTATCTATATTTTTGTCGGTAATTTTTTGAATATCTTTTTCATAATTTTTATTTTGATCTTCGCTAATTTTTTTATCTTTAAGCATTTTTTTTAATTCTTCATTTCCTTCTCTTCTTATATTTCTGATAGATACTTTGCATTTTTCACCTAACGTTTTTAATACTTTAATAAGTTCTTTCCTACGTTCTTCAGTCAAACTTGGAATTCTTATTCTCATTGTTTGACCGTCAATTTGAGGATTTATTCCTAAGTCAGATTTTTGAATAGCTGTATCTACAAATGGAACATTTGTTTTATCCCAAACTTGAATGCTTATTAATCTCGGTTCTGGAACATTTACTGTTGCAAGTTGGTTAATTGGCATTTGTTGTCCATAAACCTCTACTTTTATCGTGTCTAACATTGATGGATTAGCTCTTCCAGTTCGTAAGGTTGAAATATCTTTTTTTAGAGATTGAATACTTTTTTCCATTTTTAAGGAATAAAGTTGATCTTTAAATTCGGCGGTCATAAATTTTAAACTCCTTCACCAACTTTATATCGTAAAAACTGTCTAATTTTAATTTCTTTATCTGTTTTATTTTCTTTCAAAATATCTATTACTTTTTTTTTAGGGTCCATAATCCAGGGCTGACTTAGCAATGTATTGTCTGAAATAAACTTATTGAGTTTTCCCTTTGAAATTTTATCTACCATTTCCTCTTTTTTGCCTGAGTTTATTAACTCTGCCTTAATAATTTCATTTTCCTTATCTAGAATTTTTTTATCAATACTTGCACTCTCTATAGCAAGCGGATTAGAAGCAGTTATATGCATAGCTAATTTATTTCCTAAACTAATATTTTTTTCATTAGATATACCTTCAACTTTAACAATGGAAATTATTTTACCAATATTTTTTTCTAAGGCAGTATGAACATAATAAAAGTTTTTGCCTCCCGAATTATCAAAAAAACTTGCTCTCCTTATTGTTATTTTTTCACCTATTTTGGAAATTAAAGATATAATATTTTCTTCAACTGAAATATTATTTTTCATTTTAGATTTAAGCAAATTATTGATATTACCTTTATTTTTAAAATTTATTTCTGATGTTTCTTTACAAAAATTTATGAAATCTTTATTTTTTGCGACAAAATCTGTTTCACTGTTAATTTCAATTATTGAAACTTCTCCATTTTGCTCGTTCAATAAAACCAAACCCTCTGAGGCAGTTCTGCCCATTTTTTTAGTTGCTTTTGCTATACCTTTTTTTCTTAAATACTCTACTGATTTTTCAATATCCCCTTTGTTTTCATCTATTGCTAACTTACAGTCTTTGAAGCCTACGCCTGTGATCTCTCTTAGTTTCTTTATACTGTCTAATAATTCTTTATTTGACATTTTAATTAAAATTAATTTTTTTTAGATTTTTCTTTTTTTTCAGGATTTTTAACTTCTTTTTTATTTTCGGCTAAATCTTTTTTTTCAATATATTTTTCAGCATCTTTAATTGTTGATTTTAAAAGTTCGCAATATAAATTTATTGATCTTCGTGCATCATCGTTTCCCGGTATTGGATAATCAATTCCAGTTGGGTCTGAATTAGTATCAAGAACAGCGATGATTGGTATATTCAACTTTTTAGCTTCATTTACTGCTAAAGACTCTATATTTGTATCAATGATAAATATTAATTTAGGAAGTATTTTCATCTCTGAAATACCCCCAAGCGATCTTTGTAACTTGTCTTTTTCTTTTCCAAACTTAAGAATTTCTTTTTTGGTGAAACCAGTATTTTCATCAGATAGTTGTTTTTCGAGCATTTTCATTCTTTTGATTGAATTTTGTATAGTGTTCCAATTTGTAAGCATGCCGCCAAGCCATCTATAATTTACATAGAATTGGTTAGTATCTTTCGCTAATGAACTTACTTGTTCGGATGCTTGTTTCTTGGTTGAAACTATAAGAATTTTTCCTCCTGCCGATATAGTTTTATGAACTGTAACTAGTGCATTTTTTAAAAAATTCACAGTCTGAGTTAAGTCAATTATATGTATTGAGTTTTTTTCTCCAAAAATAAATTTTTTCATTTTTGGATTCCATCTTAATGTTTTGTGACCCAGGTGTACGCCTGCTTCTAAGAGTTGTTTTATGTTTACTTCAGGTACGTTCATATAGTTTTCCGGTTATTCCACCACAACTATTCCAGTTAAGGACCGGTAGGGTATTAACCCTTAATGTTGTGTGCGTTTTATTACAGGTGTAATATAGGTTAATTTTTATAAAATCAAGTGTCTAAAATGTTATTTTTTTTACGTAATTTCTACTTTTTAGATAATTAAAATGAGACAGACTTACTTTTCTTGAACTTTTTAAATCATAAACAATTTTCTTATCTTTATCTGGCAAAATTAAACTTACCTTCGTTTCACCTTTTTCTTTCAAAAATTCCTTAAGGTCCTTTAAATCATAATTTTCATTCAATTCTATTGATATGTTTTTATAAGGTTTGTTCACCATTTCTTTTAATAATAGTATTTTTTTAACATTTACCCTTCTTGGTATATTTTGCTCTGTGTATTTATCCTTTTGTAAAGTTATAACGTAAGATTCTGATTCATTCAGCTTTTCCCTGTTGAGAACTAAATTTTCTGAAAAAATAAATAATTCAAATTCCCCTTCATGATCACTCAATTTTACTACTGCAAATGGTGTTCCTTTAGCACTTTTTTTTTCTTGTATAGACATAATTGTTGCAGCGATTACACCTTCAGTGTTGTTATCATTTATAAATTCTTTATAGGTTAAAATTTTAAGCTGAGAAAAAATATTTTTATATTCGTTTAAAGGATGATCAGAAATATAAAAACCTAAAGATTTAAATTCTTCTGATAAAAGTTCTTTTTTGTTCCAAGAAGTATTTGTCTCAAATTGGATTTTGTTATCGTAAATTTCATCTCTTTCCTCGAACATACTTGTTTGTTTACTAATTTTATCTTCATGACAAATCTTATTAATTTGTATCATTTTTGGAATAAAATTTAATAATTTCTTCCTATTTTTATCTATTTCGTCAAAGACACCTGCTTTTACTAAGCCCTCCATTTGTAGCTTATTTATATCTTTAGGATTTATACGATTAATGAAATCGCTAATAGATTTGAACTTACCATTTTTTTCTCTCTCAGATATAACATTAGAAATGGCTTCAAATCCAACATTTTTAATTGCTCCTAAACCATAATATATTTTATTTTTTTCAGCTTTAAAATCTGCATAACACAAATTAATATTTGGCCGAATAACTTCTACTTTTAGCCGCTTTAATTCCTCAACAAATTCTCTCAATTTCCCAGTATTAGTCAATTCTGTAGACATTGTTGCAGCAATAAAATCTTCTTTGTGGTAAGTCTTTAAATAAGCCGTTTGAAAAGCAATTAAAGCATAGGCAGCTGCATGGCTTTTATTAAAACCATATTCTGCAAAAGGTTCGATTTTCGTGAAAATATAATTAGCTAAATCTTTTTTAATGTTTTTTTTGATCGCCCCGCTTATAAATCTTTCTTTTTGTTTTTCCAACTCTGCCCTTTTCTTTTTACCCATTGCTCTTCTTAAAATATCTGCCTCACCCGCAGTAAAACCAGCTAAAGTTTGAGCAATTTGCATTACTTGCTCCTGATATATAATTATTCCGTAAGTGGGTTTAAGTATTTTTTCAAGTGTTGGGTGAATATATTCTGGATCTCTTATTTTATTTTTACAGTCGTTATATATTTTTATATTACTCATGGGGCCGGGTCTATAAAGTGCAACTAAAGCAATGATGTCGTCAAATTTGTTAGGCTTCATTTGTTTAATAGCCTCTCTCATACCAGTACTTTCCAATTGAAATAGCCCTGTAGTCTCACCGGTTGATAGTAGTTTAAAAATTTTTTGATCCCCTAAATCTATCTTTTTTATGTCAATTTTTATTTTTTTTTCTTTCAACATTTTTATTGTTCGGTCAATGACAGTTAATGTTTTGAGACCAAGTAAATCAAATTTAACTAAACCAGCATTTTCAGCAGAATACATATCAAATTGTGTAGAGGGTAAAAATAAATTTGAAGTGTTATCTTTATACAAAGGAACTTGTCTGGTCAATTCCTCGCCTGCTATTACCACCCCAGCTGCATGGGTTGCCATGTTTCTATTTAATCCCTCAATTTTTAATGATAACTCAATTAATTTTTCTACTTTGTTATTTTTTTTTATTTCTTCTTTAAATCTAGGCTCTCTATCTATTGATTCTTGTAATGTTAAAGGTCTAGAGGGGTCGAATGGTATCATTTTACAGATTTTATCTACATAGCCATATGGCAAACCAAGAACTCTTCCTACATCTCTTAGCGCCATCCTAGCTTTAAATTTTCCAAAAGTTATAATATGAGCGACACCACCTTTATATTTTTCTCTAAGATATTCGAATACCTGGTCTCTTTTCTCCTCGCAAAAGTCTATATCGAAATCAGGCATCGATATACGATCAGGATTTAAAAATCTTTCAAATATTAAATCAAATTTAATTGGATCTAAATCCGTTATATCTAAACAATATGCTACTAGGGATCCAGCTCCCGAACCTCTGCCCGGTCCAACAGGTATAGAATTTTTTTTCGCCCATTTAATATAATCAGAAACAATTAAAAAGTAACTGGAGTATTGCATGGAATTTATAATCTTAATCTCATGCATTAGTCGGTCTTCATATACTGATTTTATATTTTCTTTTTTTATATTTAAATTTTTATCAAATATATAGTTTTCAAGTTTATTATTTAGTCCGCTTTTAGCCTGCTCTAAAAGTTCTTGATTTATTGAAGAATTCTTTGTTTTAATCGAGGGTAGAATAGGTTTTGATTTTTTTGGTTTAAAATTAAATCTCAGAGGAAAATTAAAGTTATTTTCTAGCGCCTCAGGAATATCTTTATATAAATCAATTAATTCATTTGAAGGCCTCAAATAATGTAAATTGCTAAATTTTATCCTGTTCCGATCGTCAATATGTCTTTTTTCTTTTATACACACTAAAGCATCATGCGCTTCAGATAAATCTTTATTTAAATAATAAACTTCTTGAGAGGCTATAAGTGGTAAATTAAATTTTATAGATAAATCAATTAAATATTTTTCAAATATTTTTTCTTCATACTCATTATGTCTTTGAATTTCTATGTAAAAATTATCTTTAAAGTTTTCTTTTAATTTTGAAATTAATTCTTCTATTTTTTTTGTTTTGTTAGACTTGAATAATGAACCTATTAGATCAATAATTCCACCTGATAAAATAATTAGGCCATTTTTATTATCAATTAAATCATCAATTTTACAATGCGGCTCGTTTATATTATCTTGACTCAAAAAACTATTAGACGACAATTTTATTAAGTTGTTATAACCGCTCTTATTAATTGCAAAGATTGGTATTTTTCCTACTATTTTATCACATACAAAATTAATTTGAGTTCCTATAATTGGTTGGGTCCCAGCTTTGCTAATTTTTTCAGCAAACTCAAGTGCACCGCATAAATTTAAACTATCACATATGCCAATAGCTTTTATTTTATTTTCTTTACAATAATTTGATAAATCATCAATTTTTAATGCACCCTCGCATATGGAGTACTGAGTATGAATTTTAAAATTAGTAAATTGATTTTTAGAACTCATTAATTATTTCTTTTTATAATACTTCCATTTGAAATAACTAATTTATAATCTGCTTTGTTAGCAAGTTCTCTATTATGAGTTGCATAAATTATTGATTTTTTAAGCTTTTTTAATTTTAAGAAATAAGAAAAAATTATTTCTGATGTTTTTTCATCTAAATTACCAGTCGGTTCGTCGGCTAATATTAAATCTGTTTTAGCTATTAGAGACCTAGCAATCGCTACTCTTTGTTGTTCACCGCCTGATAATTCACTTGGGAAATGAGCAGATCTATCTTGTAAATTAAACTGTTTTAATATTTTTTCAGCTGAAATGCCTGCTTCATCTAAGCTTTCTCCTTTTATTAATAAAGGCATCATTACATTCTCTTTTGCATTAAAATCAGATAAAAGATTATTGTTCTGAAAAATTATAGATACATTATTTTTTCTCAGCGTATCTTTTTCCTCATCATCACAATCCTTAACATTTTTTCTTTTAAGAAAGATTTTTCCAGATGTAGGCTCATCTAATAAGGCAATTAAATGTAAAAATGTTGACTTACCAGATCCCGAGGGACCAGTAAGTGCAACTAGTTCACCAGCTTTAAACTCAAGATTTACATTTTTAAAAACTTCTACTTTTTTATTATTATTTTCGAAATTTTTTTTTAATTTTTCTACTTTAGCAATAGTTTTACTCATATTTTAAAGCTTTTGTTGGATCCATTTTTGAAATAGCTCTAGCAGGAAAATAAGATGCTAAAGCTGTTATGAACAGAGAAAAAATAAAAATTACTATTACT
>MDTA01224699.1_pt1 | contig 14069 bp, 21 predicted proteins | sample 811151 | NCBI WGS metagenome assembly MDTA01 (sample SAMN05326648, study PRJNA326480) | marine metagenome | isolation source: seawater | place: Indian Ocean: South | collected 2010 | reverse complement strand
ATACACCATATTAGTAACCGTAACGATCTACCATGCTGATCCAAAACAAACGGATAGCACACCTTTTATTACTGCATCTAATTATAGAATTGATAGCTTAAATCCAGCCAAGCATAGATGGATAGCGGTGTCAAGAGATTTAGAAAAACTTGGTTTTACTTTTGGTGCATGTGTGCTAATAGAAGGTATTAATAAAGAATTAGATGGTGAATGGGAAATACAAGATAGAATGAATAAAAGATGGAAAAAAAGAATTGATCTATTAGTAAATACAGATAGAATGTGTTGTAAATGGGATAATATAAAATTAACATTAATAGAATGATATTAGCAAAACTAATTATTAATTGTCCTAAATATGGCTCAAATGAATACATTATAAATACACAAGTAGCAGACCACGTACAGGATGATACTGTTAATCGTATATTAAAATATTATTCTGATGAGGCTGTAATAGACTTTGAAAAAATATGTTAAAATGAAAAACAATTGGAGAATTTGGGCTAAAGCTTTAGGTGAAAAGTCTGAAGAAAATGCAGATGCAGTTGCATTTGTAAGAACGCTATTAATTATGCAGGCTATAATTACAAACGTATTAATATCAATAAACATTATAATTAACTGGTTATGAGCAGAATAAAACTATATAAACATTATGTAAAGTTAAATATCTTTAAAGTAAAAGATAAAATAAAAGCAGAACAAAAACCAAATAAAAGAAAATGAAATGGTACAGTCACCCAACATATAAATTCCATATGCAAGAAATGAAAAAATTTAAAGATGAAGATGCAATAAAGGCACAATTTATTGAATGGCCTAGATCAATAGCTAATTCTTTTAATAGAAGTTATTCAAGAATAGGTGTGCTTGATTTAAATGATTTATTGCAAGAAGGTTATTATAGTTTTTATAAAGCGTGGAATAATTTAGACTGGGACTTAATAAACAATTCTGTTCCAGAAGAGCGTAACGGCATAATAATCAATTATTTAAAGCTTAATATTAAAAATGGTATTAAAAGAGCCATTGCTAAAGATAGAGATACAATTAGGATACCTGAAGCATATTATAATTTGAGGCCACATGGAGATGCCTATGATGGTAAATACGATGATAACTACCAAATAGATATATTTTTAACTAAAACGTTTTCTTCATTTTTTAATAATAGCTATTTAGATATTATGGACGAAGTACCTGACTATAATAATGAACAGCTCAATTTATTATTAAACGATATATTTGATAAAATATTAACTTCTTTTGAAAGAGACGTATTAAAAAAATCTTTTGGTATTGATGAAGCCTACGATAAACCTCAAAGTATAAAAAGTATTTCAGAATGGTTTAATAAATCTGCAATATGGATTAAAAAAACAAAAGCACGAGCTTTAGACAAATTAAAAGAAGAAGAAATAACAGAAGTAATTGAAAGATTTTTACAAGAATGATATACTTTTTAAAATTTTTATGTAATAAATATTATAGCTATGAATACTAAATTATACGATAAAGAAGATGATATTATAGATAGAGGCGATGCCACTAACTTTAGTGAAGCATTAGATTATTTTAACATTGATCGTGTTTATCAACACAATAAACAAGCATTTGATAAACTTAATGAATTTAATATAAGAATTGAATCTGATTATTATAATTCATATTTTATAAATGGTAAATACCAAACTAAAACAATTAAATTAAATAATAAATTATATCACAAATTAAATTATGACAACAGCAGAAAAATTAAGTAAAATTCAAGTTGAGTTTAAAGCTAAAAAGTCTAGGTTTAATTCTTTCGGTAAGTATAACTTTAGATCAGCTGAAGATATATTAGAAGCATTGAAACCTATTAATGAAAAATACCGAGTGTATTTTACAGTAAAAGAAAAATATATACATACGGATAATTTACCTATAATTGAAACTACCGCTACAATGGTTGATATGGATGACACAAATGCTATACATGCTACCGCTATAGTAGGTGTTGATATGAATCAAAAAGGTATGGCAACTCCTCAACAGTTTGGGAGTGCCTCTAGCTACGCTAAAAAATATGCCTTAGGTAATTTATTATTAATTGACGATACTGCGGATGCGGACGCTACAAACGATCACGGTAAGCTAAAGCCTAAGATAAGTTCTAGCAATATTGATAAAGCTAAAAAGTTTTTAGATAACGGCGGATTATTAAAAACATTACAAGACAAATATGATATAGAACCTACTGCTTTGAAGGAATTACAGAATGGATAAAAAAGAGATATTAAATAAACTGCGTGATGATGAGAATTATTATGGTGAGTTTGGAAAACAATACCTAAGTAATTCCGATATTGCAGCGTTATTGAATAATCCTCTTGATTTCAAGAAGCAAATGCCTCCGTCACCTGCACTTGTTATTGGCGGATATTTTCACACATGTATACTTGAGCCTCATAAACTTGATAAATATAAAATAATTAAATCAAATACGAGAAACACCAAAGTATATAAAGAATTATCGGAAGGTGATATATGTCTTTTAGAGCATGAAGCAGATAGTATTGAACTAATGCGGGAAATTGTTTTAGATAACGAGCTGTTCAAAGATTTAATCCAGGAAGGTCAGGTCACTTATGAAGAACCTGGTATTGTAGAACTTGAAGATATGATGTGGAAAGGAAAAGCTGATATTATAAATCATTCGCATCAATTAGTAATTGATTTGAAAACAACAAATAATATAAATGCTTTCCAAAGCAGTGCATATAAATATAATTATGATAGCCAAGCATATATTTATTCTAAAATGTTTGGTTATGAGTTAATATTTTTAGTTATAGATAAAAAGACTCATCAGCTTGGGTTATTTGATTGCTCTGATAGATTTTTAGATTCAGGGCAAAATAAAGTTGCTAAAGCAGCTCAGGCTTATAACGAATTTTTCGTTAATAAAGACATTGACATAAGTCAATATTATATTTCTAAAACACTTTAATTTAAATTTAATTTTATGAGAAAAACAAAAAGAACGTGTGACGTAACTGGAATTAAAACCAGCCCGACAAATTTTTATGCAAATCAGTCGCATGTAAAAGCGGTTGACAACATGCGTAGATTAACAGGAGCTAATAAAGCTCAGTTAAAAAGAATGTTTAATCAATTAGCTACTTATTAATGGCAAGTATTATATCCTCGAATATTGATCTTACCAAGATTAATAAATCAAAAATATACGAAGGTAAAAAAGGAAAGTATTATCCAATTACTATCGTATTAAATGACGAACCCGGACAATATGGAGATTCTGGTTATATAATGACAGAACAAACCAAAGATGAAAGGGATGCTAAAGCTCAAAAGGAATATTTAGGCAATGTTAAAGTTGTTTGGACAAATGGCCAAAATGTTACTACAGCTGATAAGCAAGGCGCACAGCAATCTATTGAAATGCAAAATGTAAAACAAGAAGAACCTGATTTACCGTTTTAATGAATACTTCTGAGATTAACGGTTTTGAAATTGAAACATTTAATCAATATGACTTGCAGGTTGGGAAGCAAGAGGGTGTATGCCCTCTTTGCTCTCATACCCGAAAGCCTAAAAATCAAAAAGCTAAATGTGCTATGTACGATTGGGAAAGAGGCCTAGGTACTTGCATGAATTGTAATGAAGTATTTCAATTACACACGTTTAAAAGACAATCAAATAAGTTGAAAGAATATACCAAACCTGTCTGGGAAAATAAAACAGACCTTAGTGATAAGGTAATTAAATGGTTTGAGAGTCGTGGCATAAGCCAAAATACTTTAGTTAAAATGAAAGTAACTGAAGGAGTTGAGTATATGCCACAAACTGGAAAAAATGAAAACACAATCCAATTCAATTACTTTATCAATAATGAATTAATAAATATAAAGTATAGAGATGGTAGAAAAAACTTTAAATTGGTTAAAGGAGCCGAAAAGGTCTTCTATAACATTGATAATACTATTAACAGCGACTACGTTGTTATTGTGGAAGGCGAGATTGATGCTCTTTCTTATGTGGAAAGCGGTATCTTATCTGTTGTATCCGTTCCAAACGGAGCTACTATTAACAACACTAATCTTGATTACTTGGACAGCTGCATTGATTATTTCGATTCAAAAGAAAAAATCATACTCGCAGTTGATACAGATGAGGCAGGAGCTACTCTTAAGCAAGAACTCATCAGAAGACTCGGCGCGGAGAGATGCTTTACGGTTGAGTTCGGAGTATACAAAGATGCTAATGAATTTCTTGTGGCGAATGGGCGCAGTGATCTTTATAATAGTATTAGTAAGGCTAAGCCTGTACCCATTGAAAATGTTGTAACATTAAAAGATATAAATGAAGAACTTGAAGAGTTTATTTTCGAAGGGTTTAAACCTGGTTATCAAATCGGTCTTAATAACTTTGATAGCATATTCAGTACTTACACTGGGCAGTTTATCACCGTTACTGGCGTTCCCAGTTCTGGCAAGTCAGATTTTGTTGATAGAATGGTGGTGGGGTACAACTTAAATTATGGTTGGAAAACAGCTTTTGCATCACCTGAAAACAAACCAACTTTTTTACATACACATAAACTTATAAGAAAGTTTGGGGATTGGATGCCTAGAAAAAATGATATAGGCTCGGATAAATGGAATCAAATAATTAATAAAATAAATGATAACTTTTATTTTATAGAGAATGAAAGATATGATTTAGATGCAGTACTTAGTAAAGGTGCGGAACTAGTAAAACGCAAAGGAATTAAATGTTTAGTTATAGATCCGTATAATAAAGTCAAAATGCAAGGAGCAAGTAGCATGAGTATACCTGATGCTACAATGGAATATTTAACCCGTGTAGAGGCTTTTGCAAAAAAATATGATGTATTAGTAATAATAGTTGCGCACCCTACTAAGATGTATAAAAAAGAAGATGGTACTATTGACGAACCTAATATGTATAGCATTAAGGGTGGCGGTGAATGGTATGACGCTTCTTATCACGGTTTGTTAGTACACAGAAATTATGAGAATAAAAGCGTTAAAGTAAAAGTTTTAAAAGTTAAATTTCAAAATTTAGGTGAAAACCAAGCTGAAGCGCATTTTAAATGGGATCATATAAGTGGTAATTATATACCAATTGAAGAAACAGTAATTGATAGTATGCCATGGGAAGTGGAATGAAGAAAAAAGGACCTTATAAAGGTTTAAACACAGGATTTACGCCATTACCGGAACATATCGAATATGATAGGTATTGTATTAATAATAATATTAGAATAAGTCCTAAGCCTACACAACAAGGTATGTATCCCGAAGAGTGGCGCATAGAAGTAAGAATAGGCCCTTATAAAAAAGGAGAAAAAGCATATTTATCTCCTAATGTATACACTGCAGAAAATATACATCAAGAATTATATAATATGAAAAAATATTATTATGATAAACGTACAAGATGAATACAGAGGACTATTATCGGGTATACTCCACGGTGGAGCACAAAAAGAGGATAGAACAAACACTGGGACGCGCTCTGTCTACGGAAGAGTACTTAGACATGATATGGCCACAGGCTTCCCTTTATTAACAGCTAAAAAAATATATTTTAATCATGCAGTTACGGAATTATTATGGATACTTCAAGGACGTACTGACCTTGCTTACTTGCACAAATACGGTGTTACTTATTGGGATGATAATTATAACAAATCAAATAGAAAAGATGGCACTTTGGGGTCTGTTTATGGCCAGCAGCTTCGGAACTTTAATGGTTTTGATCAGCTTAAACATATTCTCTTCGAGATTAAAGAAAACCCAAGCTCGCGGCGCATTATGGCAAGCTTATGGAATCCCGGTGATCTGTCTAATATGGCATTGCCTCCCTGCCATTATGGTTTTCAGGTTTATATAAATGATGGTAAGCTTAGTTTAAGCTGGAATCAAAGGTCTGTAGATATATTTTTAGGATTGCCTTACGATATAGCTATGTATGGTTTATTACTATTAATGCTAGCTAAAGGCAATGATTATAAACCGGGGCAATTAATAGCGTTTATGGGTGACTGTCATATATATAATAATCATATTGAGCAAGCTAAAATATATTTAGATAGAAAAGATTTAATATTACCTAATGTAAAATTATTAAAAGGATTGCAATATAATGAAAAAATAGTTGTACCTTCGCATAAAGATATTATATTAGAAAATTATAATTCAAATATACCTATAAAAGCACCATTAGCAACATGACATATTATGTATACCACATACCCGGAGTAAAAGTTGGTTGCACAACTAACTTGCAAAAAAGAGTTACTGACCAACAAGGTTATAGCTCTAATGAATACGAAGTACTTTTAGAAACCAAAGATATAAATGAGGCCTCTATAAAAGAGCAAGTTTCTCAATTAGAATTTGGATATAAAAAAGATTTAAAATTATATAAAAATTTATTTAAAAAACCAAAAATGAAAAAGCATAGCTCTTCGCCTGCTACAACAACATTTAAAATACCAAAATCAGAATTAAATGCAAAATTTCTTGCAGACTTAAAAATTAAAAATCAATATGGAGAATTTAAACTTGATACAACAGATAAAATCGATTGGGTCCTCAGCAATGCAGTATCTAGCCAATTTGGGCCGGCAACTTGTTACATATACAACAAAGCTATGGCAAAAGCTGGTGCATTTCAAAAACACGACTTTGACAAAATTAGGAATTGGGCAGAAGAAAAAGGAATCTTAGATAAAGGAGATTTAAAAACACAATTAATTAAACTATATGAGGAAGCTGGAGAATTATCCCAAAGCATACTTAAAGATAATAGAGAAGATACTATTGATGCTATTGGTGATTGTGTTGTTGTGCTTACTAATCTGGCCGAACTTGCCGGTGTCCGCATTGAGGACTGCATTAGCACTGCTTATGATGAAATATCTAATAGAACTGGCAAAATGATTAATGGAACATTTGTAAAAGATGAGTAAAGATAAAATAATACAAAGCGTAGTAAATAAAATAAAAGACCGCTCTAAAGTTGGCTTTAAAAAATACGGTGTTACTTTATATGATGATAATCAGCCTTTAGACAAATGGCTTAATCATATACAAGAAGAGCTTATGGACGCTGTAAACTATATTGAAAAAACGCGTATGTCACTTCGCGAAGAAATTGAAGAGTGTTATGTGCGTGATCTAGAAGTTAAAGATCCTGAATTAATATCTGCATATCCTGAGCCTGAGTACTGGACAACTAATTATAGTAATGAGGTACAAAAAAAGTAGAAAGCGAGGGCCAGTAACTGCTAAAAAAATATCATATGATGGCATTAATTTTGCTTCAGGATTAGAAAGATACACATATATTGCTTTAAAAAAAGCGAAGCTATTTGAATTATATGAAGGCGAAAGTTTTGCATTAATAGATGCGTTTAACTTTAAAAATGAATCATATGAAAAGCAAGCTAACGGAAAAGGTGATTATGTCAATCGTGGAATGAAAAAAATTTTAGGTATAAAATACACACCAGATTTTACTGGGAAAGATTATATTATAGAATGTAAGGGAAGAGCTAATGAATCCTTCCCATTAAGATGGAAACTTTTTAAATTATGGCTAACGAAAAACAATATTGGAAAGACGCTTTACAAGCCGCAAAATCAAAAGGAAGTGGATTTAACGATACAGATGATAAAAGAAAAAAGAAAAAGCAAGCACAAGTAATGTACAAAAGAAGAAAAATTGAAAAGGAAGTTAAATCGTTATTAAAGAAAAATCCAATAAAGTATGAAGAAATATTAGAGATACATGGAAGATACGGAATTTGATTTACAGGAACATTACACAGAAAGAATAGACTTTCATATGAAACTATTATTATATTATTTAAACGAAAAAATAAAATGACCGCTTGGGAACTTTCTTTAGGATTCTATCCGGGATTTGTTATAGGTGCAAGAAGCTATGATAACCCAACCACGTGGGAGCATGTATTATACGTTCCTTTTGTTGAATTATGCTTAACTGTATTTAAAGATGCCCCGGAAGAGTAATGTAAATAGTTTTACGCCTAGCAAAAAAATAAAAAGACCTGGCATTCACGCCAAGACTAAAACATCAAAATTAAAATCAAGTAAAAATTATATTAAATCTTATAAAGGACAAGGAAGATGAATGAATTATATCAAATGTTATTTACATCTGCACAAGCAGATAAATCAAAAGCACTATTAACTTTAAGCCTATTAGGTAATAAAGCTGTAGGAATTGGAGACCACTCGACAAAAGACTTTTACAATAATGCCGAAGAAGCATTGCAAATGCTTGTTGATGCAGACGATAGAATGACTGCTCTTAAAAAATACTTTACTAAGAACGAAGAAGATGAAGGAAAGTAAATTATTAGAGATGCAAAATAAGATTGAAACTTTAGGTAATGTTTTAAATATATTGTCTAAAGAAGTATCTTATATTAAAGATTTAAGTGTGGGAACAATGAGACTACTAAAAAAAATTCCAGGATACAGAGAAGCATTAGAAGAATTAAAAGACGAACACGCTAAAAAACAAATTGAGAATGAGCCTATTCAAGGAAAGGATACCGTATAAACCATTTGAATACCCAGAATATTACAACGAAGGTTGGTTAAAACAAGCACAGGCATTCTGGTTACATACAGAAATACCTATGCAAGGTGATGTTAAAGACTGGAACGAAAAACTTACTAAGTCTGAAAAAAATTTAGTAGGAAATATTTTATTAGGCTTCGCCCAAACAGAATGTGCGGTATCAGATTACTGGACACAAAAAGTTGTAGGTTGGTTTCCAAAACATGAAATACAACAAATGGCTATGATGTTTGGCTCACAGGAAACAATTCATGCTGTAGCTTATTCATATTTAAATGAAACGTTAGGCCTTGAAAACTTTGAAGCATTTTTACACGAACCTGCTACTGCAGAAAGATTTGATAATCTTGTTGCTTACGAAGGATCTGATCCTATAGGAATTGGAAAGTCATTAGCTGTCTTTAGTGCATTTGCCGAAGGAGTATCTTTATATTCTGCTTTTGCGGTGCTGTATAGCTTTCAGCTTAGAAACCTTCTTAAAGGAATTGGGCAACAAATGAAGTGGTCAGTAAGAGATGAATCGTTGCATAGTAAAATGGGTTGTAAGCTTTTTAGACATATGTGTAAAGAAATTAAAGGATTACAAAATGATTGTTATGAACATATTATTGAAGCAGCAACAGCTATGCTCGAAGCAGAAGAAAGATATATTGACAAAATGTTTGAACAAGGAGACATTGAAAATCTTAAATCTTACGACCTCAAACAATTTATACGAAAAAGACTTAACGAAAAAATTAGTGAACTCGGTTACACAAACTTCAGGTCAAACACTTTTGAATTTAACGAAATCGCAGCAAGCAATCTTGACTGGTTCTATCATCTTACCGGGGGGCATACTCATACTGATTTCTTTGCTGTTAGGCCTACTGATTACTCGAAAGCTAATGAGGGGGAAGATTTTGAAGATATTTGGTAAAATAAAATAAAATTAAAATGAAATATTTATTTGGAGCATTGTTGTTTTTGTTTTTGTTGTTAATGGGTACATATACTTTTGCTCAACAAAGTGAAATATATGGTCTTTGGTACAACCAAGAGGGGGAGTTTGTTAGAATTTTTCAAAACGATACCTTTAATAGATTTAGTGTGGAGCCAGGAACAAAGAAAAAAATAACTATATCGAAAGGCACAATAGAATATGTAAACAAAGAACTTCGTATTGTAAGAAAAGATACAATAGATACTTATGATCTTTGTTATTATATAGGAAATGAAACTATGGTTATATGCAAGCCTAGATCTTCTAAAGCTTGGTTATGGTATAAAATATTATGAAGGTATGTAACGTTTGTAAAAAACCTAAAAGTAATTTTTATTTTAAACATCCGGGCAAAAAAACATGCTCAATTTGTGAGTTTAGATTTAAAAGATCTTTTTTAAGATTACTTGTAAAAGATAAAAGATTAAATCCTAAAGAAAGACTATCTAATAGAATAGGATATATGGGCTCTGCTTTTATAATGTTATCTCCATATCTTTTAAAATATGATAATATAGGTGCTATAACATATATAATAGGAGCTTTACTTTTAACTCCTCAAGTGTTTTTAGCAAAGCAATGGAATATAGTAATTCTTAATTTAAATATTATAATAGGTTACTTAATATATATAATTAGTTAATATGTGGAATAACGATTGGAAAAAAGGGGAAGACTACCCTACTTGGGGTGATACTGATGTTTATAAAAAAACTATAGCAGGAGGGTATTTATTACCGGGTGAAACACCAAGGGATGCGTATGAGCGCGTTTCAAAAGCCGTTGCAAGGCGTTTATATAAGCCAGAATTAGCCCAAAAGTTTTTTCAATACATATGGGATGGGTGGCTATGTTTAGCTTCTCCTGTGCTCTCTAATACAGGTACAGACAGAGGTTTACCTATAAGTTGTTTTGGTATTGATGTAGGAGATAGTATTTCTGAAATAGGTACAAAAAATTTAGAAATGATGCTATTAGCCAAGCATGGCGGCGGTGTTGGTATTGGCATTAACATGATCAGACCCGCCGGTTCTAAAATTACAGGTAATGGAACAAGTGATGGAGTGGTGCCATTTTGTAAGGTTTACGATTCAACTATACTTGCCACTAATCAAGGTTCTGTCAGAAGAGGAGCTGCAAGCGTTAATATCAATATTGATCATTCCGACTTTGACGAGTGGCTTGAAATTAGAGAACCAAAAGGAGATGTTAACAGGCAATCACTTAACCTCCACCAGTGCGCTGTGGTCGGCGACAAGTTCATGCGAAAGCTTGAAGGAGGAGATCCTGAATCAAGAAAAAAATGGGCAAGATTACTCCAAAAGCGTAAAGCGACTGGAGAGCCTTATATTTTATTTAAGGGGAATACAAACAAAAATAACCCAGAAGCATATAAAAAGAACAGTTTAAAAGTTCACATGACGAATATCTGTAGTGAAATAGTATTGCATACAGATGAGTCACATAGTTTTGTATGTTGTTTATCATCAGTTAATTTAGATAGATACGACGAGTGGAAAAATACGAATTTAATTTACGACGCAACTTGGTTCCTGGACGGTGTGCTAGAAGAATTTATTCAGCGTGCCAAGAATATGAAGGGATTCGAGAACTCTGTACGCAGTGCGGAGAAGGGAAGAGCACTAGGATTAGGTGTCCTTGGGTGGCACAGCCTATTACAGAAAAACGGAATAGCATTCGAAAGTTTATTAGCGCAATTCAAAACGCGAGAAATATTTTCAAAAATAAAAATTGAAACAGAAAGAGCCTCAAGGGCTTTAGCTGAAACCTATGGAGAACCTTTATGGTGTGTTGGAACAGGATTTAGAAATACACACCTTAGAGCTATAGCTCCTACAGTTTCAAATAGTAAACTTGCAGGTAATGTGTCACCGGGTATTGAGCCTTGGGCCGCAAATGTTTTTACAGAGCAATCAGCCAAGGGTACTTTTATCAGAAGAAATAAAGAATTAGAAAAAGCATTAAGAAAAGTTGGTATCAATAATAAAGAAACTTGGGATAAAATTCTGGCGGATGGTGGATCCATTCAAGGAATTGAGCAACTTAACGGATGGTATTATGATCACGGAGGAAGACTTACTCAACAAGAAGGAGGAGAAGCAGTAAAAAATGTATTTAAAACATTTAAAGAGATAAATCAATTAGAACTTGTAAGGCAAGCCGGCATACGGCAGGATTATATAGATCAATCTGTTTCTTTAAATTTAGCATTTCCTTCGGAAGCACCACCAAGATGGTTGAATCAAGTACATATAGAAGCTTGGAAACGCGGTATAAAAACATTATATTATACTAGAACCGAATCAGTGCTAAGAGGTGATATAGCAGCAGCAGCTATGGATCCTGATTGTTTAAGCTGTGATGGATAATAATAAAGGGGATAACGCCGTAATTGGTATTATCCCCTTTTTTTATTTAAGCATACAGCTTTTTAACCTGTTTAGTTGTAGGCTCTGCATCATATGCGCGTTTTTCCCACGGTAACTTTGGATCGCCCTCTATATGGTATTTGCCATTATAAAGTATCTTCCCGCTTTTCCGCTTAAACTTTTTATTCTTCCAGTATACAAAGCTATCATCATAATCAAGTATTCCACTTTTCATATCTTTAACATGCTGCTTTTCGTGTGCAACTGTTTTAGCTTTTTCTTCTGGCGATAAATTAGGATCTATCTCTATAGTGCCATCTCTGTTAGCCTGTCCTGCTACGCCTTTTTTTAATTTATTAAAAGCAGAATCTTTAAATTCAACTTCTTCAAAATCTAAATCTTTAAATTTAACATTTTTAAATTTCGTAGCATTATCACCTTTATCTACGCCAAGCTCCCATTCGCTCCAGCCAGCCAGCATCCAAAGCTTTTGCCATAACTCAGCTTCTTCATTTTTAATAGCCGCAAGATGTCTTGCTTTTCTAATTACCCTATCTAAAGGTACACCACCAAAAGAAGCAATTTCACCAGCCATAGTTAAAGCTTCATTATCTAAAGAAGGTGTCAATACGTCATCTTCATCTATTTTATTAAACGCTCTATATGCTCCAGCTAAATCTCTAATTTTAGAATTTAATGGTGGAGAAATAGATGTAGCCGTTATTGCGAAAGCATTTGCATCAGGGCGCTTTTGCCCAGTTTGCTGCTTATAAGCTTCTTGTAACATAGAATATAATGTTGCAGTTACTGCTCCAGGATTGCCTGTAGACTTAGCAAAAGAAGTTAATGCTCTTTCAACAGCTAAAGCATACTTTTCGCTTTTTAGTTCTTCATTTTCTTTATCATCATCATCAGACATTAATAATGCAACTAGCCCAGATTGTAATGCATTAAACATTATAGCTTGTGCTCCAGCATAATAAAATATTGTTTGCATGTCTCGTCTAAGAGAACCCTCAGCCGCAGATCTACCAGATGTAATATCTTGTAGTTTTCTTTTAACTATTCTAGCATATTGAAAAGGTGTATTTGCAAATGCATAAATAATTTTACCTACAGCGGAAGCTTGTATTTCAGATATTCTTGAAGGATCAGAAGATTGTTGAGATTCTTCTGCAGATTCTCTCCAATCAACTAAAGCTTTTGCTTCTGCATCAGCTTTACTCATGCCTTGCTTCATATAAGAGTTTGCTCTGTTTCTATAAAATGCAGCGCCTCCTAAAGCAATAGCATAGCTATCAGCATATCTTGTCGGCAAAAATCCAAACTTTAAAAGTTTATTTAAACCTTTAACGTCGCCCTCGGCTAGTTCATCTGCTAGTACATCAAACTTTGCACCTTCTCTACGATTAACTAAATAATCACTATTCCATAATTTATTATAATCTTCACGCCATTGCTTTTGATTTGCAAAAGCTGCTGTTGCTGCAAATAAATTATTATCAGGTTTACCTATAAAGTTAAGTGAAGATAGTAACTGAAGAGCAGCAGAACGGGTGTTTAAGAACATAGTTGTTCCAACAGCTCTATTTAGCCAGTTCATATAAACATTAGCATTAGCATCTGTTGATACTCTATTTCTACCTGTTTTCATTCTTCTTAACGTAGAAACTAATGCCTGTCTAAATCTATTACCATATTGATCAGATATTAAATCTAAAGTAGTATCATTAAATATTGCGTCAACATTACCACTAAAAGTTTCTAAATGTCTTTTTCTAGCGCCATTATTAATAGAATCAAATACTTCTTTAGCTAACGTTCTTCCTTGCCAACCGTTAGATAATTCAATAGGAAATGCATCAGCCATTTCATTAGCCAAATTAAGAATAGTGCTATCACTTTCTACAGCATGGATTAAAGCATCTAAATGTTTTTGCTTAGCAATTCCAGGATCATTACCTTCTTGCAGAGCATTATAAACTTTTATAGCATCGCCAATTGTATATGGAGTACCTTCAACTTTAGAATTAAAATCAAAACCTTTT
>MDTA01043908.1_pt1 | contig 14070 bp, 9 predicted proteins | sample 811151 | NCBI WGS metagenome assembly MDTA01 (sample SAMN05326648, study PRJNA326480) | marine metagenome | isolation source: seawater | place: Indian Ocean: South | collected 2010 | reverse complement strand
TGTTTGTATGTGTTATTCTCTATTTGAATTTTTTCCATATTCCTATCGGACAACTTATCACCTTTATTAATTAGCAGTGCTATATTATTAAAATGTGTATTCAATGACTTTATTAATACTGCTCTAACATGTTGTATAAGTTTTGGAGGTATATGTAATATATCTTTGTTCTCATCGTATCTACCCATATCACTATGAAATAAACACGTCCAATACCCATTTCCAGGCGTTAAGTTAACTTTTTTTTCATCTTTACGTGATTCTAATGGTACGTATTTGTTGTCCATCATATCATAATTGATAGAAGGTCTATTCTTATCGTTGCTTACGTGTTTTGTTTCACATATCCAATATATTATTGCTTGTTTTGACAAATCAACGTCACCATTCTTATCTGCGTAGGCATTGCCTGGGTCACGGATAGTTTGTGTAGTTGTTTGTCTTACTATGTCCATTATAGCATAATTTTGCGATTCCTCCCAATCAGAAAATTTTTTACTTGCGTCGGGTTCCATAACGGTAAAAAAATCATTTTCTGCTTGTTCTAATGTTAAAGTTGTAAATGATTTTTGTCCGTATATTTCGTCTGAACCCAAATCGACAATGACATTTGTTTTAGGTATTTCTTCATCTTCATTATCTAACATTTGTTCTATAGTATTCTTTATCATTTCTTTTTGTCTTTTTTGGGGTAATAGTAAATTAGCAAAATTATACATTTCATCTAGAGACAATTGTCTACCTGGGATGTTTGATGTATACATTTAGTATAGTTCAATATCAAATAAATACTGTTAAATTAATCTATGATTATAACTTATTACATGATACGATTGTATCATGTCATTTACACTCGCTGAAAATGCTATGATGGTTAATAAAACTGCTGGTGGATTTGTCCATGGATTTTTCAATGGTGTTATCTGTGTAGTAGTAACCCAATTAAAATATATTTTATTGGTTACATTGAAATATTGTATGAATACAAACCATGTTAAACCAATTTTCAACAATAGCCATGAAACTACAAATAACAATTCGAATACCGTAGTTTTTTTATTTCGCCTATGTAGAATATATATTGGCCCGATTAAACTAATTATTATATGTATTTGAAACGGATATCTCATTTCTTGATGATAAGTTCCTAAAGATAACAATGAAGTGCATATTAATGATATGCTATATAATTTTTTCATTGTCGTTCTAGTATAATCTTTATGCCCATAATTAATCCACATTAAATCCAATAAGAATAAAATAGGTATTAATATTGAACCAGCGTTGAATGTTGTAGCTATAAAGCCAGCCCCTACAAATCCTACAGTAAATATATCATGTATTTTCAACAACTTTTTCGCATTCTGACCTATTTTGTTTTCCGTCTCCGCATTCTTCGCTTCTGGATGATTGCTCGGTCTTATCATTTTTCGTTTCCTCAATTGTTGCGCTGCCAAACTCATGATATTGTGTATTTGGTAATGTTTGATTGCCCTGATATAGTCTAGTTACATAAGGAACGGATTTTATCATCACGTAGTATATAAAATAAAAGAATATCAATACAGCTATTCCTATACCCAACCATTGCCAATGCGATATTTCGTCATACATTTACTATTATCAGTCATTAATATATACGCTCAACTATATGATAATGAATTTTTTCAAATGGAAAATATATTCGATAAATCTATTGTTCTTACATTTAAACCAGAACCAGGGTGCACTTATGATATTAAAATAGCGATATGGCCACCTGTTATAAATATTTCTGAAGAAGGTGGTGGAACTGTTTTATTTTACGAAGTGCCACAATATATTGACATGGAGGGTATATCAGCCCATCGTAAAGGAGAATTAGTGCATTTGGTATTACCAAAACGTTTAATGAAGATGGATAGAATGCCAATGGAACATAGGGTAAATTCAATTGTATATGAAGAAATAGATGCTGAGACTGAACTTTCACAACTAGTATAAAAATTGAAAGTATAAAGCTTAATCTTCTTTGTTACAATGGATACCGTAAAAAAGAGTGTACATCTCGAACATATCCAACCATTAAATATATCACCATATTCATATTCAGCGCGTTATATGTTTACTATAATTCATACTATAGTATTGGTGATTCATGTATTATCATGGATAGTGGCTCTAAGTGCTATACCTAATGATGTATTAGTCTCACCTTTAGCACAAATAACAAGGCAACGTACTGAAATAGTAGGACCATGTTCTTACTTAGGTAAAGGCACAGCATATGGTTGTCTAGTATCGCCTTATAACGCTTCTATAGGTGATAATATCCAGCCATCGTGTACGGCTGCTCTTATACTTGATTCTATGTCATGTGGTGTCGATGAGCGCCATGAAGACATGAAATTTAGTTTAGAAGCGCCGAATGGTAAGGTACAGCGATTTGACGATATTAATATATTTTATTTGTTGTCATTGGTCGATTTATCTTCCATAATATTTTCTGTTTATGCGTTAATAATGGTATGGGTTTCCAATTATAGAAGTCCACCTGAATATATAAATTCAATTGTTAGATGGTTTATGAATATTGCATCAAGAGGGAGAATATCTAAAAAAATACCACCAGGCGAATTACCCCAACCTACAGAAATACAGGAAATGAATCCTAGATATCCTAGAGCACCGGAATATAATAGGAGATGGTTAGATATTGCTGTGACTTATAGTATTTTAACAGTTGCTACGTCAATATCAGTTGGTATTACAAATTTTTACGTCTTACTAAACATGGTTGTCGGTATACAATGTTTCGCATTGTTTGGGTTTATCATAGACGATGCACGTTATCAACTTCGCATTACTGATTCAGATGCTTATAATAAAAATTATATAATTCAACAATTTTATGGAGCAATTAAAAGCGAACAGACAACTTTCGATGTCGCATACACTGACAAGCAAGCAGATATAGGCACAGTGGATAACCCAAGGCATAATGATATATGGTTAAATAGATTGGAACGGGCTAAACCACAAATTACAGGATGGACACAACCTGTACGTAATATATTATTTGCATTCGGTGCAATGTTACTGATATGGTATAGTATTACCTTTACTATTAGTGATGCTTCACAAAATATAATTTTACATATGCCGGGTGAAGATAGATTAGGAAACGACGCAATGGAACTAATAGCTGTTTATTATTGGATTGGCACCGCATTGATAGTTGTACATATGGCATTTATTTTGATAGGTGATTTATTTTCCGGCGACCGTTCGGTTAGTGAAAGTCCAACGCCAGGTAATTTTCTTTTCAATCAATTTGATGGCGATGCTTTATTCACTATAGTGTTATGCTTCACTAAAATAATTGTATCCTGGCTGGTTTTTACAACAGCAATGGACGTTTACAACGAATCGGGTGGTATAGAAACTCGCAATGGAGAGAAGTCTGCTTCTTATTTATTTAATGGCGATTCACCGATTGATACATATGCGCTTCGTACTATTTTATTAGTTGGTGGAACTGCGGGTTTTGTCTTTTTCGTTGCGTTGATTTTCTTTTTAACTCCTTCTTCAAGAGGATACAAAATAATATACCTTACAGATGCTAACGGCAATATAGTAAAAGACGCAAACGGTAAGCCAATTGGTAAATGCTGTACATGTACTGTAGGTCTTAAAATAAAAAGATTACTATGTAAATCATGTTTACGCCCAGATGAAGTAGAAGAAGAAGAAGAGAAAGAAGCTCCAGAAGCAAAAAAGTCAAATGATAATGACGATGAAGACCAACCAGAATTTAGACATAAAAATATTAAATTATATTTTTAATATTTATACAATATGGTTAATTTTTAGAGTTTTACTCATAGCATACATCCTTTTAAATTCTTCAGTATAACATTTAGCTACGTCTTCGTCCTCTAATATCATGAGGTTTTCAATATTTGATGTTGCTTTTTCTGTCATGTCAAATGAACCGTTGACAACCCACAGAGGCTCGCCTGTTTCACTTAACCCGACTATAAATTTATGATGCATTAAACTGGAATTCCAACCTTTATCTCCAACGACTCTTAATGCACCACCTGGGTATGCTGGTTTTAATTTACTATACATTTTTTGGTTTTTAGCTTCTTTTGTTTCTTTAGCTCTAGTTAATATAATGCAAACCCCTTTTTTATTTGACAGGTATTTTAATATACTTGTATTCGTTAGATGAGTCACACAACCTACAACATACGATGTATCTTTACGGTTTATCATCCGATTAATACCTCGTTTAATATTTGGCCCATCAAATAATATATGTGTTTTCATTCCACCGCGAATAAAGACTGACTGACGCCTTCTGCCAACATCTTTTACACGTTGATTAAGATTCTTATCATCTTTATTTATTACCCTTCTCCTGTCGTGAGTCATACTAGAATACTCACTTCTATTGGTGATGGTAACTTTTGGCATCTTTATTATTATAGATATGTACTATATACTCAAATCTGTAAGTCCGATGCATACTTACTATAAAGGCAATTTACATTAATGTAAATGTCAGATTTCGGAGCTAATAAATATCATGAAATGTACGACCATGCAAATTACGGCGTTGAAGTCAATAAAGAAAGTCGGTGGAGTTGTCTAACTATAATATTCACTATATTATCATTTGCTTTTGTTGCAGCAATGTTTGTAATGATGATGCAAATGGTACATATATTGAAAGATATGGATAGATTAATGGAAAGAACAACTAGTAATACATATGCTATGTGTGAGTTGACTAAAAAAATATCATTTGATAATGCTACAATATGTTTAAATTAATATATTTCCAAATACTCCTGGGCTCTACTAAAACAATATGCACAACTAAATACATATATATGCCACGTTGAATGAAATACCCATTCATCAATACCACCTAAATCAGATTTACGTTTATATACAAATGCTATTGGTCCTGTAACCATACCTAACATTAACCAAAAAGCGAAATTACGTCTATATTTATGTCCGATTTTCATTTTACCTACTATCAATTGCCATAACCCTATTACTAATGCAACAGCAATAGAAGACCAACATATTACCAATGCGGCAGATATACCTTCAATTGCTGGTTCCCTCCGTTTTTTAGCCGTTCCAAAATATACCATTAAAATACCAACAGCTATTATATTTAAAAATAGATTGGGAGTCCATCTACAACGCCATTCCGCTGTCTCTTTTGGGGGGCCTCTACAACTCTTATACCATAAACCACACTTACCACGCTCATCCTCTGGTGTTGGTCGATACGTTTTACATTTGGGTAACCATGATATGGCATAAGCAGTTATTATACAAGAAGAAAACATAGTATCCATTTTACCGTAAAAACTACTACCACCTGGTATGGCAGACAAACCTAATTCTGTCCAATGCCATAACACACTATACCAAAATGTACCTATCAAAATCATTTTTAACCATAATCCCTGTGCTTGCATGATAGGAAAGAAGGCCCATATGTTGGATATAACAAGTGCGAAATCTCCAACTGCTTCGTAATCTTTACTATCGGGATAAGCTATATGTAATGTAGCAAATACTATGCTTACTACAGTTAATCCCATTAAAAATATCATATCCATTTCACCTTGGTCTTTATCTTCTTTAAGAACTTTAGTGTCTATTGTAGAGGATACGAATCTATCGTCGTCGTTGTCCTGGTCATATACTTTCTGTGGGTGTATATATTTACTATCCATTAATTGATATAGATACCAATAAATACTCGGATTATGAGTATATACCGATATAAGAAATATCATATATGATAAAAAAAATAGTAATAACTTGTTATTATATCGTTGGATTCATACAATCTAACCATGTTTATATGCATCCTGAGACGGAAAAACGTCTTCACAACTTATGTCCTTCAGTAGCAGTGCATTTAATCAATGGTGAAAATAAAACTTATGATGGTGTCGTTGAAACACTCATGAATAGATTGCCAGGAGAACACGATGAAGATTGGGATACATGTATAGAAGGTAAAGAAGAAGATAAAATATTACGTTCAATAGGATTAAGCTGTGATAAAATTAAACTTTAATTTTTAATGGTTGTGATAAACCGTGTACTCTTCTAAACTCTTGAAAATAACAATCTGCAACGTCTTCATCTTCCATAACCATCAAATTTTCAAGATTTGATGTAGCGCTGGTAGTAAAGTTAAACGAACCATTAGTCACCCAAATAGGTTTACCCTCAGCGTTGAGACCTACTAAGAATTTATGATGCATTAAAGATTTATGCCAACCTTTACCCTCGCCAACTACGCGTATAACACCTCCAGGATATGCTGGCTTTATAGCTTTATATGCTTTTTGGTTGCGTATACCTTTAGTCAGTTTATCTTTAGTGCATATAATACACCCGCCTTTTTTTCTAGCCATTGCTGCTAATATTTGTTTATTGGAAAGCCATGCAATACAACCAACTACAAACGCTGTTTCTTGTTTATTAATCATACGTATGATTGCTCGTTGTATACCAACGCCGTCGAATAATATATGTATCTTCTTTCTTCCACGAGTGAATACATTTTGTGTCTTCCTAGTGGCGTCTGACATACGTTGATTTAGATTACGTGATAGCGGCTTAGGCTTTTTACGGTCAGGGTTGCGGTGAACCATTCCTGTATTTTGTTTAGGCTTCTTTTTTCTAATTGTAACTTTTGGCATTTATTAATATTGACTTCACATTTATACGTTCTTTGGGAGTATTTAACATCTCTAATCTCTACTAAAATGTTCAGTAGATTATTTGGTAATAAATCCAAAACCGAAGAAATTGAAGAGATGATTCTCTTATTGAAAGGAACCGGTGTATTGGGTAAAAACGTCTATCGTGACGAAAACGGTGTAGACCAGCAAAAAATAGCATTCGGTCGTGATTGGTATAGTCCTAGATATTTATATAGAGGAAGAGGTAAAGGAGAAAAAAAACCTGATATATATCACGTACCAGATACGAATGACCCGACAGGATACATCCCTCAAATTGGACCATTTCACATGAAAACCCCTAGAGGACCAGGAATCGGACTTATAGGCCCATATAATAGACCAATCGCACCGATATCCATTTCCATTATACCAATACATAAAACCAATTATGCATGGGCTAGGATGGAAAGACGCCGACTTTATTATGGTCATGATAACGGTTTCAATGCGTTTATACATAGGCTAATAGAACTGGGATTCGATGTCGATAGAAATTATGCCAGTATGCGTGAATGGGCTAAAAAATATGGGGTTAAAACTCTATCTACTCTGGCATCAATCGATGTGGAACAGTTTAAAAAACTTAAAGGTATGGATAATGAAACCCACGCAAATCAGTTTTTAGCTTGGAAAAATAAATATCTTAAAGAAAAAAGACACGAAATATATAAAGACGACCTACAGATAGATAAAACAAAATTAGGGTTACACGAATTATTAAAACGCGAAAGAAAACGTTTAGAGAAGAATAAAAACGATGTTATCATAAAAGATAATATCAAAGAATACGAGAATGATATAAAATTGGCAGATTCTTATGGGCGTTTGTATTGGTATTTTGTTATACGTATTAATAAAAATAGAGATGGTTCTATTGATTTACGTAAAGTTTCATTACCATCTAAATTATCTAGAAAGCATGATTTCGATAAAAATTGGTATATGGACCCTCTATGGGATGAAGATGAATTACATTCCATTTTAGATAATATGTTAAAGTCATATTTAGAAGAACATATGTTAAAATCAGCAAAAAATAATCGAATGTTTGACCATGAGTTTGGCGTCAAAAATTCTATAGAATATATAGAAAAAGTAAATAGACATGATAATGCAAATAAATTGCGAACTATAGCAATATCTAGAGCTGGACCCAGAAGTCCTGGCGAAGAAGTATATAGGCTCAGGGATGATGAATATTCAGCCGATGCTGGGGTTTTAATACCAAAACAATATTTCGAAATCGATAACAATGGTTTTAAATATGCAAAAGCACCACCTCTTGAAAACGTACCAAATTCAACCGTAATAAAAAAGCTTGAAGATTTATCTAAAAAACCACGAACTAGTTTAAAAGGTGGCATTAAAGGCGAAATTACTAAATTTATAGAATATGAAACCACGTATGTAAACCCTCAATGGCCGGATACATCAGAAAAAGCTTACGAAGAATCACTGAATTCGGTTAAAGTAACTGCTATAATATTCAGTTATCATCTCAGTAAACTTCTTTCAGATATAGAAAAAGATGTATTCAACGAACAAGATAAACTATTTGCTGGTTTTAATTGCGAAGATGAAACATATATCGAGTTGAAAAAATGGTATCAATATTGTATAGACAATTTAGTTCCAGATTTAATCGATGAAGTATTGGACATAAAACCTCAAAAATCACATAATGAAAACTTGTCCCATACAAATTATCCTGATTTAGATTTTTTAAAGTCTGAGAGTAAATATTTCGAACCGTCTGGGCCACGACGTGTCGCTGCAAATAGAATGGCTAGAAATAGAGCAAGAACGCCTCAGCGGAATAATGTTATAAATCAAGTAGTAGCAGCAGTTGACCCACAACCACAAGCTGATGGAAATTTGGTTGGTATCGACGTTGAAATAAACCAATTTCTTAATCTAGGCCAACCAATGCCATTGAGACGTTTAATTCAAATATTATCCAATCCCATAGCCTTATTCACAGAACAGTTGGGCGGTCAACCATCGCCAGCTGCTTTATGGGATTTAAGAAATTGGCCACATTCCAATAACGCTGCTCAATGGGTTTTAATTAAAGAACTATGTTCAAGGTGGGATAATGGTGATAACCAACTAACAAATAATGTGGGATTAATACAAAACCCGCCAGATAATGGTGAGCCTATTTTAGACCCACGTACAGAACAATTTAGAAACATTGTAGGTTATGCATGGCCTAATAACGACGCACCTCTGCCACCACGTCCAGTAGGAGATGGATTAAGAAATAGAAATAAAACTATACCCGATGTCGAATCTACGAAGAATATACAACGTTCCATAAAGCTTTTAGGGTTACAAATGTTACCAGCGGTGATTGCGCAATTACATAAAACATTTATATGGACTGTATCTAATCCAATTAAGACATACGAAAAGGGCAATAAACGTTTAACCACTATTATGCCTGGTACGAAATGGTTTAAAAATTTGATATTTAGTTTATGTACAGTGGAAAATAATATACCACTCACCGGTCAAATATGTCAAGAATGGTTAATACCTGTAGATTTCCAAAATATTAAAACAGATTTTTTCTCCGATGAAACCATGTTTGAAAAGATAGGTCTTACTAGATATGGTCTTATAAAAGATGGAGAAATGGTAGGAAATATGATACAACAAAAAATGAATGCAACGGCTTTAAAGTGGGCAGTATCTACACCACAATCGACACAAGCATCGCTATATGATTTCGAATTGGGGTTTAATAAAACTTCAAAATATGATAAAATCATTAAACAGTTTCTAGGTAAAAATCATTTAAATGATTTGCAAAATTTCATAGGAAATAAATTAAGTTATCAATCAAAATTTGGGGATATGGCAAGTGACGACCAGTCTGTAAACGCTTTACAAGAAATAATAGCGTTGCGGTGGCAAAAAGCTGAATTAATGATTTACAAATCAGAATTACAATTGTATAAAGATATGAACTGGTTCTGTGCACTATGGTTCGGTGTTTCTGTTGTTAATTTATTATTGGATAAAAAAGATAAATGGAATGCTTTATCTATTATAAGATTAGGTATACCAACTTTAGCTTCCATTAGTAATATTGTATATAGCCATTGGGGAACACCTCATGGTTCCAATTTACCTCATATTGCTTTAAATATTAATAGAGCATTATATTTATCAGCTTTAGTAGGCGTAGGTGAAGTATACAAAGAATTATTAGATGATAGCGTTGAAGAAGAAAATACATATAACGTACAACGATATGAAAAACGTCAAGATTGGTATAACTGGGCTTGGTCAAAAGTAACCGATGTTAGAAACAGACTTATTAGACCTTACAGACCTGACAGTGAAGAATTTATTCAACGTTCGCAACGTTTTGTACGTCTTAACATGATGAGGGGGAATACATCAATATTAGAAGCAAACGAACCGCGTAGACGCGAAGCTCGTGGCGATGTAAGAATGATATGGTTTGATACGACTTTTCCAGAACGTGAATATAGTAAAAAGGTATTATTTTCCGATACAAGAGCTAGGAACATTCACTATCCACCAGGTGTATTTTTCAGATATAAAGATAAAGCATATATAGTTGTAGACGATTTGGGTTCGATGTATAACCCTAAAGAATCGCCGAACGATGCTACTGAATTTATAAAAAATAATATTGTAGGAGATTACGAACAACATCAACGGTGGGATAATTTTGATAAAATAATGGAAAATATACAGATAGGATTATCATCGTTGATATCATCGAAACAATATCGTATTGCTTACTGTTTAGATGATAATGAACCTGTATTATTGTCTGTAGCGGCTAAAAATACAGCTCAGTCATTTAAAGGTACTATACAGATATTAAGCGCATCTGTGTTGATGATGTTATACTCAGAGAATAACATCATATCGGACCAAAATATATGGAGCGACCCAAAAATAAAATGTCTAAGCTTATGGTCAATTGCTGAAAATAATAGACAAACAATACCCGTAGCCGCAAGTATTGCAACAGCATCTATATTGGCCGGTGAAATTCAAACAGAGAACTCCATGAAAAATTTAGTTGCAACATCAGCTGCAACGTTAGCATATAATATCACTAGTAATTGGATAGTAAATCATCCAATACCGTGTTCAAGTAAGGAAAAAGAAATTTATTTAAACGGTGGTATGGGATTGTTGATACCGTTGGAAATTCATCATATTGAAGAACCACGTAATGCTCGGCCAAACGTTTATGGTGGTAAATTTTGGTGTCCTATAACAGGTAGATTGATATATTTTCATTCTAGATGGGAAAGAGCCGATATAGGAGATACTCGTCTAAAAGAAGACACTGTTCAAGATTTATGGTTTGGTCAAACACAGAAAATAGAAAATGGGTTTGAATTAGAATGGAAAAATTTCGACGATGGTGATGTTTTATGTTTAACTATTTACCCATTTTATAATAATCCACCGCTTGCTGGTTGGAGAAATCAATCGGCAGCAACATATATGTACAAACCGTCGCCTTTATTAAAACATATATGGTTTGTAAAACAGGGAGTATAAATTTATTAAATTATTAATTAATGGAAGACTTTTTATCTAACGTGAATAATAAATTACCTTTAGGGAATAACTTTACATCAACAGTAACAAGTTGCGGAGGCCAGGCAAAAAACATTGATATATTGATTAGAGGTCTTTCATGGGCTAATAAATTATCTCCAACAGAAGCATGTGATATTGCTGTTCAAGATTTTTTTGATAGTCCTGATATACATTTCAATTTTATATGCAAGTTTTGGCATCCTTATGGTAATAATGACCCACGCAAACCTACAAAAAATATGTTTCACCTATGGATAAATCTTATATGCAATACTATAAATTCTAACGGCGTTCAGATGCCATATATACAATACGTTAAAACAGCTTATAATAATAAACGACTAGACTCCAACGACCCGCCTGTAAACATAGGGTTTACCAGAGAAGAAGCAAGAAGCGATACAAGTAAAACTATAGTTGAAATTAGAAAAAAATTCAAGGAAAATTTATTAAAATATAAAAAATACATTGTTTCGTGGCCGAAGAATCAAGATGCCACCACTTTTGACATTTTTATGGCTTATGTGAGAACTTACTTGTTCGTTCAAATAAATTCTGAAGAAGATAGGGAATTTGCATTCGTATTTAGAACGTTGGAAACGTCATTGGGTTCTTTAGTTTCTTATGAAATGGGAGGACGAGGTTTACCACCTATGATTCAATGGTTTGGTAAGAAACCCCCTGTAAAGTTCACCGATGCACTTTCTGGTACCAATAATATGGCTATAGACATGTTGAGAAATAAAATGTTAGAAGCCAAACAAAATTATGAAGATTCAGAAAGGGAAATAAAAAGTTTGGAAAATGAATTTGAACGTCAAGTTATAGTCGGGAAACTTAATGAACCTGGCAAAGAAGATGAGTTGAAGCAGGCTAAACAAACAAGAGACCAAATTATTTACAGAAAAAGAAGAAACGCTAATAATGAACTATTATCAGATTTAGCTAATAAAACTAGTGAAGCTTTTTGGGTCGGTCTGTCAGATGTAATATATGATAAATGGCCGTCTAATATTATTGTGCCTATAAGAGATGAAGGTTTTTTAGATAGATGGTATGGGTTTGCCTCGCAATACTGGTTAGATAAAGAACATAAATCATGGTTTAATGATATGGCTATTATGTCTCGTTCCGAACCATTGGATGAAGTTTTTCAAAATACGGTATGTGTTTTAGTTGATGACGCTTCACCATCAGCATCCAAATTCATGAAATATGGGTTTAATGTGTTATTGATGCCAACGCTAATATCAAATCCTAATTCATTTGTCCATGTTTGTAGAAATATATCACCTTGGTGGAGGCCACCTGAGATTCAGGAACTTACATCATTAAGAATATCTGAAGCAAAAGTTATCGTAGAAAATATTAATAAGGAAACAGAAAGGGTAAAAAAAATTACACAAAAATTGGACGCGATTAAGAAATTTAATTTCAATCTATCCGAAAAAGAAAACGTTGTATTCTATACTACATTTCCTGAAATAATAGGTTATTGCTTGTATAATAATATTGAAATCAACGTTTATAATAAATGGATTAACAAGACACCAATCAATACAAATAGTCTTCGCGAGCAAGTATTGCGTCAATCAGGGTTGTTAGGTTCAAGGGTTACACGTTTAGTTAAAGATAGTACCAAAATACTTACGTATATGGTATTGATGTCATTATCTTCAAGTTCTGGGCTACCTTTTTATTCAGCGTTTGGTTGGCAAGATGTTTTATCAAAATGGTTTTCATTGGTTAAAGAATATTTTAAATTGAATAAAGCTGATACTACATCCATAGAAGCAGCTGATAAAACATGTGCATGGTTAGCACGTGAAGGTATAGATGGTATTATAATAAATAAACGTCTATTGATACCATTGGTATCGAAAATATTACATAGTAAATTTGTTGGTAAAGATAAGCCAGAGATAAAATATGGCGTTGATTTTAATCTCTATTCTAAGAAATATTTAGATTGGGTTGAAGAGAATAGAGTAGGCACAGGTGTTGTAAAACCTATACCAATAACTTCTGACTGGAAATATCAAACAGACCAGTTATTTAAATCAGAAGATATAGCAACAGAAAAAGAAAAAGAAGAAACCATAAGTAGAGCTCAGCAGGAACAAGAAGAAAGCGATGAACGTATATATCAGAGTGATTTGGCGTTCTGGCAAGCTGAAAAAAATACACACGATAAGAATTTAATAGATGAATGGGAGAAACAAAAAACACTTTATTTTCAGAAAAGACAAAAAGCTTTAGATTCGTGGAAAGAGCAAGAAAAAAATAGAAAGGAATCAATTGATAAATTTAAAAAAGAATTAGATGATTTAAATGATGATATCAATAAAAATAATGAGCAAATACAAAAGGCACGGGACCAAATTGTGGAAAATTTGGCTGAGATAACTGAAAAAGAAAAAATAATTTTTGATTTGGAACAGAAAATTCAATCTGGTGATGGTGGTGGTATATTGAATGCATTTTCAAACGTCTTGTTTGCTTCAGACCAGGATAAGATAAATTCTGAACGGCAGCACATACAAGGATTAATAAATATTAATGATTTATTCGAAGAGACTATCAACAAATGTAAAGACCAAATACAAATGTTTGAAAAAAGTAAAAATTTCAACGAAGCACAGATATTATTATTACAAACAGAAATTAACATACAACCTGTTTATGATTATAACACTGA
>MDTA01180508.1_pt1 | contig 14077 bp, 13 predicted proteins | sample 811151 | NCBI WGS metagenome assembly MDTA01 (sample SAMN05326648, study PRJNA326480) | marine metagenome | isolation source: seawater | place: Indian Ocean: South | collected 2010 | reverse complement strand
GTGGTTTTTAATGCAACACGGTCAAGTTGACAAGAAATTTAAAGATTCAATGCTTGTTGCAGCACTTATTACTGGTATTGCTGCTGTGCATTATTTTTACATGAGAGAGCAATGGGTTTCAACTTTTGACCCAGCTACCATGATGGGTGAATCTCCAACTGAACTAAGATACATAGATTGGATTCTTACTGTACCATTAATGGTTGTAGAGTTTGCTCTATTAACAGGTGTAGGAATGAGAAAATTATTCTGGGCATCAGTTGTAATGTTAGTTGCTGGATACTTTGGTGAGTCAGGTGTAACAGATATGTTAGACCCTGCAATCTGGGGTGGAATTTCAGGTGCTGCTTACTTCTGGATGGCATATGAAGTTGGATGTTTATCTATCTTCGGTGGTCCTTCAGGTGCTGTAGGTAAAGCTTTATCTAGTGGTTCTGGTAAAATTCCAGAAGCAGGTGGGATGTTACAATGGTTCGTTCTAGTTGGTTGGGCTATTTATCCTATTGGATATATGGCAGGAACTGGTGAAGGTATGTGGTACTCTTTTGTAGCTATCGATGACGGAGCTATGAATATCATTTACAACGTAGGTGATGCTATTAACAAAATTGGTTTTGGTATGGCCGTTTGGTATGCTGCTAAAAGCTAATTTTGCTAATAATTAACTATTAAGAAAAGGTGAGAATTTATTCTCACCTTTTTTTTTATATATTTAAATAAAATAAATATATGGATGCAGTAGTTAAATCTAAAGTAGCAGGATTAATAATTGCTTTGTCGATTATTTTCTTTGGTTTAGAAAGTTCTTATTCGATATTGATTTTTCTGGTTGTTATGCTTTCTATTGGAATTCCCCACGGCTCTGTAGATCATATTATAGCATTTATTAACCCAAATGCAAGAAAATTTGATAGCAAACCAATTTTTTATCTTGTTTATTTATCTCTGATTGGAATTAATATTTTAATATGGTGGTATTCTGCATATTTAGGTTTACTACTTTTTCTAATAATTTCATGTTATCACTTTGGTGAAACTCAAGTATTAGGATACAATTCTACAGATAATAAAATTTTAAACTTTGTAATTGGTGCTAATATATTATTATCTCTTTTTCTTAATAATATCCTTGAGCTACAAAAGATTTTAGATATAATTCCAGAGTTTTCTAATTTAGATTTATCAGGTTTTGATAGTGTCTTTTTTCTTTTAGTGTCGGTTGCAATATTGATGATTTCTATTATTAATTTTGATATTAAGAGAAAGGTTCCACTTTACGCAGAAATTACAATTCTTTATATGATTTTTTTTCATACTGATTTGTTGACATCTTTTGCCTTATATTTTGGCTTTTGTCATTCATTACCAATGTTAATGTTAGAGTTTAAGGAGTTCAAAACGGATAATTTTATAAAATTCTATCTAAAAACCTTGCCTTTCACAATAGTTTCCATAATTTTTGGTTTTCTTCTATATCAGTTTAATAATGATTTACTAACTAATGAAAATTTAATTCTGTTTGTATTCATTGTTATTTCAAGTTTGACACTTCCTCATGTTTTTATTATGAAGGATTTTGTAAAGGATAAATAAAAACATCAACTAATGGTTTCTATCGAAACTTATAATCATAGCTATAAAGAAGACTGGAACAAGTTTATAGATTTTTCTAAGAATTCAACTTTTTTATTCAAGAGAGATTTTATGGATTATCATTCAGACAGATTTAAAGATCACTCTTTATTAGTGTATAATAATAATGATCTAGTTGCTATTTTTCCCTTAAATATTAATGATGGAATAGTTTATTCTCATCAAGGACTCACATACGGTGGACTTATTGTAAAGAATGATATTAAGTTTGTTAAATTTTTGGAATTGTTTATTTATATATTAAAATACTTGAATAAGAAATCAATAGACAAGCTTTTTATCAAACAGATTCCCTTGATTTATAATTCAAATTTTAACGGTGAATTAGACTATCTATCTTTTATCTCTGGAGCTGTTATTTATAGAAGGGATATTATATCAGTTATTGATATGCAAAATGATTTTAAAATTTCAAAGGATAGGATTCAAGGTTATAAAAGAGGTTTGAAAAATAATTTAGAAATTAGAGAAGTTGATAGTTTTGATGATTTTTGGAATTCCTTACTAATCCCAACGTTATTCAAAAAACACTCCGTAAAGCCTGTTCATAATTTAGGTGAAATAAAACAACTTAAAAATAGTTTCAGAGAAAATATTAAACAATTTAATGTCTATCATAAAGATAAAATTGTAGCAGTAACTACAATTTTTCAAACTAAAAATGTTGTCCACGTACAATATATTGGTTCTACAACCGAAAAAAACTCTCTCGGTTCATTAGACTTTCTATTTTATAAGTTAATAAAGGAAATTTATGTTAATCATAAGTATTTTGACTTTGGAAACTCGCATGAGAATGAAGGAATGAAAATTAATCAGGGGTTAAACTATTGGAAAGAAGGTTTTGGAGCAAGGTCTTTAACTCAAGATTATTATGAAATTGAAACCTCAAATTTCAAAAAATTAAAAAATATCCTTATTTAATCATTAGTTTTTCAACCAAAGTAATTTTCTAAAATAAATATTTAGTAAGCTAAAATGTAAAACATATGTTATAAAATATGCATACGAAACTCCAACAAAACCATAATCCAACATATTTTTATCTAAAAAAATATAACAAAGACTTACAAATACTACGGCCCATTCCAATTGAAATAAACTAAAGCTTAGAGTCTGTTTTTTCGATATCATAATATTTCCAAGCACCCAACAGTTAATCTTGATTACATCACCCAGAAGATGAAAAAGAATTATTTCTTTGATTAAAATAAAATCTTCTGATAATAATACTTTTATTATTATATCATCCAATAAATAGACTCCAAGTGTAATAATTATAATTATTGGAATTACAAATTTCCATACTTTAAATACTTCATTTTTAAGTTCTAAATTATTCAGTTTTGAAAAAGTTGGGATCAAATAGAATTTAAAGGTTGTTATTAGAAATAGTAAATACATAGCAGAAATTCTCCACATTGCCTCCCACGATCCTGCGTAATCTATTGCATTTTTCCAAGGTACATCAAATAAAACACCAATTATGGGAAGAGGTTCTTTAGCTAAAGATGATCTTATTAAGATGGTCGCCGTGATTAAGCATAAAGGGCCAGCAATTGCCATTATGGAAAAATTTGAAAGTTTTAGAAAATAATCAGAACTAAATGCAGAAAATAGTTGACTAATCTTAAAAGGTTTTAAAAAATAAATTAATGTAACATTTATAATTAATGTTACAATTTGACTAATTATTATAGCGTAAAGCGCTCCATTAATTTTGTCATCAAATAGATAAACAAGTAATACTAATAAAAGGGCTGCTGTAAGGTTTGATATAATATTTATTGCTACCCAAAATTTTATTTTTTTTAATCCATTAATTATCGCCAAGAAGCAGGTATGTATTGAAAACGAAAAAATTGATATAAGCAGGATTAAAACAAAAAGACTTTTATTAATTGTTTCATTTAATCCAAGAAACTTTGAAATTAAATCGAAAGGTAGTTCCACTAATATAGCGATTAGACATATTATTAATGCACTACAAAGATTTATTTTAAAACTTGTAGATATTATTTTGACAAACTCTTTTTCAGATTTATCATATTCTGAAGTGTATTTTACTATTCCATTTTCAATTCCAAAAGTGCTAAATGCATTTCCTAATCTCAAAAAATCTCTTAGCTGACCTATCAAAAACATTCCAGACGTGCCCAAAAATGTTGCAATTATTTTAAATGATATCCCTCTAGCTATAAAACTTATTGCCGTACTTAACCCAGATAAAAATGAAGTTCTTATAAAGTTCATAGATTATAATTTAAAGTCTTCCCATTCATAAAAATTATATTTTAATTTTTTCCTTAATAATTCAACGTCCTTAAAGTAAATATCAGTTAGTTTTTTTCTGTTTTCAGTCGTAATTTTTTTATTTTTTGATTCAACACTTATCCAACTTTTTAATATATTTTTAATCAGTTTTTTTATTTTTTCTCTAATTTTTATCGGAAATATATATTTTACAATTTTACTGTATTTCATCTTTCCAGAGGATGATCTTCTTAGAAAATGATAAAAATATGGTAAAACAATTTTCTTAGATTTATTAGATCGTATAAACTTAATTTTATCTACTTTTTCCACTCCTAAAAATTCATAACACTCATTTATTGTATTTAATCTATCAATGATCAATTTTTCAAAAGTTATAATTTTTATATTCTGTTTTCCAAAATTGTCAATAAGTCTTGAAATCCATTTGTGATAGAGCCCAAATTGATAATAGTATTTTGGGTAATCATCATATTCATTGAAATTTAACCGCTTTTCATCCATCACTACTTCGTTGATATCTTTTTTTTCTAACCCTAATCCATTCATCCAGTTTACATGTGAAATAAATCTATCTATAGGATTTCTAAGAATAATTATGAATTTTGGTGACTTTTTATAGAATTTATTTATGTTTTTTATAAAACTGTCATAAAACATGTATGAGGTTGTAGATTCGCCTTTTATTTTAGTATTTTTTTCAAATAAATCTGAATATCTAACAATTTCAAAATCATTAAATGTATCGAATGATTTATTATTCCAATAAACAGGCTCTTTTACCTTCGACATAGAAATATCAGGATGAGTGTTTAATAAATCATGTAAACTCGAAGTGCCAGATTTTGCAAACCCAGGAATAAAAAAATCAGGTTTAAAATGTTCTATTGTATTTCCCAAGTTGTTAGATATTTTTTTGCAATATTTTTATAACCGTGGTGTTTTTCAATAAATTTTCTTGCATTTTTTGAGATATTCTTCAATTTTGTAGGGTTTTCTATCAACCATGATATTTTTTCAACTATTTTAGAAACATCTGGTAAAGCATTTATAGCAACACTGTCTTCTTCTAAATTATAAAATTCCATCCATTCTGTCTCTGCTCCCGTTAGTACAACTTTACCTAGAGCCATAGCTTCTAAAGCATTGTAGCCTTGATCATAAGCAAATACTTGATCAAGAAGAATATCACATTCTTTAACATTAATTATATGCTCTGAATAAGGTTTATCAATAGTTTTGACAATTTTTATTTTATTTTTATATTTTTCCTCAATTAGTGACAACGCTTTTTCAAAATATTTGTTTCCTTTTTTTATTTTATTTTTTGAATTAATTGCATGTAAAATGTAGATTTTACTTCTTTTTTTAACACCTGTATTCATTAATATGTCAATATTAATAGGGTTCGGAATCATCCCCAAATATTTTTCAGTGCCAATGTAAGGTATGTGATAATCCATATCAGAACTAATAATCCCGTGAACGTTATTTCTTATGTATTTACTAAGTTTTATATAATTAGGCTTTATATATTTAAGTGTGTGTTTAAATTCTTTTTTTAAGTCCTTATTTTCAAAATAAGGACTTATGATTGAGTATCTGAATTTTTTTTGATATGCATGCCTGATACTTATTGTATCCATTCCACAAGCCATTAAAAAAATCTTTTTATTATTCTTAAAGATGTATCTTAATAGGATTTTTTCCATAAAAGGAGAAGTGTTGAATGCCCTCTGGTTTATTAGCTGAACAATATCAAATCCTTTTAATTTTCTAATTTTTAATATTGATTTTATAAATATTTCAAATTCATTCAAACTTACCCCAATTAATCGGTCTATTATTTTAGCCATTATTTTTAAAAAATTATTTTCAAAAATTGATGATTTAATAAGTATGTCCACATCTAAATTTTTAAATCCATCTCCGTTACCCAATAAAACAACTTCATGTCCGTTTTTTAATAGACCTTGTTTTAAAGAATTGTGAAGATTACTGTATTCACCAATAAGTAAGATTTTCATTATATTGTTATCACTTGTTTCAAATATAGATTTTTAATGTCGAACTCAGTTAACAAAAAAAATAATTTAGAGATATTAATTTCTACAACGAAAAAAAACAATTTAGATTTTATTGAAAAGATATTTTTTGAAAATACTCATGATAATTTACCAATTCTTGTGGTTAATCAGTCTGAAAAAACTCTTCAAAGTCACAATGGTAATATTAGAATTATAAATTCCAATTCCAAAGGTCTTTCAAACAGTAGAAATTTGGGGATAAAAAATTCATATAAAAAATATTGTTTATTTGCTGATGATGATATTATTTATAAAAAAGGATTTTATGAACTTATAATTAAAGAATTTGAACAAAATAAAAATGCAGATATTATTACATTTATGATGGAGGATCAGTATGGTAATATTTTTAAAAATTATAAAAATCAAACCAAACACGATAAAAAAAGTATTAGAGAGGTAAATTCTGTTGTTATAGCATTTAGAAGAGAATCGATAATCAAGAATAAAATACAGTTTGACCCATTGTTTGGATTGGGTGGAACTTTTAAGACTGGTGATGAATATATATTTTTAAGAGATTGCTTGAAAAAAAAAATGAATGTATTGTTTTGTCCAAAAATCATATTAAAACATGATTCTATTAGCTCTGGTAAATTAGCATTTAAAGATGAAAATATTTTTGCAAGAGCTGCAATTTTTCATAAGTTTTATGGATATTTATCATACTTTAAATTAGTTCATCATATTTATTTATTAAAGAAAAAAAATATGATTAGCTGGAAACAAGTTTTTAATAAATTTTTAGTGGGGTTAGATGGAATAAAAAAATTTAAATCAGTATGAAAAAAACTAAAATTGAGGATGTAATTATAATTGATATTCCAAAAATTGTCGACTCAAAAGGTAGAGGTAAGCTTTCGGTAGTTGAGAAAGATATTATTCCTTTTTCTATTAAAAGGGTTTATTATCTATACGATGTTCCAAGTGATTCATATCGTGGAGGTCACGCTCACAAAAAGTTAATTCAATTTATGATTCCACTTAGCGGTAGTTTCGAAGTTCTTATTGATGATGGAAATAAAAAGAAAAAAATAATGCTTAACAAACCTGATAAAGGTTTATTAATTCCTCAAGGCATTTGGAGAGAAATGGATAATTTTTCATCTGGAGCAATTTGTATGGTTTTGGCTTCTGATAATTATGAGGAGTCCGATTATTTTCGTAATTATAATGAATTTAAAAAATATAAGCTTATTTGATTTGACATAAATAATTTAGTCTATATAAATCAAACAAAAATAAATTTGGATTTTTTTGATACAAATTTTTTTCAAGTTTACCTTTGAAAACATTTGTTAGTTTGATAAAAATCTTCTTCATAAATATAAAATTCAAAACTTGGTATGCCTTTAAAATAGATATACTATGTTTTTTGATCTTATCTTTTCTGTAAGAACTTATAATATTCTCTAATGCCTGATGTGTTTTTTTTATAAAAATTGAGTTTTTATCGATATTTACAATTAAAACAGGATTATCAATATGTCTAATATCTACATCATTTTTTTTAAGAATAGATCCAAAAATATAATCATTTCCATATGAAATATTTTTTATTTCGGATAAAGTGTTAATTAATAGATCCTTCTTACATAAAAAATTATTTGACGAAATGTATTTGAACGGATATTTATTTCTTTTGACTGATTTAATCTCCTCTCTATATTTACCAAATTTGTATCTCAAAGTTGAATTTAAGTCATTAGGTTTTTTATAAATACAACCACCAAAAATTATCATGCTTTTATCAATTTGGGCTATATAGTTTTTTAAAAAATTTTCATCATTTGGATAATTATCAACATCAACAAATAATAGCCATTGATATTGAGATTGTTTTGCTAATAAAAGCCTATTATTTATTCTTCCTAGATTTTTTTTTGATTCAATAAATCTAGAATTAGTTAATAAATTAATTTTTTGATTTATTTCATTTTTAGATGAGAATGAGGCGTCATCTATGCAAATGATTTCAAAATTTATTTTTAGCATTAATGCTTGTTTTTCTAAATTGCTAACAAGTGGGTATGCATTGAAATCATAACAAGGAATTAGGATTGATATCATTCGTAAACGGTTTCTATATTTAATTCATTTGCTTGGATTTCATTAATTTTTCCGCCTTTACATCTTAAAATTCTTCCTTTATATTTTTTTAAAAGACTAAAATCATGTGTTGCCATTACAATAGTATTTCCATTTTGATTTATTTCTTTTAGCACATTCATAATTTCGATACTACTTTTTGGATCTAAATTTCCAGTTGGTTCATCCGCAATAATTATTTCAGGGTCATTTAGTAGTGACCTTACAATTGCAACCTTTTGTTTTTGGCCTCCAGAAAGTTGACTTGTATACTTGTCTGATAAATTAGATATATGAACTTTTTCAAGACACAATTCAATTCTTTCATTTATTTTGTTTTTATTATTCCAACCAGTTGCATTTAATACAAATTCAAGATTTTTATAAACTGTTCTGTCCTTTAAAAGTTGAAAGTCTTGAAATATGATGCCAATTTTTCTTCTTAAATAAGGGATTTCTTTTTCCTTTATAGTTTTAAGATTTGTCTTCGAAATTTTAGCTTCACCTTTTATGATTTTGTTTTCTGAATACATTGATTTTAAAATACTAGATTTTCCAGAACCTGTTTTCCCTATTAAAAAAACAAAATCACCTTTATTTACAATTAATGATAGTTTCGTAATCTTTAACTCAGAATCTAATTTTATTTCTACATTATTATATTCAAGTACTTTATTTTTCATAAAAAATTACTTATAAATTAAATATTTCGTTCTCATTTTTTTGTAAATATCTAATTTTTTTTGCCAAGATAGAATTATTTTATCCTCAGAGACTCCTTTAATAATTTGTTCTTTTAAATCTTTAGTTCCAGCCAGTTTGGTAAAATAATTATTAAAAAACTCTTCTTTATTCGAAGTATCTGCATAAGCTGTCAATAAAAACGATAAATCGAATTTTTCAAGTCTTTTATTATCCTTTAAATTTTTACCGAAACATAATATATTTTCATGTTTGGGGTATTTTGACCCAATATTTTTTACAGGTCTAAACTTATACATATTTTGATTTTTATCTAGAAAGGGACTACCATAAATTTGGAATTGTAAATTAGTTCCTCTTCCAACACTTACATTTGTTCCCTCAAATAAACACAAAGATGGGTATAAGTTCACTGATTTCATATTTGGTAAATTTGGTGATGGAATAATTGGTAATTTATACTCATTATTTCTGTTATAATCTTTTAGTTCTATAACTAATAGATTTGATTTCAAATTCCCTGAAAGCCAACCCTCATTATTTATCATTTTTGCATATTCCCCTATAGTTAAACCATAAACTATTGGAACTTCATGCATTCCAACAAAACTTTTATTTTCTAAATCTAAAACAGGTCCATCAACATAATGACCATTTGGGTTTGGTCTGTCCAAAATAATTAAAGGAATGCTATTTCTAGCAGATGCTTCCATGACATAATGTAATGTAGAAATATGTGTGTAAAATCTAACCCCAACATCTTGAATATCAAATATTAAAATATCGATATCAATAAGGTCTATATCTTCAATTTCTCCGTATTTCCTATTTTTTCCATGTAATGAAATAATTTTAAGACCTGTTTTAATGTCTATTTCATCATCAATATTAGCTCCGTTTGGTTCAGTTCCTCTAAAACCATGTTCAGGGGCAAAAATCTTTTTTATGTCAAAGCCCAATTCGATTAAAGAATCCACTATATGAGTATGGTCTAAATTTTTCTTAAAAATTACTGAAGTATGGTTAGCAATTATTCCAATCTTTTTGTTTTTTATTAGATTTTCATATTTTGATATTTGGTTTGCACCCACAATAACATTAGATTTATTTGTCGGATAGATTATTAAACTAAAATTAAGTACTAAAAAAAGAAACAGAACTGAATTTTGAATTTTGAACATTTTTTATCAAAAAGAATTTTAAGTGCTAGACCATATAAAAATAGTATTTCAGCACCAATAATAAAAATCGGAGTTCTTTCAATTGCTATTGGAATGGTTGTTATGATTATTTCTGTTGGGGTTGGAATTGGTATGCAAAAAGAAATAAAAGAGAAGATATCTTCATTTGAGGGTCATATTGCAATTCAAAGTTTTTATAGTACAATAAATGAAAATTTGGAAAACCCGATTTCTCCTGACATAAAATTAATCGATGATTTAAAGAAAATACCAGAAATAAAAAATGTTGAGAAGATAATCTCAAAATTTGGAATAGTCAGAACTACAAATGATTTTGATGGACTTTATTTTAAGGGAGTTGAGAATAGTTATGATTTTAGTAGAATCAAAAGATATATAATTGAGGGTAATGCGCCGCTATATTCAGATGACTTTTCAAATAAGGTTTTAATTTCCAAAACATTAGCAGATAAGTTAAATCTTAAATTAGACGATAGTTTTCAGATGTTGTTTTCAAAATCTGACAATAATCAACCTTCAATATTAAAATTAGTAGTTGCAGTTATTTTCAATTCAGGTTTCGATGATCTAGATTCAAAATATATATTTGGTGACATTAAGCAAATTAGAAGAATATTGAAATGGAGTAATAACCAAATTAGTTCTTTAGAAATTCAAATTAATAACCAGTCATCCTTGGATCTTATAAGTGAGGAAATATATGTAAACTCTCCATCTGAATATGATGTTATTACAGTGAAGGAAAAATATTATTCTATTTACGAGTGGATTGAGCTTTTTGACAAAAACATATATGCTATAATCCTCATAATGATTATAGTAGCATCTATAAATATAATTTCAGTTTTGGTAGTTTTGATATTGGAAAGAACCAATATGATTGGTGTGCTAAAAGCCTTAGGAGTCACAAATATTTCTCTTCAAAAATTTTTTATTTATACATCATCTTATTTGATTCTGTTAGGAATTCTAATTGGAAATGTAGTTGGGTTAGTTATTCTTTATATTCAGAAATACTATAAAATTATTTCACTTGATCCAAAAATTTATTACGTTGAAAGTGTCCCAGTTTTTATAGACTTCACTCAAATAATATATTTAAATTTAATTGTTTTTGCCTTATGCGTTTTATCAATCTTTATTCCAAGCTTATTGGTTGCAAAAGTCAACCCAAAAGATTCAATTAAATTTAACTAAATACCTTAATAATATTTTACATTAAATTATATTTGCAACTCAAAATGAGTTACTTCAATAATTTAACCGAAACAATAGGTAATACACCTATGGTGATATTAAATAATATCACCAAAAAACTTCCTTGCCAAGTATGGGCAAAATATGAAACTTTTAATCCCGGAAATTCTGTTAAGGATAGAATTGGATTAAAAATGATAATTGATGCTGAAAAAAAAGGTTATTTAAAGCCAGGAGGAACAATTATTGAAGGTACGTCTGGTAATACAGGTATGGGACTTGCTATTGCCGCAATTTCAAAAGGTTATAAATGTATTTTTGTTACCAGTGATAAACAATCTCAAGAAAAGGTTGACATATTAAAAGCTTTTGGAGCTGAGGTTATTGTTTGCCCAACCAATGTAGAACCGGAAGATCCAAGGTCCTATTATTCTGTTTCTAAAAGACTGTCAGAAGAGACCGATAACTCTTGGTATGTAAATCAGTATGACAACCTGAGTAACCAAAAGACACATTATGAATCTACTGGTCCCGAAATATGGGATCAAACTGACGGAAAAGTTACCCATTTTATAGTTGGTGTTGGTACTGGTGGAACTATTTCGGGTGTTGGTAAGTTTTTAAAAGAAAAAAATCCAAATATTAAGATATGGGGGGTAGATGCATATGGTTCAGTTCTCAAAAAATTTCATGAAACTGGCGTCTTTGACAAGAATGAAATATACCCTTATGCTACCGAAGGAATTGGTGAAGATATGATACCCCAAAACATAGATTTTGATATCATTGATGGCTTTACTAAAGTAACAGATAAAGATGCTGCTATTTATTGTAGGGAATTATTAAAAAAAGAAGGTATGTTTTTGGGTAATTCGGCAGGTGCAGCAATAAAGGGAGTTTTACAATTAAAAGATAAATTTAATCCTGATGATTTAGTGGTTGTTCTCTTTCATGATCACGGTAGTCGTTACCTAAAGAAAATATATAATGACGAATGGATGAAGGAAATGGGTTATATGTAAATTAATTTTCAAAAATCTATTTTTTTTCTCATATTGTGTTCCTTATTCAAAAACTTACCATGAAAAAACTTATAACTCTTTTTATTGCATTTCTTAGCGTTTCAAACTTAAGCGCACAGGAAAAAGGATTAGACCAGATAATTGATGAAGCATTTCAGCCAATTTCAGATTTTTTTAGCGCAGTTGTTTTCTTTGAAGTAATGGGCTATCCATTTGTAATACTTTTACTTGTAGGTAGTGCGTTATTTTTCACATTATATTTTGGTTTTCCTAACTTAAGATATTTCTTAACTTCAATTAATGTTGTTAGAGGAAAATATGATGAAATAGAAAAGTCAGATTCAGAATCTGAGGATGGTGAAGTTTCTCATTTCCAAGCACTAGCAACAGCAGTTTCTGGTACAGTAGGAAATGGAAATATTGCAGGAGTTGCACTTGCGATAGCATTAGGTGGGCCGGGAGCAACATTTTGGATGATTATATGTGGCTTGTTGGGTATGTCAACAAAGTTTGTAGAATGTACACTAGGAGTTCATTACAGAGATGTTGATGAGAATGGTGTTGTATATGGAGGACCTATGTATTATTTAAGCAAAGGTTTAAAATCTAAAGGTTTTAAAACTCTCGGAACAGTTGCAGCTGCTTTATTTGCTGTTTTTTGTATTGGTGGCTCTTTTGGAGGAGGTAATGCAGCTCAATCAAATCAAGCTGCTGAAGTAATCGAGAATTTATTCATGATTGAAAGTAGTACAAGTTCAGGTGCAATTATCGGTTTAATTATGGCTTTAATTGTTGGATTGATTATTATAGGGGGTATAAAAAGGATAGCCTCAGTAACAGAAAAAATAGTTCCTTTTATGGCTTTATTGTATTTACTTGCATGTATTTATATATTGGCAATAAATTATGATTTCTTAGACGATGCAATATCTTTAATTTTATCGGAGGCATTTGATCCTAAGGCAATTGGCGTTGGTGGTATAATTGGTGTATTAATGGTAGGTTTTAAAAGAGCAGCTTTTTCAAACGAAGCTGGTGCTGGTTCAGCATCAATTGCACATTCTGCTGTAAAAACTAAATATTCTGCTTCTGAAGGCCTAGTTGCCTTGCTTGAGCCATTTATTGATACGGTTGTCATTTGCACAATGACAGCACTAGTAATTATTACGTTTAATAATTCGGATATTGATAATCAACAATTTACGTTTGGAGATATGACAAAATTTGAAAATGTTGAGTTTATTGACATTAACGATGATGGAGAGAGTGAATATGTTATGGAAATTGAAAATGCTAAAGGTCAAATGGTTTATGAAAAAGTTAAAGGAAAGGTTTTAATTGACGGAAAATTAGAAGAAGGTGCTGGTATAACTCAAAAAGCATTTGCAAAGTATATTCCTTTTTCTGAAATATTTTTAACCCTAGCAGTTTTTCTTTTTGCAATATCAACCATGATATCTTGGTCATATTATGGTTTACAATCATGGAAATATTTATTTGGCAGGGGAAAAGCTGCTGATATGACATATAAGGTGCTTTTCTTAATGTTTGTTGTAATTGGTGCAGCTGCAAGTATGGATTCAATTTGGGCATTTTCAGATGCTATGATTTTTGCTATGGTATTTCCAAATATGGTTGGACTTTACTTTTTATTTCCGATAGTCAAGGAGCAATTAAAAAAATATTTAGAAGCCATAAAAAATTAATTTTTTAGCAATAAAATCTTTCGTAAGATTATTTTTAGTTTATATTTGCAACAAATTTTAAAGAAAGGAGGTTTGTAATATGCTAATAATACCAATTAAAGACGGAGAAAATATCGACAGAGCACTAAAGCGTTTCAAGAGAAAGT
>MDTA01093884.1_pt1 | contig 14078 bp, 12 predicted proteins | sample 811151 | NCBI WGS metagenome assembly MDTA01 (sample SAMN05326648, study PRJNA326480) | marine metagenome | isolation source: seawater | place: Indian Ocean: South | collected 2010 | reverse complement strand
TTGTCAAAATTTGGATTTGAAATTCCTATAAGATATATGCTTTATAAATTAAGAGAATGGGATTTCTATAGTTCTCAAAGAGTAGACTACATTATTGCCAATTCTAATTTCACTTCAAAAAGAATAAAAAAATACTGGGGATTAAACTCTGAGGTAATAAATCCTCCTGTAGATATAAAAAGGTTCAAATATAATAATCCAAGAGAAGATTATTATATAAGTGTAAACAGGCTTGTTCCTAACAAAAGAATTGATTTATTGATTAGGGCTTTCAATAAATTAAATCTTCCTTTGATAATAATTGGCGATGGTCCAGAGAGATTGAAACTTCAAAAGATTTCTAAACCAAATATAAATTTCCTTACAAAAATATCTGATAAGGAAGTTGAAAACTATATGTCTAGATGCAGGGCATTTGTTTATGCAGGAATAGAAGATTTTGGAATTGCTCCTGTTGAATCAATGGCATCAGGTGCACCGGTTATTGCATATGGGAAAGGAGGAATTTTGGACACCGTGAATTGTATTATTCAACAAGATAAAGAAAAAGTTGCTAATGGATTACTTTTTAAGCAACAAACATCTGAAGATATTATTGATACTATCAGTTGGTTTGAAGATAGAAAAGTTTGGAAAAAATTTAATCCTGAAATATTAAATGAATATTCCCAAAACTTTAGTATTGAAAACTTTATAAGTAAATTTGATTTAATAATTAACAAGACTTGGGAAAAATTCCAAAAAAAACTATAGTTAATCAAACAAAATGTATTAAATAAAAATAATAAAAATTACTCATGCCTAAAAATTTAAAAAATAAAAATACTCGTAATAATTATAAATTAATTAAAATCTTTTTTGATTTAGTATTTTCTCTTTTAATTTTAATCACTTTTCTGCCATTACTTCTAATAATTTCTTTACTTATAAAACTAAGTTCGAGGGGGCCTATATTTTTTCTTCAAAAAAGGATTGGTAAAAATAATATCCCCTTTAAATGCATAAAGTTTAGAACTATGTATCCTGAAGCAAAAGATATTCTTGAGAATCTCTTGATGAAAGATCCATCACTTAAGAAAGAGTTCGAGGAAACCCATAAGTTGAAAAAAGATCCCAGAATAACTCCTATTGGAAAAATTTTAAGAAAAACAAGCTTAGACGAATTTCCACAATTTATTAATGTTTTAAGGGGAGAAATGAGCATTATTGGACCAAGACCAATTGTGAAAGCAGAGAGAAAGAAGTATGGAAAAAATTTAAAAAAAGTTTTATTAATTCAACCTGGAATAACAGGTCTATGGCAAGTTAGTGGTAGAAATAATCTTACATATAAAAGAAGAGTATTGTTAGATCTTAATTATGTAGAGAATTACAATTTAATTATGGATTTAAGAATCTTACTAAGAACATTTGGAGTTATATTATTTCCTTTAGATAGAGGGGCTTACTAAAATTTATAATAAAAATTATTTGCGGACAATATGAAACCTGGACATCTAATAATAAAATATCTGGAAATTATGATTGCATAATATAATGGAAAATAAAACATTTAGATTAATTCAGAGACTTTTAAAGAAACTTTCTTTGAAAAGAAGAAGATCTTTATTGACTCTTTTACCAATTGCAATAATTACTGGTTTAATTGATCTACTTGTTGTAGCTTTAGTTTCAAGAGTATTTACTGCAGTTGTTGGTCAAGCGAATAAACCTCCAATACCTTTTTCAGAGCTAATAACTACTGACCCATTAACAAAAGCTATTTTGCTTATCTCAGCCTATGTAGCTCTTAATTGGATAGCTTCTTTTTCAAGGATATTGCTTAGAGCAAAGCAGGAAAGATTGAGGGCTTCTGTTTTCTTAGACTTATCAAAAATAGCGCAAGAAAATGTTCTAACGCAAAACTATGAATTTTTTTTAACTGATAACACCGAAGATTTATCCTCAAAAATTTTACTTAATATATCAAGAGTTTCTGAAAAATTAATAAGACCTATACTTCAAATAGTTAGCGGCCTTTTTATTGTTTCTTTTATTTTTATAGCCATAATAAGTTTTGCAAAAATTACTGCCTTATATTTGATGTTAAGTCTTGTGATTAGCTACTTATGTATATCTTTATTAGTAACCCCCATTATTAGAAGAGCATCCAAAGAAAGAATAAATTTAGAATCAGAAATTAATAAAGTGATGACAGAATCAATAAGAACAATAGTTGATGTTCATTTATCAGGTTCTGAAAAGTTCTTTCAGGATAGACATAATCAAGCAGGAAAGGTTGCCTTCCCATTCCTTTGGAAAGCAGAAACCTATCCAGAGTTACCTAGAGCACTGATAGAGCCATTAGGAATTACTCTTATTTTTTCAATTGGACTTTTCCCTCTTCTCTCAAAAAATAATCCTACCAACTTATTAGAAATAGTTCCATTCTTAGCTACTATCGCTGTTGCTTCATTAAAATTAACCCCCCCCTTGCAAGACCTTTTTAGAGGAATAACAGATTTAAGAGCAGGGATTCCAGATGTAGAAGAGGCATTGAGCATAATTGAATTAGAAGAAAAAAGAAGTTTTATAAAGCAAACTACTAAAGATAAGAAAAAGTCATTACAGATACCCCAAAAAAGTATAATCTTAAAAAATGTCTCTTACAAATACCCAAATACTGATAAATTTGCACTAAACAATATAAATATTAAAATACCAATTGGAAAAAAAATAGCTTTTATTGGGAAAACAGGGAGTGGGAAAACAACCGCAGCTAATCAAATACTTTGTCTTTTGAGACCCTCTTCTGGCAATTTACTTATTGATAATAAAATACTTAAATCATCAGAGATACAAACATGGCAATCTTTCTGTTCATATGTTCCTCAATCAATAAATTTACTCAACAGCGATATATTATCTAACATCGCATATGGACTAAATGAAGATAAAATTGATGAGAGTAAAGTTTGGGAATCTATTAAAGCTGCTCAAATAGATGATTTAATATATAGCTTACCGATGCAATTAAGAACAAAAGTTGGTGAAAATGGAATTAGACTTTCAGGAGGTCAAAGGCAAAGAATCGCTATAGCAAGAGCATTTTATAGAAATAAAAAAATAATTGTAATGGATGAAGCAACAAGTGCATTAGACAATAAAACAGAATCTAATCTAATAAAAGCTATCAGTCATTTAAATAGAGATTTTACTTTTATTTTTATTGCTCATAGAATATCAACAATTAAAGAGTGTGATTGTATTTATGAATTTAAAAATGGGGAAATTTCTGGCTTTGGATTATATGATGAATTATTAATAAAATCGGATAGTTTTAGAGAATTAGTAAACAAAGATAAAATTAATTTTAAATAATATAATTTATTTAAATCAAAAAAACTTAATAATAAAGATACATTTTTATTTTCTTTATTATCACTAATATTTTTTATAAAGTGTTATGTATTCATTATTCATTTTATTTAAGGTAAATAGTTCGCCATGAGATAAAAATGAATTAATAGAAATTTCTAATTTAAGCTCATTATTTTTCATAATTTTCTCAATACAATTAATTGTGTCTCTAATGTCTCCCAATCTATAAAATAAACTTGAGATATCATTTCTTATAGTATCAATATTATCTGTTTCTTTTGAGGCTAATATTAGAAGTCCATAGAAATCGCCGCTAAAATCCTAAAAGGATGTCCTCCCATAATGAAGTGGAGAGAAATAAATCTGAGTCATAAAGATATTTGAAAACATCTTTTTATTTCTCAATAAATATACATTTTTTATTTTCTTAGATTTGATATGAATTTTTGACTTATCAAAAAGATATCCATCTCCCAAAATAATAAAGTTACAAATTTATAATTCAAACTAATAAATAAATATTGAAAAAGAAATTTATTGTTAATTTACTTTAAATTGTAAGATAAAATAAAATTTAGTACTCAGAAATTAATAATTATGTCTAAAAGTAGTTGTATTGTTCCTTTAATATTATGTGGAGGATCTGGCACTCGACTTTGGCCCTTATCTAGGGAAAGTTATCCAAAGCAATTTTTATCAATAAAAAAAGAAGATAAATTTAGCCTTTTGCAAAAAACAGTTCAAAGGATACAACCTTTAAAAAATCTTAAAAATCCAATATTAGTATGTAATGAACAACATAGATTTATTGTAGCGGAGCAAATGCGTAACCTAAATATTGATGATTTCACAATATTACTAGAACCATTTGGAAGAAATACAGCTCCTGCTATTACCATTGGTGCTTTAAAGGCATTAGAAATTGAAGAAAATCCGACTTTATTAGTTCTATCTTCTGACCATGAAATAAATGATGTTGAGAAATTTTTAACTACCATTGATTTTGGTTTGAATTTATCTGAAAATAATAAATTAGTAACCTTTGGTGTGGTTCCAACTTCACCAGAAACAGGCTACGGATATATAAAAGCTTCAAAGCCATTTGATGACAAGATAGAAAGTTTTGATATTGAAAGTTTTATGGAAAAACCTAATAAAGAAACTGCGCAAAAATTAATAAAAGATAATAGGTTCACTTGGAATAGTGGAATGTTTATGTTTAAAGCCAAGGAAATAATAAAAGAGATAGATAAATTTTTCCCAGAAATTTTATTATGCTGTAAAAATGCTATTCATAAAAGTATTCGAGATCTTGATTTTCAAAGATTAGATAAAGATTCTTTTGAAGAATGTGATGACATTTCAATTGATATAGCTGTTATGGAAAAGACATCAAAAGGTATCGTGATTCCTTTAGATGTTGGTTGGAGTGATGTGGGTAGTTGGGAAGTTATATGGGAGAACTCAATAAAAGATCCTAACGGTAATCATGTAGAAGGCAAAGTTCTGGTTGAAAACACAAAAAACTCTTATCTTAGAAGTGAGGATAGATTAGTAGTAGGAATTGATTTAAATGATTTAATTGTTATAGAAACAAGGGATTCAATTTTAATTTCGAACAGAAAATCATCTCAAAAAGTAAAAAATATAGTAAATCAACTTAAGAAAAATAAAATACCTGAAGGGAAAACACATTCAAAAGTTTATAGACCTTGGGGAAATTATCTTTCAGTTGTTGAAGGCAGTAGATGGCAAGTTAAATTGATTAAAGTAAAACCAGGGGGAAAATTATCTTTGCAGATGCATCACCATAGAGCCGAACATTGGGTTGTTGTGAGCGGTACTGCAAAAGTAGAGGTTGATGATAAGGTTTTAATTTTATCTGAAAATCAAAGTATTTATATCCCTTTAGGTTCAACACATAGACTCACTAATCCAGGAAAAATTGACCTTAGCTTGATAGAAGTTCAAAGTGGATCTTATGTTGGAGAGGATGATATTGTAAGATTTGAAGATATCTATGGCAGATGAGAATAATAAAAAAATTTTTTAATCTTTAAAATACTTAATTTATCTTATATTTTAATCATATTTTATTTCTAATTGCTAATCAATAAGATTGATCTACTCGAGCTTCATACCATTTAAATATATATATTTTTTTTCTAAAATTAGAAATTTTTAATTTGTTAAAAATCATAATGTCTCCGCAAATATCTTAACTGCATTTATTAATGTCAGTATTTAATAATTTTTAATTATTATAAAGTCTGTTTAAATTTATAGATGCTTTGCAGATCTTCTATCACACTTGTTACACTCGAAAAGGATTTTTAACAATATATTTATTTTTATAAATTTCAAATATTATTAAATACTTCAAAGAAATTTAAAAACTAGTTAATTTAAAATCCAAACTTTTTAATCCATATATGTATAACTTAAAACAAATAATCATTTTACAGTTACTAATATTTTTTTCTATGTTTACTATTTTAAAACTTCATTTTAAACTATTAAGAATATGAAAGACAAAACTAAGATTGCTCTAATATCAGGCATAACTGGGCAGGATGGAAGCTATCTGGCTGAACTTTTATTAGCAAAAGGTTATGAAGTTCATGGAATCAAAAGACGTTCTAGTAGCTTTAATGCATCGAGAATAGAACACATCTATCAAGATCCACATGTAAACGATCAAAAGTTTTTTCTGCATTATGGAGATCTTACAGACAGTACAAATTTAATAAGAATTATTCAACAAGTAAAACCAGATGAGATTTATAATTTAGGAGCTCAAAGTCATGTAGCTGTAAGTTTTGAAAGCCCAGAATATACTGCAAATAGCGATGCACTAGGTACATTAAGAATTCTTGAGGCTATAAAAATTTTGAACTTAACAAAAAATACCAAGTTTTATCAAGCGAGTACTAGTGAACTTTATGGATTAATTCAGGAATCGCCTCAAAAAGAAAGTACCCCTTTCTATCCTAGAAGTCCTTATGCAGTTTCAAAACTTTATGCCTACTGGATTACAGTTAATTACAGGGAGGCATATGGGATTTATGCATGTAACGGTATTTTATTTAATCATGAGAGTCCCAGAAGGGGTGAAACATTTGTAACACGAAAAATTACGAGAGGTTTGGCAAGGATTTCATTAGGTTTAGATAATTGTTTATTTTTAGGAAATTTAGATGCTAAAAGAGATTGGGGACATGCTAGAGATTATGTAGAAATGCAATGGATGATGCTCCAACAAGAAGAACCTTCCGATTATGTAATAGCAACCGGTAGACAAGAATCAGTAAGAAAATTTATAGAGTTAGCTTCAAATTCTCTTGGATGGAATAAGAATAAAAATGAATGCGGTATCTATTGGAAAGGTGAAGGATTAAATGAAATTGGGATAAGAGCAGATAATAATGAAGTAGTTGTAAGAATTGATCCAAGATATTTTAGACCTTGTGAAGTTGAGACTCTTTTAGGTGACCCATCAAAAGCATCAAAAGAATTAGGTTGGGAAGCAAAAACATCCTTAGAAGAATTAGTTAATGAAATGATTAAAGAGGATCTTTCATTAGCTAAAAAAGAATTATTGATTTCTGATAAAGAATTAATTATTAATTCACATAAAGAAATGCCTAATTATTAAAATAATTAATTAAATAAATCATGAACTATATAAATAAAAGTAATAGTATATTTATTGCAGGCCATAAAGGAATGGTCGGTAGTTCAATAAAGCGATGTCTCGAAAATAATGGATACAAAAATCTGCTCTTAACTACAAGAAATGATTTAAACCTTTTAGATAACAGTAAGGTAGAAAAATGGTTTAAGACTAATAAACCTGAAATAGTAATATTAGCAGCTGCAAAAGTTGGTGGTATAGAGGCAAATAATAATTATCCTGCTGATTTTATTTTGGAAAATTTAAAGATTCAAACTAATATTATTGAAAATGCATGGAAGAATGGTACCAAGAGATTAATATTTCTTGGAAGTAGTTGCATTTATCCCAAATTAGCCAAGCAACCTTTGAAAGAAGAATATCTTTTAACTGGTCCTTTGGAGCAAACTAATGATGCATATGCTTTAGCAAAAATTGCAGGAATTAAACTTTGTTCATCCTTAAGAAAGCAATATGAATTTGATGCAATTAGCTTAATGCCTACTAATCTTTATGGGCCAGGGGATAATTATCATCCTACCAATAGCCATGTTTTGCCTGCTTTAATCAAAAAATTTCATGATGCAAAAATAAACAATAAAAAACAAGTAGTATGTTGGGGCACTGGTTCTCCAAGAAGAGAATTTCTTTACGTTGATGATTTAGCAAAGGCATCTTTATTTATTCTTGAAAAAGTATCCATAATAAATGAATACTTTAATAATGAAATAAAAAGTAAAGACGGAATATTAAATATTGGTACAGGTAAGGAAATAAGTATCAAAGAACTAGCTGAAATAATTTCTCTAGAAATTGGATATGAGGGACAAATTAAATGGGATGATTCAAAACCTGATGGAACTCCAAGAAAATTATTAGATATTTCAAACGCAACTAAGTTAGGATGGGTATCTCAAACATCTCTTAGAAAAGGGATTAAATTAACAATTCAACATTATATAAAAGAACTAAAAAGTAAATCTATACGAATTAAATAGAATATAATTGCCTTAGTTTATATATAAACCTTTTAGGGTCTAGTAAATTCACTCATTACTTCTAAAGATACACTAAATATTAAACTGCATGAAATTTAATACTTAAAGCAAATAATTTTTCTACATTTCTATATTAAAATTCTATATTTTAAGAATTAACTTTTCTCCAAACTGCCAATAATTTCCCTTGAAAAACTACTTGATTTTTATCAAGTTCAATTGGTTCATACGATGGATTAGCAGCCTCTAAGTACAGTTTGCCTCCTCTTTTAAAAAAATATTTTAATGTAGTGCCTAATCCAGGAACTAAAGCGCTGACTATCGTCCCATTCCGTAAAGTAAGAGAATCTTTTATTGGCTCCATTAAAACCATATCCCCATCAGCAATGCATGCATCTATCATTGAATCACCATTTACAGTTAAGGCAAAGATATCTTTCTTTTTAAAAATATCATTAATATCTAAATTTTCTTGCACATCAGTAAAGGTTTCAATTAAACCACCAGCTGCGACAGATCCTAATATTGGGATCCCATCAATCACATCTTCAACTAATTGAAGTGTTCTAGCCTTACCTTCTTGCCAAGAAATGAAACCTTTCTCTTGAAGGTGTTTTAATCTACTTTGAATTGGAGCTGGAGATTTCAACCCCATCGCTTGCATCATTTGCCTTATTGAAGGACTATGCTGGAAATTCTTTAGATAATCTTTTATCCACTCATAAAGCTCACTCTGCGCACCTGTAAGATCACTTTCACTTAAATTGCCCACAAAACATTTGTACTCTAATACATTTGTACCTCTTAAAAATATTTATTGCAAGTGATCAACAAAGAAAAGAAGCTAAAAGAGCTTGTTGAACATGCAATCTATTTTCAGCTTGATCAAATATTCTACTTTTTTTACAATCTATAATTTCATCAGTTATTTCTTTACCTCTATAAGCTGGAAGGCAATGTAAAACAATTGCTTCTTCTTTGGCAGTACTTAGTAAATCTCTATCTATTGTAAAACCCTCAAATTTTTTATCTTTACTTTCTTGTTGTTTTTCTTCCCCCATTGATGACCAAACATCAGTATATAAAATATGAGCATCTTTAACAGCATCCTTTGGTTCGTTAGTTATCTCAATCATTTTTTCATTATCAGCTATTAATTTTGCTTTTGACAATAACTTTGGATTGGGTTCAAAACCTTTTGGGCATGCAATTTTTATATGTACCCCCAAAATAGATCCGCATAAGATCAAAGAATTGGCAACATTATTCCCATCTCCAATAAATGTTAATACTAAATTGTCGATACGACCAAATTCCTCTTTGATAGTTAGAAAATCTGCTAAGACTTGACAAGGATGCTCCAAATCTGTAAGTGCGTTAATTATTGGAATTGTAGACCAATTTGAATATTCTTCTAAATGCTCTTGTTTAAAAGTCCTTATAGCCAAAGCATCGCAATATCTGCTTAAAACTCTTGCTGTATCCTTTATAGGTTCACCTCTATTAATTTGTGAGGTAGAAGGGCTAAGATCAATTGTACTTCCTCCTAATCTAGACATCGCCACTTGGAAACTAACTCTAGTTCTTGTAGAGGCTTTATCAAAAATAAGTCCCAAAACTTTATCTTCTAATTTAACTCTTAGATTATTATTTTTGAAATCATTTGCTAAATCTAAAATTCTTATGATTTCTTCCCTACTTAGATCCAAGCATGATAAAAATTTCTTATTATTTAACTTTTTAATTTTGACCATTAAAAGTATGTAACTAAGTTGGCATTTTTGTTTCTGATAATAAAGACTTTAAATCTTCACCTTCAATTACTTCCTCTTGCAGTATCTTTTGAGAAATCGATTCGAGTAAAGGTAAGTTATTACGTAAAATTTGTAAAGCTTGTTCATGAGCATTGTCAACTAAATCTCTTACTTCTTTATCTATAGCTTGAGCTGTTGCATCACTAACAGCCCTTCTAGGATTATTCCCATTGCCTAAAAACTGACCACCACCTTGCTTATCATATGCAAGGGGTCCGAGTATTTCACTCATGCCAAATGTACCCACCATTTGCTCCGCAATATCAGTAGCTCTTTGTAAGTCATTAGAAGCACCAGTAGTTATTTTGCCAAATACAATTTCTTCTGCTGAACGACCTCCTAATAAGGTGGCTATTTGTCCTTGTAATTCTTCTTTCGAATTTAAAAATCTTTCTTCAGTAGGAAGTTGAAGTGTGTATCCTAAGGCACTCATACCTCTAGGTACTATTGATATCTTGGCAACTTTAGAACCTCCTGGCATTAAATGACCTACTATTGCATGACCCACTTCGTGGTAAGCAACTACTTTCTTTTCATCATCTTGTAAAACACGACTTTTCTTTTCCAAACCTGCTACTACTCTTTCAATTGCCTCGCTGAGATCTTGCTGTTCAACACTTTTTCTGTTACCTCTAGCTGCAAGTAGAGCAGCTTCATTAACCATATTAGCTAAATCTGCCCCAGCGAATCCCGAAGTGGCCTGTGCAATCGAATCTAAATCTATAGAATCAGCTAATTTAACCTTTTTAGTATAAATTTCCAATATTGTTTTTCTTCCACTAAGATCGGGCCTATCAACTAATACTTGTCTATCAAATCTTCCAGGTCTGAGCAAAGCAGCATCTAAAACTTCAGGTTGGTTTGTTGCAGCAAGCACTATAACAGGCTTATCAGAGGCGGTAAATCCATCCATCTCTGTAAGTAACTGGTTTAAGGTTTGCTCCCTTTCATCATTTCCACCAACTACACCCATAGAACCGGATCTACTTTTACCAATTGCATCAAGTTCATCTATAAAAATAATACATGGAGCTTTTTTCTTAGCTTGCTCGAATAAATCTCTTACTCTTGCTGCACCTGCTCCTACAAAAAGTTCAACAAATTCTGATCCTGAGATTATGAAAAAAGGAACTTCAGCTTCACCTGCAACTGCTTTTGAAAGTAAAGTCTTACCAGTACCAGGAGGACCAACTAATAAAACACCCTTTGGAATTCTTGCGCCAATATCTGTATATCTTTCAGGTTTTTTTAAGAAATCAACAATTTCAGTAAGTTCATCTTTAGCTTCATCAACACCAGCCACATCATCAAAAGTTATTTTTGATTCATCATCAGGAACATAAACTTTCGCTTTACTTTTAGTAAAACTAAGTGCTCCTTGAGCTCCACCACCTCCCATACTTCTTCTAGCAAAAAATTGTAGAACTAGGATAAAAATTAAAGGAGGTACTACCCAACTTAGAATAGTTGAAAAGATATTTGGTTTTTTAGGCGGTGCGGCCGCAAACTCTACCCCTTTATTCTCTAATCTTTGTGGCAAATCCATATCAAAGATTGGAGTTGTCGCTAAAACAGATGGTGCTCCTTCTTCAGCTCCATTTAACTCATATCTAATTTGTTCTTGAGTGATATAGGCTCTTTTAACCTCTCCATCATTCACTTGATCAATAAAGAGGGAATAGGGAACCCTCGGTATCTGCATATTTTGGTTAGGGAATAAACTGCTAAACAAAAGTAATGCTCCTACTCCTATTAGGATAATATTAATAATTCCAAATCTTCTATTCGGCTGATTATCGTCTTGTCTTATGGGCATGATGTGAATCAATTTGTTTATATTATAAACTAAACAATTTGATTCCGTATTTGCAATTTGGATGAAAACCGTAAGTTTTAACCAAATTCAGGAGACCTAAGTTTTCTTACTTTTTAAATTTTTAACTTTAAATTCACTTAATAGGCAAACATCATCGCCAAAACGCTTTATTTCTAATAAGTTTAAATTTATAACGTCTTTCATAGAAATAAATCTAAAATCAGTGAAAGGAGTCATACATTCATCACCTCCTAGAATCTTTGGAGCTATAAAAGTTATACATTCCTGAATACAATCTGATTTCATTGCAGATGTTGCCAATTTAGGACCACATTCCCATAAGATTTTATTACACCCTTTTTTAGCAAGAATATCTGAAACGAATTTTGGATTATCTGATGCAACTTTCATAATTTCAACATTTTTAGGTATCCTTTTTAAAAATTTTTCATTAGCTTTAGAACCATCGTAAATTACAAGGGTATTAGATGAATTAGTATCCCAAAGCCTTGAATGAATTGGTAAATCTAAAGTTCTTGTGAAAACAACTCTTAATGGCTCTTCTGTTTTAATACCCCTAGTAGTGAGTATAGGATCATCTTTTCTTAAAGTATTTCCACCGACAATAATCGCATCAAAGTTAGCCCTCAATTTATGTACTGATTTACGAGAATTTTCACCAGTAATCCACTTACTTTGACCATTTTTTAATCCTAATCTTCCATCTACACTCATAGCCCACTTTAGTACTCCAAAAGCAGATGCTTTTACATTTCTGTAAATAAAAGATTTATTTATGTCCAATGCTTCTTGCTCACACAATCCTAGATGTACCTCAATACCTGCATCCTTTAATAATTGAATACCCCTTCCAGCGACTCTTATATCTGGATCTTTTATAGAGACAAAAACTCTTTTTATACCAGAAGAAATAATCCTATCAACACAGGGGGGGGTTTTTCCCTGATGACAGCATGGTTCAAGATTTACGTATAAGGTGCCTCCACTTGGATCTTCATTTAAATTATTAAATGCCATCGCTTCAGCATGAGGCATACCAGCTTTTTGATGATAGCCTTCCGATATTAATCGACCATTTTTATCTAAAATTATAGCTCCAACTAATGGATTAGGACTTGTATTACCGACGCCTAGAGAAGCTAAATTAATTACTCTTCTCATCCATTTTCTATGAATATACTCTTCTAACGGCATTTCAAGATTGAGTACTTAAAGTCCTCCACTCTTTAACAAGAAAAGGTGGTACAGGTAGTTCTGAGAATACCCCTTGTAAAGATAATCTTAAAGGTCTGTTCTGAGAAAGATCCTGTATTAATTGGTCGAGATCAAATTCAGCCGCAGCTTGTCTGCGATCTTCAGCGAGTTCGTTATTTAATAAAGTCACATCATCTAATTTCCACTTTTTTCTACCTGATTCCACATTAAGAGAGAGAGGATGATCAATTCTAAGATTTCCAGGATATCCGATAATCCTTAACACTAATTTTTCATCATTATGAGGTGCTTGATAAGCGACTAATTGCCAAGTCTCATAATCTAAATCTCTTAGAAATTCTGTACTAGCCTCTATGAAACCACCATTTATTTGCGTCTCTGCAATCTCCGCATAAGATTTTGTAGGTAAAAATATGAATGGAGCTATTAATAATAAAACAAAACCTTTTGCTAAGTATTTATTTATTAATTTTAAAATTTCCTTCATTTTCAGAATCCATAAGGGCATCGAGTGTTACGGCCGTTGTAATAAGAGAATGATATTTCTTTAAGATCTTTCGATTTCTCTCAATTAATTTGGAGAAATCCCTTGAATCATTTTCAGAGAAACTATTTGTAAAATCTTCAGAATCTTCGTCTATTAGCTCAAAATCATCTTCTTTGCTAATCAGAGCTAATAATAATTCGTGTAATCGTTTTCTCCTTTCAGACAATTAGTCTCTTTATAATTGGCTCATTTAATAATAGGATAATTCTTTAACAAGTACAAATTTAATCTGATTTATAAAGCAACTAATTTGATGAAAAATAATAACAGGATTATCCATGTAATAGGAATAAATTCCTTTGAATTTGAAGACTTACAATATTCTATTCAAGATTTATTTAATAAAACAAAAAATATTGCTGTGCCATCAAGCTTTATAGAAAAAATAAAAAATTGGCAATCTGAGGAATTTATTAAAGACAAGAAATTTTTTATAAGTAAAAGTAATAATGATTTAATTAACTGGCTTAAATCTCTTGATAATGATGCGATCCTAATATCGAGAGGAGATCCACTTTGGTATGGGATAGGGAGAATTCTCTTAAAAAATTTTTCGCAAAATGAATTATCTTTTTATCCAGCTAATACATGTATTCAATTAGCTTTTAGTAAATTAAAGAAATCATGGCAGGAT
>MDTA01103341.1_pt1 | contig 14081 bp, 13 predicted proteins | sample 811151 | NCBI WGS metagenome assembly MDTA01 (sample SAMN05326648, study PRJNA326480) | marine metagenome | isolation source: seawater | place: Indian Ocean: South | collected 2010 | reverse complement strand
CGCTGCATCGAGGCGGGCAAGATATTGAGCAGAATCAGCGAACCGCTCGGTTTCGAAATAGATGATACCTAATCCATAGAGTGCATCGGGATGGTTAGGCTCGTCTACAAGGACCGATTGTAACAGTGACTCTGCCTCTTGAATTTTGCCTTGTTGAAACTGGACAAATGCGTTTCCAACAGGATCATTTGTCGGTAATGAAGTGTTCTGGTCAGATGGCATGGGCGTGATTTTTCCTTAAGTCCTTAACCATGGTATCCCGCTTGGGTCGTCGGCGAAGAAAATTGTACCGCCGAGTGCCGCCTGTGGTTCGACCCAAAGCCCATGACCATTTTGCCTATGATAGGCCAAGCCACTTTGCATTAAGCAGTTTTGCGTTTTTGTGAGATCGGATGCAAGAGCGCAGGCGACAAAACTGGGTGGTTCAGGTAAGAGGATTTCCGGTATGTGTTCATAAATCCAATCTTTTTTTGCGATGGTTAATCGGCCACGTTCAGTAACCAATATAAAGGCCCCTTGTACCTCCGATCTCTCGAAACCGGTAAATTGCTCGTAACGTTTTATCACTTCTTCGCAATTTTCCGCACATAGCAATATGTCGGTCAGGGCATACGCGCCGTTGGCGTGGTCCATCCAATGGCGCTGCCAAAGTGTCTCTGGCGTTAAATGTTTAAGCGCTTGAATGCGGCCCTCGGGCATTTGGCCATACTTAATTCGTTGAACATGAAAACGGAGTTCTTTTTTGCCAGCCTCTATATCTATAGTTCTTTGTAAGGGGACAGGAGTGAGCGGTGAGAGGCCTTTGCGGTCCAACTCCTTATACAGCTGCTCAGGCCTATCCGTAGAGAAAGCCAATAAATGTATCCCTATATGGTGAGCGAGCGCTTGGCGGTGTTGGTTTATTAGCGGATTGTCTGTTTCTTGGTGGATTGCAAGGACTTCTAAATAACCTCGCTGCAACATCACACATTGGTTTGCTAGCCCTACCGCAATTGGCGGTTTGCTGGGGTCAGCCATATTGGTTTGTGGAGTATAGGGTGTGAGTGTAAAGCCCATTCGTGTTAGAGCCCTGTCGGCACCAGAGATATCGGCTACAAAAAAACCAATATGGTCGATAAACAATTCGCCTTTTCTCGGCAACTGCGCGTCTGTCCAATGAGTTATTGGGTATGGCAAAATTCTCGACCTCGACCAAGCGATGAATTAGGGTTCGGCTTGCATTGAACGTGGCGACCAGAGAAAACGCAATATCAAAAGTCCGCCAAGAAAGCCCTCCTTCTATGACAGAGAATATAGGCACACTATTTAAGGCAAACCTCGAGCGGAAAAACCCGGCAGTGATTGACCTGTCGGATCCTCTCCAGCCACTAATTCGAAGCTATGCTGAATTGAATGCGCGTGCTGATGGAGTGGCTTTGGCATTGGTCGCAGCGGGTATTGCTCCTGGCGATACTGTGGGCATCTTATCTTTAAATCGTGTCGAGTTTATCGAATCGTTCTTTGGTATTATGCGTATTGGCGCAGTACCTGTACCGGTAAATATCAAGCTGCCGTCGGAAACAGTTCGGTATATTCTCACCGATGCGGCAACAAAACTAAACTTTGTGGATGAAGCCGCGAAAACACTGGTTCCTCGTGAAAGGATCAACATCTGCTTTGACGATGATTATGAGGTGTTTATAAAGCCTGGCGCATTTGATGCCGTTCCTGTCCTTGGCAGTGATTTGTGTTGCATGCCCTATACTTCTGGTACGACGGGTAAGCCGAAAGGCGTTTATCTAACCCATGAAGGACAACAATGGGCCGCCAATACTTTGGTCAAACACCGGCGCTTAACCGCTAATGAACGTATCCTTATCTCAGCTCCTTTCTTTCATAAGAACGCCCTTGTTGCCATCAAAACAGCAATGCTGCCGGGCGCATCGCTTATCTCCCTGCCGCGCTTTGATGCCTCGCAAGCCCTGAAAGCTATTCATGAGCATAAAGTTACGATGATCACTGGAGTGCCAACCATGCTTTATATGATGATGGCGGAAACGGATTTGGTTGAAAGCCTTGATCTTAATTCGGTGACCACGGTTTCTATGGGATCTGCTCCGGCATCTGATAGTTTGATTAAACGTATACTGGAAACTTTCCCCAATGCGGAAGTTCAGTTTAATTATGGTATTACCGAAGGCGGGCCGCTTATGGTCGGCTGGTTCCATCCAGAAGGTAAGTCGCGACCGCTTGGTTCGGTGGGATATCCTTTACCTCAATGTGAGTACCATTTCGAAGGCGGCTGCCATGATAAAGAAGGCGAGTTGATCGTCCGTAATCCTGGCGTTGCTGCTGGGTATCATAATTTACCTGATGCGACAGCGGAAAAGTTTCAGGATGGATGGTTTCGCACCGGCGACATTTTGCGTGAAGATGAAGACGGCTGGTTATATTTCGTGGGCCGTATCGACGATATGTTTGTGTGTTCTGGTGAAAATATCTTTCCCAGCGAAGTCGTTTTACTATTGGAACGACATCCGGAAATTGTTCAAGCGGTCGTCGTGCCATTTGACGATGAGCGGAGGGGTCAAGTTCCCGTAGCTTTTGTGAAACGAGCACCAAAAGCGGTGGTGGACGAGGAGGCGGTTAAACAGTATGCCTTGGCAGAAGGGCCAGCTTATGCGCATCCACGCCGTGTGATTTTTGTCGAAGAGTTTCCGTTAAGCGGTACAAATAAGATTGATGAAACTGCGCTACGGCGGCTTGCTGGGAATGAAGGAGAGAGAGTGAATGGTGGCCAATAAACTGAATAAGGAAGAGCTACAGGAGCGAATCCGCCAGGCGCCGTTTCATCGATGGTTAGACTTGAACGTAACTCATGTCACCGAAGAAGGTATCGTCGTGTCGGTTGGTTGGCGCGAAGAGTTCGTGGTCAATGCTGAACGCGGGTACAGCCATGGTGGAATTCTGGCGACAGTCATTGATGTGGCGGCCGACTACGCACTTGCCGCTAAGCTTGGCCGTCCGATACCGACTATCGATATGCGAGTGGATTACCATCGTCCAGCTATGCAAGGTGAACTAACTGCGAAGGCACGGGTGATCAAGCTCGGAGGGTCATTCTGCACCGCCGAAGCAGAAATATTTGACGTAGATACAAAACTATTGGCGAGTGGCCGAGGTGTTTATTACTCAGGCTGAGTGATGGAAAGAAGGATAAAGAACGATGCGGGCAAGTGTCCTACGTGAGCATGGCGATAACAGTAAATTTAAAATTGAGACAGATTTTCCTGACCCAACGTGCCCAGAGGACGGGGTGGTGGTCGCGGTCAAGGCGACCTCACTAAACTATCACGATATTTTCACCCGCCGCGGCATGCCCGGTATTACTCTGGACTTCCCGATTATTGCCGGGCTTGACGTTGCCGGCGAAATCGCCGAGGTGGGCGCTCATGTCCAAGGGTGGTCGGCTGGTGACGCGGTGTTGATTGACCCACGTAACCGGGTTGAACATAAGTTGGTAGGCGAGACAATGGCTGGCGGATTGGCGGATTATTGTGCGTGTCCGGCGCATCAACTGGTCAGTATTCCGGAGGGTGTTTCATATGCCCAGGCAGCAAGCTTGCCAGTGGCTTATGGCACTGCACACCGGATGATGATCACGCGTGGGCAAGTTTGTGCAGACGACATTGTGCTTATATTAGGCGCGAGCGGTGGTGTTGGCACTGGCGCTCTGCTGCTCGCAAAGATGATGGGTGCGGAGACAGTTGTTTGTTCATCAAGCCAGGAGAAGCTTAGGAAACTGAAGGATCTAGGTGCTGATCACGGTATCAACTACCTTGAAGATGATTTTGTTAAAAAGATTTGGGAAATGTACACCAAGCCGCATCGACGTGAGTATAAAGGCGGTGTTACCATGGCGATTAACTTTACCGGCGGCGATACCTGGACTAAGTGCATGCGGGTACTTCGACGCGGGGGTAAGATGTTAACCTGTGGTGCGACTGCCGGTTACGATCCGAAGACGGACCTTCGTTATATTTGGTCATTTGAGTTTGATATTTTGGGATCAAATAGTTGGGAGCCCGACGATTTGACTTCGCTTCTCGGTTATATCGCAGAAGGAAAAATGACGGTGCCCATCGACAAGAGCTATGGGCTTGAAGAAGTGCCGGAGGCCATGCGTGTTATAGAAGAGCGAGAAGTGTTTGGTAAAATTATTATCGATCCAACGCTTTAAGATCTTGTCAGTGCGCAAAGCCCTAAACCAGCTGTTTTGTTTGGTAAATTGCTGTTGCGTCGGCTGGTTTGTCATAGAACGAATTCGTCCGGCCAACCTCATTTGTGGTTTTGCTATTTCTCGCCAATAGGTACTATCATTCCGGTGCTCTAGAGCCATATTAGCATCATGTGAGCTCGGCAGGATAAAAAGTCTCTCTACCATTACTGCCTTTCGATGGTTATTATATCTGTTTTAGTATAACGATGCTCTGAAAACCCTAAATACTAGATCTTGGAGTTACTTTATTTTTGGTTGGGGGGTGCAGCGGCAAAGTCCGAGCCCTTTAAGCAGTAGCGCCCTTCCGCATCCTGCCATAAATCACCGCTAGCATGCAGGTATCCCAACGCCCGTGCGACGGATTGAAAATCTTCACTTTCGAAGTGTTCCGTAAGTTCTGCAAAATGTTTAGGTGTTTCGGTTATCGTGTTTCGAATGGTATTAGCCAGTTGTGTTGGTGCTCCATCTTCTTTTTCTTTGGCAGTTTCATCCCTGCCTAACGTCGCTGGGCCGAGATAGGTATCCAGTGCAACCTGGTCTGCATAGGCGTAGGCAATCCGATGAAAGCGTTCGCGCGGCACATCGTCGGCTATTGTGGCATCGATACCCATTTTATCGGTGACTGGAATCTTGCCGGGAACATAAGGCAAACTTGGGTCGAGAGGCTTGGAGCGCGCACCGGTAACTATCATCACGTCGCGACTTGCTTGTACGCGGGTAGCGATTGCCCATTCCACGTCAGTGCCGTCAAACACGTCGATATCCTCGTCAACGACTACTGCATGTTTCATATCGGCGACCGAGAGCGCGGCCATTAAAGCATTCTTGCCATCGCCTGGGTGTGGTTTGATCGCGATGATTGCATGCCAGTGACAACAACCGCCTGGTGTGATGTTTACAGCAGTAGCCTGAACACCGGCTTCTTTAACTGCCCGGCGCACAGCAGCTTCGTAAATAGGGCTAGAGGGCCATATGTTTTCCCATGGCATATGGAGCGCGTAATAAATTGGATTTTTGCGATGTGCAATCGCTTTAATTCGCACTTGCGGGTTCCAATGTAGCACACCCATGAGACGCGTAAATTCACCAAACCGTCCCTCCGGCTGGTTCCATCCAATGGGCAGTATTTCTGCTTCTAAAACGATTTCTGCATCTGCTATGCAAGGAAGGTCGATTGTCTTGCACGAGGTCAGGTCTAAGGCCTCACCGCGCATACCGCCAGCTATCCCCATCTCACTGGTGCCGATGGAGGCTTTGTAGGTTGACGCGATTAGCTCGTATGGGTGCGTGCCAATATTGATCGAAATTGGTAATGGCTCGTCCTTGGCAAAGGCTTTCTTGGCATAGCGGTGTAAATTATTAGGGGTAACGATGTCGATACCGGTTAGGTTTTTTTCGCGTATCAAATACCTATAAACGCCTGCATTGATATTTTCATGTTCGCCGTCTGGGTCGCGTGACAAGGTTATACCGGCAGTAATCATGGGGCCACCATCCAATACAGAGAAGAGCGGCACCGGTAATTTAAAAGATCGACTTCATCACCTTCCATAACCACATCACGGACTGGCCCATTTTTGACGGAATTTGGTTCTATGGGAGTATCTAAACCAGCTCTTACTTTGCTCTCAACAACATCGAAGTCGCATCCCAAAGCGATCGCGAGCCTGTCCCGGCTGTTGGTAAGCCCCGATACGACCGGGATATCGTAGCCGTCTATATTTTTAAAGAGCAGCGCTGTTTCGGATTGGTCGACTAAGGCTGCTATATAGCGAATATCGACTGGTTTCTCGATTTCCACCAGCTCACCTGCGGTTTTTAGGTCCTTGAGTAATTGTCTGAAGCTAGCGGTCATGACAGGAGTCGCCTTGAATTGTTTAAGCTTTAACGCCAAGTTACAGCTCGGCCCGTCGGACCGCAATGCCAGCTTGATTTAGACTAGGCTAAGCCTATTTTGCTCGATATGGGTCAAAGAAACTTTCTCGCTTCATGTATGGTAATGCTGACCTTGTCATGGGGCGTATGTGCAGAGACAGGTCAGCTGCCGCAGGTGGTTAACCTTTCCTATGACACCTACGCTGGGCCGTTTTATATAATGTCTGCGACCGTCAATATTGAGCTGGAAGAACGGGATTACCGTATTGCAGCAAGCACTAAGACAGAAGGGTTTGCTGCCTGGATGTTTTCTTGGCGCAGTCAGGTGTTCACCGAGGGACGTCGTGATGGAAACACACTTATACCGGTTCGTCATCAAATTCAGTCTTATTGGCAAGATAGCAACCGATTACTTCGACTACGTTACGATGATAATAGGGCGATTATCGAGGCAATGGCCCCGCAGCATGATCCGTCAAAACGCGATTTAGTTGCAGAATTTCTGCGCAACGATACAGTAGACCCCCTTACTATGATCGCTCAACATTTTTTGAAGATGGCGCAGGGTGATAGTTCCGGAGGCCATTATCGCATCTTTGATGGTCGCCGACGGTATGACATAAACATCGTACATTGCGTTACGGACGAGTTAGAAAAAAATATTTCTGCCGTTTATCGCGGCGCTGCACAGGCCTGTGCCTTGCAACTCGATCGTATTGCTGGATTCTGGAAAAAGAAAACCAGGGTGGGGCAGAGGCTATTGACGCCGACACTATGGATGGCATCGCCGCTTGAGAATGTTCCCGCTATCCCGGTGAAATTTGAAGCGGAGTCATCCTACGGGAGCTTTCGTATTCATCTAACGCGGGTCGAAATAGACGGCAAAATGCGTGAAATCGCCAAGGACTGAGTAGTGTCGGGCTATATGGATTGTGCCACAGTTTGATTCAGAGATTGTCCCGATTTATCGTGATTTCATGAAACTTAAAATTTTTATGTTTTGGGCGGCGACTGTCCTGATCTTGCCCAGTGGCCCACGCGTTTCCGCAGAGCCATTCCCAAGTATCGTAAAGGTTGCCTATGAGGGTTATTTGGGACCGCTTTATTTATTGTCGGCTGCTGTTGAAATTTCAATGGATGATGGGGTCTATCGAATTGCTACTAACTTTAAGACTGAGGGTTTCGCGAATTGGTTTTTTTACCTTCAAAACCAAGCGGTTTCGGAAGGTAGGCGCGGAAATCGTGGGATTGTTCCCTTATCTTTCCGTATGAAAGCCTTTTGGAATGACAAATCGCGCAATGCCAAGTTGAAGTATGTTGATGGTAGCCCGATCCTTGAGAAGCTGCTGCCGCCGCCGGAAGAAGTTGAAAACAAGGCAGTCCCTCATTCCTTGATCACCGAAACCATTGACCCTTTGAGTATGGCTCTAAGAATGTTGTCTGTAATGGGAAACGGCAAGGAGTGTCCCGGCACCTACAAGGTTTTTGATGGCCGTCGGCGTTACGATTTAGCGTTCACTGACGAAAGAGTGGTTGATCTTGCTGAGGAATCATCCTCCATCGTCAGGGGGGCCGCGCGGCGGTGTAAAATGGCCATTGAGCGTGTTAGCGGGTTTTGGGATAAGAGCAAGCTTATAACGGAAACTCGCGAAACACCATTTGTGTGGATGGCGCGACCATTGAAAAATGGACCGCTATTGCCCGTTAAATTCGAATCTATTTATAAATTTGGCAAGATCCGCATTTATTTAACCCGCTTGGAGGTTGATGATAAGATTATAGCGCTAGATTAGGTATTGCTCTAGCTCAGGGCGGAAATTGCCGCAGGGATTTCATTAAACCGGTCTACTAGTCGGTCTGCACCCATTTCAGCTGGCGGTATTTTTGTATAGCCGTAAGTAACGGCGATTGATCTTACGTTTGCGGCACGTGCACACCCAATGTCATTGATGCTGTCGCCAATCATGATAGACTGGTCCCTTGACCCACCGATCGCCTCCATAACACCCTCCAGGTGCCTGGGGTCCGGCTTGCGTATAGGGTAGGTGTCGCCACCAGCAACCGCTTGGAAGAACCGCGCGATATCTAGTCCCTCTAAGAGGCGCACCGTTGCGTCATAGACTTTGTTTGTGCACAGGCCCATTACATAACCTTCTTCGGCAAGGTACTGAAGCGTCTCTATGACATCGGGATAGAGAGGCGTTTCTTCAATGGATTGGTCGTAATATAGTTCCTTGAAGCGTGTTACATAGGCGTCTAAATTTTCTGGCATGCCGCCGGTCGCTTTCATTGCACGGCTAACAGTGACCTGGATGCCTTCCCCCACCATATATGCGACCTGTTGAACCTCTAAAGAAGGACGGTCTAATTCACTCATCAATTGGTTCATGCACGCAGTCATGCCGATGGCACTCTCAACTAGGGTGCCGTCAAAGTCGAAAATTAGGTATGGAAAGCGAAGTTTCATGATTGATCCGGTAAGAGATACCTTAATTATTGGGCTAATGTCTTTCTTTTGTTTTGAAGAGTGCAATTGATAATGTTTATGATTAGGTGGTTTTAACAAATAATTATCGTCAGTGTGTTCGGGCGCATTGGGCATAACTTCACTGCTACAGAGGGAATTATGCGCTATTTTGTTTGGTGTTCATCATTTCAACTGGGTGTGTCGAGAAAAATTGATCTAAAAAATGTGGGGTCTGCGGTTTCGCTGCCGCCACATACTGCCTCAGCCAAGTGTGATTGATCCACCTGAGGTATATTATTTGTGTCATAGGTCGCTTTTAGGATACGGCAGCGTTCTGCTAATTTGGCTGATACTGTGTTGTTGAAGCGAAATAAACCTAAATCGACTAATACCATGGGCCGGTCCGTACACAGACCGATTGAAAATGTCGTCGATGCAGGATGATCCGTTATCAGCAGGTCGGCTTCCTTAATCGCTTGCTCGAATGGAGCAGGGTTTATCGGTGCCAATTTTTCAACTCCTGGAACCTTGCCCCGCAGCAAGCCTTCTGGGTGAGGTTTGCACGTGAGTTCTATGGGCAGAGATTTGAGTGCTTCAATCAACCTAACCTGCCAATCAAGATAGACAATGCCAGGCAAGATGGGAGTAGAGGTTTGGTAGAACCCATAGAATGCCACAGATACATATAACACCCGCCTGCGGTTTTTAGATTTGGGGACTTTGCGGAATGCGGCTTTGCCGATGTTTAAGCTGGGGTCGCCATTATGGCCAAGTGTCTTCGTTTTTCTAATGTTCGCAGTGACTTTTTTCGCCTGCAGCATCATATCTGATGTTGTAACGGTTTGTGTTGGCATGACCACATGGCTTGATACACTTAGCTCGTTGGCTGCGAAAGCAGCATGTGCACTAGAAAGAGCAGCGGTGCCGCCATGATCAAAACGCCATGCTTCACCGCCTCGACGTAAAACTTCAAGCCCTATGGCACGCCCCGGCCCTCTTGCGCCTGTACCTGTCCAAATAGTATTGGGTAAGGAGGGGCAGGAACGCAAGGTGCCAAGCGTTCCTGAAGCTAGTGTAAGGCTGCTTTTTAGGAGAGGGCGGATCAGAGTATGAAGGCGTTGGACAAATTCAGGTGCAAGGTCAGGGAATGAAACCACGTATTTAAGGAAGCCATCGACGACTTCATTCATATCAAAATCAAGTGCAGCGGGCTCGTTCGTCGCGAGTAATTTATCAAGATAGGCATCGCCATGGCGGTATCCTACAGATACACCGTTGTGACTGATATAGTCTCGAAGCAGGCTATTATGACTAAGCGCTATTCCTTTTGGGGTGAGAAGATTCGGCAAAAGTGTCATGCCGGTACTCCAGCTCGCGGTGCGAGCGATTTGTCGAAGTGTGCGGTGACGCACAGTCCCATGTTTGCCGTGATGGCCAGCGTTCCGGTCAGTGAACGTCTCTGCTGTGCGTATGCCGCGCAACACATCCAGCTCTCCGGGGCCAGCCAAATAAGAATCTTTTCCTTCTGCCTGAACGGCAAAGGCTGCATCAACCAGGGCACCCAAACTCGCTACTCGACCGAGTAACACAATATCACGAGCATCAGATTTTAGGCTGGCAGCAAATCGAAGGTAATTATTGGCCAAGTGAATATGCCGCTCATATAAAGCGGATGACGGTACCGGCCAACGAAAGTGAGCACGCCAATGCAGATCGAGTGCGCCTTCTTGAGTGAGGTCGAACGGAATTGTTGTCGGCACGATTAGGTTTTACCTTTTGTTTGTATATGAGCCTCTAATCAAGGCGTTAAGTTGGTCTGGGTCAAGCGCTCTATGGGCAGAGTGGTGAAAAACAAAGAAATAAATCGTGACTTGGCGCACTATATTCCCTGTGGCACTCTCCCGCGCCATATGGGTCTTAAAAGTGAATCGTCCGGATATTTTCTATGGCTAAACAAAAAATTGCTGTCATTGTTTTAGCTGCTGGTAAAGGCACGCGGATGAAATCTGCGATGCCAAAGGTATTACATCCTTTGGCGGGTAAGCCGATGGTGAGACATGTGCTTGATGCCATAGCGCCTTTGAACCCGTCTAAAACCGTTGCCGTTGTTGGGCCGGGCATGAGCGACGTTATCACTGCGGTGTCGCCTAACCCGACTGTTACACAGGAGAAGCGGTTGGGTACGGCCAATGCCGTAAAAGTTGCCAGTTCATCCGTCCAAGCTGTTGGGGCGGATACGGTTCTTATACTTTATGGTGACACTCCACTTATAAGAACGGAAACGCTATCGGCTATGCTGCAAGCGCGTGCCGAGGGTGCGGCGCTCGTGGTGCTGGGATTTACCCCAGAGAATCCAGGCGCGTACGGGCGTCTCAAGCTCAATACTGATGGTAGTTTAGAAGCTATTGTCGAAGCGCAGGACGCCAGCGAAGCGGAACGGGCAATCAAGCTTTGTAATTCTGGCGTCATGGCGGTGGATGGCAGTTGTCTGTTCGATCTTGTCGACCAGGTGGATAACAACAATGCGAAGGGTGAGTTTTACCTGACTGATATCGTTGCCTTAGCCCGTGCTCGTGAGTTTGAATGTGCCGTTGTTAAGGCCCCTGCCGCAGAGTTGATGGGGGTTGATAGCCGTTCTGTTTTGGCGGAGGCGGAAGCGGTATGGCAGACGCAAAGGCGAATTCAGGCAATGGATGAAGGGGCAACCTTACTGGATCCGGATAGTGTATGGTTCAGCCATGATACAGTGCTCGGGACAGATGTGACCTTGGGGCCAAACATCTTCTTCGGACCTGGTGTGTCGGTTGCGGACAATGCCGAGGTTCGTGCTTTCAGCCATTTAGAGGGAGTACGCATCGAAAAAGGGGCCATAGTGGGTCCCTTTGCGCGGTTGCGGCCGGGTGCGGTAATCGGGAAAGACGCATTTGTTGGCAATTTTGTTGAGATTAAGAACGCTGTGCTTGGTGACGGGGCGAAGGCAAGTCATCTTTCATATATTGGCGATGCAGTGGTTGGGGACAAGGCCAATATTGGCGCAGGCACTATCACGTGTAATTATGACGGCTACTCCAAGCACAAAACAGTCATTGGCAAAGCGGCATTTATTGGCTCGAACACCGCTTTGGTAGCTCCGGTAACAGTGGGCGAGGGGGCCGTGGTTGGTGCGGGTAGCACAGTAGTTTCAAATGTGAGTGCCGACACGCTTGCCATTGCACGTGGTAAACAGATGAACCTACCGGGCAGGGCTAAGGCGTTACACAAGAAATTAGCGGCGACGAAGAAGTCCCTACCCAATAAGAAAGACTAAGTGATATGTGCGGAATCGTCGGCATTATCAGCAATCAACCGGTTGCGCCCTTACTATTGGAAGGACTAAAGAGGTTAGAGTACCGAGGTTATGACTCGGCTGGTATCGCTACCTTATTAAATGGTTCTATTGAACGCCGTCGCGCTGAGGGTAAGCTCGTCAATTTGCAAGGCCGATTGGTGGAGGATCCTGTAGAGGGTTCCATCGGCATTGGGCATACCCGTTGGGCGACCCATGGAGTACCTTCAGAAACTAATGCTCATCCCCATGCCACGGCCCGGGCGGCAGTTGTTCATAACGGTATCATCGAGAATTTCCAGGAGCTTCGGGAAGAGTTGAAGGAATACGGCGATCAGTTTGTAACTGAAACTGACACTGAAGTTATCGTTCATCTGGTCACGCGTTATATGGATGAAGGTATGGAGCCAAAAGAGGCTGTTGCCGCTAGCCTGCCTCGCCTAGAGGGCGCATTTGCCCTAGTTCTGATTTTTGCAGGCAAACATGATTTTATGATTGGCGCTCGTAGGGGTAGCCCACTCGCCATTGGATTTGGTGATGGTGAGATGTATATCGGTTCTGATGCCCTGGCGCTCGCCCCGCTAACGCGTCAAATTTGCTATCTAGAAGAGGGCGATTGGGCGGTAATCGCCCGTGATGAGCTCGATATCATTGACGAATCCGGTAACGCAGTAACGCGGCCGGTCGTCGAAACAGCAATGTCAGGGGCGATGACCGGTAAAGGCGACTTCCGCCATTTTATGCTGAAAGAAATTTACGAGCAGCCCAGTGTGATTGGCGAGACTTTAAATACCATGCTTAATCCGGCGACGCAGACTATTACGCTTCCGCCTATGCCTTTTGATTTTGATGATGTGTCTAAGGTGTCGATTAGCGCTTGCGGTACTGCCTATTACGCGGGACTTGTAGGTAAATACTGGATCGAGCGTTTAGGGCGATTGCCGGTGGAGATCGATGTTGCATCTGAGTTCCGTTATCGTGAGCTGCCGATGGACCCAGGCGGGTTGTCCATTTTTATCAGTCAGTCGGGCGAGACAATGGACACGCTTTCTGCGCTTCGCTATGCCGCAAACCACGGACAAAAAATACTATCTGTGGTCAATGTGGAAGAGAGTTCTATCGCGCGTGAGTCCGATGCTGCATTAAGGACTTTGGCCGGACCGGAAATTGGTGTTGCATCCACCAAAGCGTTCACCACGCAGTTGACTGTATTGGCGTGTCTCGCCATCGCATGCGGGAGGGCGCGGGGAACGATTTCGGAAGCAGAAGAAGCAGCGCTTTCCGTAGCATTATCTGAAGTGCCCGGGCGAGCAGCTGAAGTTTTAAACAATGATGAAATAATTGCTGATATCGCCGAGCTCGTTGCCGATGCACGTGATGTGCTTTATCTCGGTCGTGGTACGTCTTTCGCTATTGCCTTGGAAGGGGCCCTAAAGCTTAAGGAAATTTCCTATATTCATGCGGAAGGGTACGCTGCCGGTGAAATGAAACACGGCCCCATTGCTTTGATAGATGAGAATGTGCCGGTCATTGTTATCGCGCCAGGAAATGATCCGTTGTTCGAAAAGACCGCTTCCAATGTTCAAGAAGTGATTGCGCGAGGCGGTAAAGTAATATTTTTATCTGACTCAGACGGCATTACGCGGATGGAAAACCAGGCCTCGCCAACAGCGACCATTATGCTGCCAAAAGTAGACCCTTTTGTGGCTCCAATACTTTATGGAATTCCGGTTCAGCTGCTGGCATATCATACAGCAGTGTTGAAGGGGACTGATGTAGATCAACCAAGAAACTTAGCGAAAAGTGTGACTGTCGAATAGTCTCCAACGGGTGCGATGAATTTCACCGCACTGACGTTGATGTGTTCTTCTGTTTCGAGGTGATTCTGACTACTCGAAATCTCATTTTTGCAACATACTCCGACTACCAATCTGAACTTCGCGATATCATCTAAAACTTGCACGAGGAAGGTTTGGGATATCGTAAATTTTCTCAGTGGTTAAACGAGAGAGGATACCAGACACCAAGAGGTAAGAGATTTTTCAACACACACGTTTTCTCAATTCTCAAAAAGTAGAGATTGAGGAAAGAATCGACTTCGTTATGCATAGGAACTGGAATAGGAAATGGGATCGACTACAGACCGGTTGACAACT
>MDTA01037192.1_pt1 | contig 14087 bp, 16 predicted proteins | sample 811151 | NCBI WGS metagenome assembly MDTA01 (sample SAMN05326648, study PRJNA326480) | marine metagenome | isolation source: seawater | place: Indian Ocean: South | collected 2010 | reverse complement strand
TTTTTAGTAATTGGCAGGATCATGATAGACAGATACATGATAAAAATGTTAATATACTGAATGCTTGATAAAAGTTTTTACCACGGACGACAGGGTGAGTGTTTTAAACAGTTGGAAAAATACTGGCCAGAGATAAAACACGAGTACGATTCTCAACCAAACAAAATATTTTTGGATCCAGAGGATTTCTCGGACAGTGTGCGTGGACTACCTGACGATTTCGATGACAAGTCTGGCGATTACGTACACGGACAATGGAAAGCACTAGGAATACAATCTGGTGAACATGAGGGCCAACACTTTAACGACTATCCAATACTTTACTCTATCTTAAGAAAATTTCCTTATAAGACCAATGTTGCTATAATGACAGTTGGACCAGACACTAAAATTGGTAATCATACAGATAACGAAGGAGGATGGAGATATCAAATGTGTCTAGATGATGGTGGTGGTGATAAAAGTGGCATGTATGTTTTGAATATTGATACCAACAAGCAAGAACTAATGACCTGGAAAACAGGAGAGGCGTATGTGTTCCAACCAGACAAACAACTTCACAACGGATTTAACAACAATCCTGGGGAAAGGACCACATTACTAATTGACTTTTGGAAAGAATCAGCGTATACTAAAGAAAAGTTTGACAAATATTACCAGCACTATTCAGAGTGCTTTGAGGGATTGGAAAATTTAGTTGATACGTATGAGTCAAGAAAGCAAAAAGCCTAAAGTTTTTATCACAGGACATACACGCGGCATAGGTAAGGCCATTTATGACCTGTTTCGTTTGGAAGGTTACATGTGTCATGGAGTATCCAAGTCAACAGGATTTGATCTTGAAAAAGATTTTGATTTAATTGTCGATCATTTTGCAAATTTTGAATACATTGTGTTAAACGCATACTACAAAGACAGCCAATTACGTATGTTGCAAGAGATTATAAGACGATATCAGGATGAAAACAAACAAATCGCAGTTATAACCAGCACGTCTGGTACCAGAGCAGGTATGGATAGTAGTCTTAAGGAGCAAGAATACAACTGGTATTGTAAAAATAAAAAAGAACTTATTGAATTTATTGAGAATGCCCAGCAGGATCTATATGAAAAGCCAATACAGATATATGATATTTGCCCAGATACTGTCAAGACAGATATGAGCAAAGGACTCTGGGAAGAATATCCAAAACTTGAAGTGTCAGAAGTGGCAGACTGTGTGCATATGTGTTTCACCAAGCAATTTAATATCAATAAAATAGTTTTACAGAAATATGCAAGATAGAAGTTGGAACAGAGATCAGGATTATGCAACACTTGTCAAATGGTGGGAACAATGGGAATTTGGCGTTGTTCCAAAAGAATGCTTACCTCCTGACGGCATCATGGTTGAAGACAACGGTACGCCAATTTGTGCTGGTGGCCTTTACATAGGAGAAGGCACACAATTTGGATTCATGGAATGGATTGTGTCCGACAAGGAAGCAGATGCACGTAAAATCCACATGGGCTTGAAGATGTGCATAGACAGTATCATGAAATTGGCAAAAAACAAAGGACTCAAATTGGTTTACACAGCCACAAAAGAACAAGCACTGCACAAAAGATACACAAAATACCACAATATGGTGCTTACGGAAAGCAATGTGAAAACTTTTCTACGAGATCTCGATGGGTCATATTCTGAGGATTTAACTTGGATATCAGACGATGAGCAGATTGATAGCCGTAATAAATAAGCATAAGGAGACATTCAAATGGCAACAAAACAGGAAGTAGCAGATTACATTAATGCAAATTACGAGGCGGCTTGGACCGACGAGGAAGAAGCAAAGATTGATAATATGTTGACACCGGAACTTGCGGAGATTCTGATCAAGTTGGTGGGTGATGTTAGTTTCTTAGTAGACGTTAGAGACAACGCATCAAACAATTAGAACATGGCGTACAAGATAAACAACACATTCGGAACCTTATTGGTTAGCCTTGCGGACGGCACAATTGATACGACCACAACAGACCTTACACTGATTGGAAAAGGTTATGCTGGTTTTGGTGAGAGATTGAATGAAAACCTTGTAAAATTACTAGAGAATTTTAACAACACCTCAGCGCCTTCAAACAAAATACAAGGTCAACTTTGGTTTGACAAAACAAACAAACAGATCAACGTTTACGATGGAACAAAGTTTAAACCAGTAGGTTCAACAACTAACTCTACGACTCAACCAGCAAACGCTTCACTCGGAGATATGTGGTTTGACACAACAAACGTACAGTTATACGTATACACAGGCACAGCATGGACATTGATTGGCCCAACTACCGTGGCTGGTTCTGGTGTTACACAGGCATCTTCAGAGACTGTCCAAGACACTACTGGAGTTAATAGATCAATCCTAAAATTTATTGCCAACGATGCAGTGGTAGGAGTGGTATCTAATCTAGCATTTACACCTAGTTCTTCAGATACAAACGGTGCGGCCCTTATATCAGCAGGTTACTCAACAGTTGCACAAGGTATACAATTATCATCAACTGTAACATCGGCAAAATTTAGAGGAGTTGCCACAGACTCCGACTCATTGGGCGGTGTGGCCGCGGCAAACTATCTAAGATCCAATGCCAATGATACAACATCAGGCAGTTTAGGAGTTTTGAATGATTTAGGTGTTACAATCGGTGCTGGTTCAGATGTAACAATGCAACTTTCAAGTGATGACTTTACAATCGCACAAACAACACAAGATAAAGATATAATTTTCACAGTCAACGACGGTGGGATAACGAAAGAAGCACTAAGAATCCAAGGTTCAACAGGAAGAATCGAACACTTGAGAGTTGGTGATCTTACAGTTGACGGAACCAACACGGTGATGAACACATCTACTCTATCAGTAGAAGACAATATTATTGAAATCAACAGAAACATATCTTCAAATTCTGGAATGCCAAACTTTTCAGGATTGAAAGTCAATAGAGGAAATGCATCTACATCAACTGAACAGGATCTATATTGGGTATGGGACGAAACTTTTGCAGACGACGGAACGACAACACACGGCAATGCCGGCGGTGCCTGGACAGCTTTTAAATCAACGGACGTGGGTGGCAGTGAGATGTCAGCGCCAACGTTAGTTGACTTACGTGCAAACGTGGTACACGCTACATCAACAGCGGCACAATACGCTGACTTGGCGGAAAGATATGAGGCAGACTGTGCCATGGAGGTGGGAGATGTGGTGGTGTTAGGCGGAACTGCTGAAATCACTAAATGTAAAGACGAACTTTCAAACGCGGTATTTGGAGTCATATCGGATTCTCCAGCGTTCTTAATGAATGCACAGGCAGGCAATAACGACACACACCCTATGGTGGCACTAAAAGGACGTGTGATGGTCAAACTGTTAGGACACGGCAAAGCGGGAGATCGTGTTGTTTCGGCTGGAAACGGAGAGGCCAGGGTAGCTAAGGTAGATGAGTGTAACCATTTCAACGTTCTCGGGCGTTTAATTAAAGATAAATATAATGAAGAAACAGCACTTACAGAGTGTGTAATAGGGGTTAAATAGAATTATGGGATATGTAGCAGGAGAAAAGATTTTAGATGACGAATACAATGTATTTGTTAACAGCTCTTCAAGTCCTTTCGGATACAATCACTTTGCTGGCACAGGATCAGCAGAATATGGTTTGGGACAGACACACATTCCAACGGTTGTTGCAGGCACAGGCACAATTAATGCCGCACAGTGGAACACATTATTATCAAGCATTGATAACATAGCAAATCATACCAATGATTCTATGACAACTAGAGGCCAGGTCACTGCAGGTGACACAATTAAAATTAAAGCGGCAGTTGCCACAGATTTGGCTACACTTGCGGCTTCAGTGGCAGGTGGATGCACAAGTGCAACAGCACTTGATAGTGGAACAGCGGCAGGATCATCAACCAATTCAGGCACATGGAACTCTACATCAACTATCGAGAGATCAGTTACATTTGCATCTGCAGACACAATGAGACACTATTTTAACGCAGGTGGGAAGATCAGAGTTGATCCTACGTGTGTTACAGGTATTGACGGTGACAAAGACACAGCGTTCAATGACTTAACAACAACTGCTATAGGAAACCTAGACATAGGGTCGCAAGCCACAACAAGATCAGGATCAGGTGAAACACTTACAACAAATGGTCTTGGAAATGGTTTCCATGACTTAGGCACTGGTTACACTACCTTAATTAAATTGACTTCAGACAACTCAAATTACACTAATAACACAGTTGAAATTTCCGCAAAACTTAACGCCGCAGTTGGATCAGCGACGGTGTTAACAGTCAAGATGGTTTCAACAGACGCTGAGAGTGATGACACTTTCACAGCTGGTAATACAGATGGCGTAGCGGCTAACCCAAATGAAGCACCGAGAATGACTTTGGCATTGCTAGAATTATTTCCAACAGATGCACAAGGACTTGCGGCGGCTATAAGAGTGGACTCTAACGCAGAAGTTTCAAACTCTGCATCATAATAATTTTTCCAGGTAGATAAAGCCACATAATTATTGTATAATTGTGTTATGGATATTCGCGATCTCAAAAAACAATCTGACCTTTCTTACGACATAGCTGTTGCCAAACGCAACGCTCTAGAGAAGGCAAAATCAAGGCAGGTGTTGGCTTACAACGAACATCTGTTCTGTGCCAATCCAGAAACAATATGTATGGTAAGAACTTTGAAGGAGAATAACAAAAAGTTTTTCATATTAGATACTAACAACAATCCGGTAGAGATAACAGATGGAGATGAGTTCCTTAATAAATTAATTGAACGCAACCAGGAATCTCTAAACACATATCACCAGATGTATGAAAATTTTACGAGAAAGGGTGATTAATGTCCCGAGGCGTTTTATTATTCTGCTTTGATACCGAGCAAACCAAATATCATAAAATTTTAGAAAGATGTGTGGCTCTTATAAAGAAAAATTTAAAATTAGAGATTACGGTAGTCACTGATTTTGAGACCTTCAAAAAATTTACTCCCTTAGGATTTATTAATTACAAATTCATTGAACCTGAACTAGGTAACTCCAAGTCAGGCAAACCTTGGAAAAATGTAGATAGGCATCTGGCCTATGAATTATCGCCATACGATTCAACACTGGTTATGGACATTGATTATTTTTGTTTCAGTGATAACCTTTTGCAATTATTCGATACCAAATATAACTTTTTAGTGCCAAACAGGGCTTATGATCTCAGTGATAGGAACAGTTTTGATCATAGGAGATTCAGCCTTATACCTATGGTATGGGCCACTGTGTTATTCTTCAGAAAAAGTAACAAGGCAAAACGGATATTTGACATGGTCAAATACGTTAAACAGCATTATCAATATTTTAACGAGTTGTATAGGATACAATCAAAAAACCTTCGTAATGATTACGTTTTTGCAATCGCCTTACAGCAATCTAATGGATTTGTTGGATATGACACACTACCTTTTGCCCTATCAACGTTGCCACCTGACTGCAAAATAATACAATTTGACGACAACGGACTAATGTGGGAGTATCAAGATAAAGTTGATTTCATCGTCGGGCAAGACGTTCATGTATTAAACAAGGAGATTGTTAATGACTAAAGGTTATCTCTGGTTTGCACAGAATAATGATAAGACAGACTACGTTGAATTGTCTATCAAACTTGCTGAAAGTATTAAAAAACATAACAGGTACAATGATGTTTGTGTGGTCACTGATGAGAAAAGTAAGTTTGCCAGTAAACACGTTGACGTTGTAAAAGTTCTTAAACAAGATGACTCTGAGGAACACGATAAAAAATGGGCAAACGAACACAAGGCCTTCAAAATTACGCCATTTAAACACACGATCAAACTGGAAGCAGACATGTTATGGACAGCTAACACAGACTGGTGGTGGTACCATCTATGGCAACATAATCTTGTGTTCAGTGTTGATTGCTTGGATTTTAGGAACAATGTGGTCAAAAACACATCTTATAGGAAATTGTTTTTGAGAAATAATTTACCTAACATATACAACGGACTCATGTATTTTCGCAAGAGTGATACTGCTCAAAGATTTTTTGATATTGCGGCAAAGATAACCAAAAATTGGCAGTTTGCAAAAAATGAAATGTTGATTGCCTGCCATGACAAGTATCCAAGCACTGATGTTGTGTTTGCTCTGGCATACCGTATCATGGATCCCACGATGCAAGGATTGGTGGACTACGAATGGTTCAAATTTATTCATCATAAGCCTGACATACACGGCGTTAAGGTTCGAAACCACAATGACTACCTGCTACCAAATAGATCAGGTGAGAAAATATATCTAGGTGAAACACGTTTGAGTAAAGTATGGCACTATCATGACAAGGAGTTAGATGTCAGCAATATTTAAAGCATTGGCCAACTTACCTAAACGTGAACCAAAAAAACATTTTGTCACTGTGGATGGAAAGGAAATAGAAGTTGCACTGGAGAAAAAATTAGAGATGATGAGGCATGGGTTTGACCAATACATGATGGAAGATGGTAAGATTGTTTTGAAACCAGTGCCAAAGATAAAATCAAAATTTAAAAAACTAGTTGATGTGGATAAAGGATATCATTTCATAGATGATGATATACATTGGCCTGAAAAGATAGACAAAGGAGGGAAAGCATGGCGAATAGAGTACGAGTAAGTGATCTAGACTTTGTTTACATTTCATACAAGGAACCCAACAAGGAACATAACTGGGCTGACTTGAAGAGCAAGGTGCCTTGGGCCAAACGTGTTGATGGTGTAGTGGGCTTTGACAACGCACACAAGGCCGCGGCCGACATAGCTGAAACAGATTTTTTTATTAGTATCGATGGTGACAACATTATAGATGAGTCATTCTTGCTACAGACACTAGATTGGAGTAAAACTAACAAAAAGTCGGTTCACAGATGGAGGGCCAGGAACAACATCAATGGCCTAGTGTATGGCAATGGCGGCATAGTCGGATGGGACAAACTAACATGCCAGTCAATGAAGACACATGAGAATGCTGAAACTACAGAAAATCAAGTTGATTTTTGTTGGGGTGTGCCACACGAGAACCTACACAACTGTTACAGCACCACTGTGATCAATAGCACAAAACAGCAGGCGTTCACCGCGGGATATCGTGAGGGTGTAAAGATGTGCCTGGATCGTGGTAGACCATTAGCCCGTGCTATCTTCAAGGAAAAAATATGGCCGGTAAATTTAAGAATACTTTCAACTTGGATGAGTGTGGGTGCAGATGTGGAGAATGGCAAGTACGCCATGATGGGTGCTAGGGTTGGATGCTACCAAACAGTCATCGTTGGTGATGACTACGTGTCTGTGCGACACCTGGACAAAATGGAAGAAATGTACCTCAACTTCATCGAACACAATGATGTTGAGACAGAACTGTACGCCTATGGAGAGAGCCTGAGACAGCAACTGGACATGCCTGTGGCCGATTATGGTGAGGATGACAGCAGGTTCTTCAAGTTCTGTATGCCAAAGCATGTCAACAGGGGAGTTCAAGATCGTGAGCACTAGTGATTACAAGACAGACGCCCTAAAGGCCAAGGAAAAACTGGAGTCGGTATCTCCAACAATGTGCCTTGCCAAGTGGAATCAGACGTCTCTACACCTGCCCACAGGACTGACCAACTCCTGCTACCATCCCCCATTACACAAGATTGATGCTAGGCAATTGGAAAAAAACCCTTCCGCTCTACACAACACCACAGAGAAATTAGATCAGAGGTTCAAAATGTTACAGGGCGAACGTCCAGAAGGATGCTCATACTGTTGGAAGATGGAGGACACAGGACAGATGTCGGACAGGCATTATCGTTCTGGAGAGCCATGGGCCATGCAGGACTTTGAACAGATCAGACAGAATCCAATGACCACAAGTTGGACGCCGAGATATGTGGAGGTAAACTTCAACAACGCTTGTAATCTCAAGTGCAGTTATTGTTCTCCACAGTTCTCGACCACATGGGGCAAGGAGGTGGACAGATACGGCGAATATCCTACCACCCCTCCCCATAATGCACCAGAGCACTTCCAGGGCAGGCGCAGGCCGATACCACATAGGGAGGACAACCCTTACGTGACTGCGTTCTGGAAATGGTGGCCGACGCTTTACAAGAATCTAAAACATTTCCGTATGACAGGGGGTGAACCAATGATGGACAAGAACACATACAAAGTGTTTCAATACATCATAGATCATCCAAAGGACGACCTACATCTCAACGTAACTAGCAACATGTGTCCACCAGACAAGAAGTTGAAACAGAAATATTTCAACATGGTGCAAGAGATCTGTATGCAGGAAAAGGTAGAACACATGATGCAGTTCGTGTCCGTTGACGCCTATGGAAAACGTGCCGAATACATACGTGACGGTCTAGACTTCAACTACATGATGGACAACGTGGAGGAGTTCCTTGATAGGATACCAAGCCGTAACAGCATCACGTTCATATGCACCTACAACAACCTCAGCGTAACAAGTATGGACAAACTCCTGCAAAAGATACTAGATTTACGTAAGACATATTCAAAGACATATCAGAGGGTCTGGTTCGATGTACCGCTGTTGCGCCAACCAACATGGCAACAGATCACCCTGCTCCCAGAGTCATATCAGTCCATACACGAGGACAACATAGAATACATGCAATCAAACTCCGGCGAGGACAACGGGCTACACATATTCAAGGATTTTGAAATTCAGAAGATGCAAAGGAATCTCGCATACTGGCGCGAAAATGCTGACGCAAGTACGCAAAATAAAAAAAACTTTTACGCATTTTTTAATGAACACGATCGAAGGCGACTGACTAGGTTCTTAAACACTTTTCCTGAGATGGAAGATTTTTGGAAGGAGTGCAGTAACATATGAAGACTATAGGATTTTTTGGAGATAGTTTTTGTGCCAGCAATCAACCAGAAAGTTGGTGCAACATATTACAAAATAAACTAGGTGCAAAACGCATTAGATGGTTTGGCGAACCTGGACGTAGCATTTGGAGTACAATGTTCAAATATAATAGATTGATAAAAAATGATGATGTACCTGATATATCTATATTTTGTTGGACAGAACCATATAGATTATATCATCCTACTTTGATCCTGAGTGCAAATACGGAGCCTCAAGATAATGTTGATCCAAATGTGTATAAAGCACTTGACGACTATTGGAAATATCTACACAACTATGACAAAGACGAAATGGCTTATGAATATGCGATTAAACATTATGATCAACACATACTATCAAAAGTAAACAGTGACATAGTGCAAACATGGAGTTTTCGTCCTTTCGAAACAGCAAACAAAGATCAAAATATAAGTCTAACCACAGGCACATTTGTAGATGAAAGCATGTTCAAGTTTAGTGGCGGAAAAGATAGTTGGGGAAAAGGCAATATTAATCATATGACAGTTGAGCAAAATAAACAATGGGCTGATAAAATTTTTGAGGCAATGCATGAGTAGAAGATTAGCACACGGTTGTAGTTTCACGCATTACAAATGGTCTTGCTGGCCCAAATACGTTGAGTGGTTTGTGGATTCAAAGGTCGAGAACAAAGGCGAGACAGGTAGTGCAAATGAAACCATAGCAAGGAAAGTTATAGAGTCAGTGCATGAAGATCGCCCCGAACATGTCTACATAATGTGGAGCGGTGCAGGAAGATATGAGGTCTGGGATGATAAAGGTGACATCAAAACAGGAGGACACCCAGATTACGATAAGCATAGGTTTTACATTAAGAATTTCCTCAACGATGAACAAGCTATGTACAAAACATTGGAAAAAATTTTTTTAGTCCAGATGTTTTTGAAAAAGCAGGACATTCCGTATACAATGATGCTATGGAAAGGAGACATAATTACAGAAAATCATGTTTTGTATCACTACATTGATTGGACAAAATTTGTATTCTACAAAGATCGTAAAGGCTTATGGGAGTTTGCTGAGGAAAATTTCAAGGAATACTATCTACAGGGAGAAGCACATCCACCACCAATTGCACATTATCACTGGGTCAAGGACATAATGTTTAAGAGTGATGTGAAATGTCCTGAGGACGAATATGAAAAATTAAAAAATTATTTTAAGGGCAGTGATGGAAGATCTTGAATATAGGAAAAAAATACTAGACACTAAAAGTGCAAGTTTTTGTGGTGCTAAATGGTACAACGCAACAATATGGTTGGGTAGTGGCATGACGACTAGTTGTCACCATCCTTTGCCACACAAAATTGACCTAGAAGAAATTAAAACAAATCCTAGTGCTATTCATAACACGAGGCAAAAAAAGGAACAGAGAAGACAGATGCAGTGCGGCGAAAGACCTGCAGGATGTGAATACTGTTGGAAGATTGAGGACATAGGTACAGATGCAATATCGGACAGGGTATACAAGTCAAAAATTTACACAGATGAGCATTTGCAATATGCCTATGACACTGACTACAAAGAAAATATAAATCTTAAAACTCTTGAAATTGCTTTTGACAGGACATGTAATTTTGCATGTACTTACTGTAATCCAGCTTTTAGCTCTACATGGGCAAACAATATAAAACAGAAAGGCCCGTACACAGGAATGATCACGGATGGACGTAATCATTTCACACATCCTCATGATTCCGCAGAGCCCTATAAAAAGGATGAAACAAATCCTTACGTAGAAGCATTTTATAAATGGTGGGAAACAGATCTACACAAAACATTAGATGAACTTAGAATCACAGGGGGAGAACCCATGATGTCACCTAACTTGTGGCGGCTTTTAGATTGGATTGAGACACAGGGAGACAAAATGAATCCTAATATGAGAATTGCAATAAATTCTAATCTAGGGGCCAAGCAGTCTATAATAGATAAGTTCAAGACGAAACTTAAAAACTTCAAAAATTTTCATCTTTACACTAGCTGTGAAGCCACGTTCAAGCAGGCAGAATACATAAGAGACGGATTGGAATACGGCGAATGGTTCAGCAGAGTCCTGCACATGATGGTTGATAAGGTGCCTACAGAGATACACAACATGGCCACTATAAACGCACTGTGTTTAGAAACACTGCCTGAATTTTTAGAAAAAATTGTGTGGTTTAAAAACGCCAGCAGAGTTTATGGTCCTACTATAAATTACACTCTTAACATTTTAAGATTCCCTAGTTTCCAATCACCACTGGTCCTTCCAGATGATTTGAGAAATAAATTTAAAGGTGATTTGGAAAAATTCTTAACTAATAATAAAAAATGGTTAGAGGGCATGGAAGTAAATCAGACACAACGATTAATTGATTATCTTGACGTAGTAAAAACACCGCATGCGGGTGCGGCCACACAGGACAAACTACAGCAGGATTTCAAAACGTTCTACAGCCAATATGATAAGCGTTCGGGAAGAGACTTTGAAAAAACTTTCCCAGTAATAGGAGAATGGTACCGTGGCATATGATTATGGGGCCAAAGAGCCTGAGAAACTAAAAATTACAGACATGACGCCTAGGCAAAAGGAGTTGTTGATTGACAGTGATACATTCTGTATGATGCCTTGGCTACACATACATGCTTTCCCTGATGGTAGAGCATACCCGTGCTGTTTTGCGTTAGACAAATATCCTGTTGGTGATCTTAATAAAAATTCAATGGCCGAAGTATTCAATAATGACGAAATGAAAGGTATAAGGCGAAACATGTTGGCAAATAAAGCAAGTAAACATTGTTCCAAATGCTACGATCAAGAGAAGTCCGGATTTTTCAGTCTACGTTTAAGTTCTAATAAACATTTTGGACACAACATCGGAATGGTTGACAATACACAGCCAGATGGCACAGCCGACTTTGTGATAAAGTATTGGGATATACGTTTTAGTAACCTTTGTAATCTTGCATGTAGAAGCTGTGGTACTTGGTTTAGTTCGAACTGGTATGAAGACCATAAGAAGCTCACAGGCGCTCCACCCGATCATGCAAAAATTATGAGGGTTGGTAGAAGCAGTGATGACATATGGAAACAGATGTTAGATCAGTTTGAACACGTAGAGCAATTTTATTTCGCCGGAGGTGAGCCTATCATAATGGAAGAACACTACAGAATACTTAAAGAACTTGATAGGCGTAAAATGTATCATGTGCGTTTAATTTACAATACTAATTTTACAAAGACAAGGTTCAAGGATATAGATGTTTTAGAATTATGGAACAAATTTGATTCTGTATCAATTGGCGCAAGTTTAGATGCTGAGGGTAAGCGTGGAGAATTGATGCGTAAAGGAACTGTATGGGAAGACATTGTTGCAAACAGGAAAAGAATGTTAGAAGTTTGTCCACAGGTGGATTTTTATATTAGTTCAACAGTAGGACTTATTAATGCTTTACACATACCTGATTTCCATAGGAGTTGGGTAGACAAAGGATTCCTTAAGCCACAGGATTTTAATTTTAATCTATTACAATATCCTTACGCACAACGAATAGATCTACTCCCAGAATCATTTAAAATTAAAGTAAAAGAAAAATATGAAAAACATATTGAATGGTTACGTCCTTTAGATAATCTGACAAGGGCCACAAAAGGCTTCGAGTCAGGATTAGATTACATGATGAGAAGAGACAACCATAAAGATCTACAACAATTTAAAAACACAATGAAGAAATTGGATAACATCAGAAATGAAAACATGCTCGAAGTGTTTCCTGAACTAAAGGAGTTGTATGCCTGATAGATTTCCAACAGCAGATGAGAGATGGCCTAGACGTGGTATAGTATCCAATATGGGTAAGAGGATTAAACCAAGCGAAGGCAATAAGACATTTTGCATGGCGCCGTGGACACACACTTATCTCAGTCCACAGACTGAAAGGCGTATGTGTTGTGCATCGAGAGAACCTGCCCAAAGTTTCAAACAGTACATTGATACAGGCAATAAAGCTAAAGAATACAAGCCATTGTCTTTGAGAGAACACTGGAACTCCGATCACATGAAGTCGGTAAGATTACGTATGCTGGCAGGAGAAGAGTTATCAGAATGTGAGGTGTGTGATCACAAACTATTGAACACTGATGTGTATAGATCTTATTGGAATCAATTGTTTAAACACAAAATCGACGAAGCTTTTGAAAAAACTGATATTACAGGAGCTACCACTATGCCAACAATTAGTTTTGATTATAGATTCAATAACTTATGTAATTTTAAGTGTAGGATGTGTGGTGATATGTTAAGCTCTAGCTGGGAAGCTGAGACAAGGAAGCACGACCAATGGAATAAAGAATCACAGCCTTGGATGGCGTCTCCTTTACGTGAGCAAATCAAAGCATTTCAGGACAAAGAAGTTGTACAGGAATTCATTGATGCCATCGAAAAAAAACAGATCCGTGAGATATATTGGTGTGGCGGAGAGCCTTTGATGTGGGATATGCATTGGAAAGCAATGGAAAGAATAATTGAATTAGGATTTGCCGATCAAGTATATGTGAGATACAACACAAATCTAAGTAGAACCTCATTCAGAAAATCAAACTTATTCGATCTTTTGGGGTATTTCAATGATTGGCAAATTTGTGCATCAATGGATGGCACGGGACACGTCGCAGAGTACATTAGGGACGGCCTCGACTACACCCAATGGTTACGTAATTTCAAAGAAGGCCTGTCGGTATCAACTAATCCAAGACAAATGAGGCTAGATTATACTATCACCATGCCTGGGTTACTTGAACTTAAGAACATGTTTGATCTAAGTCAACAATTGGATACAGAGGTTTTAACAAAGGTAATGTTCACGTTTAGTGAAGACGAAATCCTTAGTCCACTAGCTTTGCCTAAAGAATTACTACACACAATTATTGATGAGGCACTAGCCTATATGGAACCAAGGGCGACTAAAAAACAACGGGCACTTATTGACGTCATAAAAAATCTAAAGACACGTGACACATTTATGCCAACTAAAAAAGGCAAACTTCGACAGCTATGGCTTGATAAGATTAGGAAACAAGATATAA
>MDTA01021735.1_pt1 | contig 14088 bp, 18 predicted proteins | sample 811151 | NCBI WGS metagenome assembly MDTA01 (sample SAMN05326648, study PRJNA326480) | marine metagenome | isolation source: seawater | place: Indian Ocean: South | collected 2010 | reverse complement strand
TTGAATATTTGGGTAATGATATCTGCTAACCTAATGCATTTGACTGTTGGCCTACTGTGGCGTGAGCCAAGCATTATTGGTCTAAATATTGGCATGACAGGAATATATTTTATCGGAGCATTAAACATATCATGACAAAAGAAAAAGTGGCTTGGTATTTGGAAGCAGGACAAGAACCAACTAATATTGAATTAACTGACAATGGTTCAAATGGTTACAAGGGTAAGTGGTGGAAAAAAATTCCTGATTCACCAGAACTAGGAACAATAAAACATAAACATCCTGTTGATGGCAATCATCAACACAAAGATGCATACACTGACAAACCTTATTATCCAAGAGAAGAATGACTGCTAAAATTTTACAATTTCCGAAAAGGGACAAGTATCTAAAAGGATCAACTCAGTTTACTAGAACTGATGGTCAAGTTTTTGATAGCATAGAACTAATTTTAGAATATGCACATGAATGTGGAAACAGTTTGGATCCAATCGTTGATTCTCGGGAACTTGGAGAACTTATAAAATCATTGCACATATTTTTTGGTAAAATGAATGATGTAGATCCTAAACACTTGGATTGGGAAAAAACGTTGGATATTGGCAATCTTTACAACGATAACGGTTATCTTGCTTCACTTGACAAAGATGAAGATTAGTGTAAAATAATACTATGACAATGCATTTAGTTGGTCCTTGGTTGACTACAACATCTTACAAAAAAAGAAAGTCTAAAGGAATCACACAAAGAGATAGAGACGCACAAAAGGAGCATAACAAGTTTTTGAAAAGTTTAGGAATAGATCCTAATAAGAAAAGACAGCCTGAAAACACAAGAATGGATTTAGGACAGAAAAAATACAAAGGCACTACTACGTCACACACACTACCTGAGCCAGTAAGACCATTCAAAGGACATGCAGGTCAAATGAGAAGTTGGAAAGAAACACAAGAAAGATTGGCTGTTAGTAAACAATATTCAATTGTGCCTGCATATAACAAAGGCCCATACATGGTTGTCAGTAAACAAGATCTAAAGACAGCAGGTAAAAAAGTATGATAAAATATACTCTTATCTTTTTATTTTTAGTGGGTTGCACATTTAGTTTTAACGATTCTAAAGCTGATATTATAATTCAACCTGTATATGATGCACCGCAAGACAAATGGTTGGATCCTAATCACACTGCTGATCTAGGAGAATATTTTAGAAACAAACACGGTTTACTTTGTGAAAACATAATATACCAAGTAGAAGTAAACAGCATGATGAAGCCCGCTAGGAGATGCAGATTACCTAATGGTGCATGGCAAACTTTCTTAGACTAGGAGATATTAAATACAATGGCTATGTTTGTGCAAACTGAAGTAACACCTAATCCGGCAACTCTAAAATTTTTGCCTCACGTGACAGTTATGTCTGAAGGCACTCAATTCTATCAGGATCCGAGCAGTGCTGGAAATTCAATACTAGCACAAAAACTTTTCGAAATAAATGGAGTCGAAAGTGTATTCTATGGACAAGACTTTATAACAATTAGCAAAAGTGAATCAGCTGATTGGATAATAATGAAACCAGCTATAGTTGGTGCCATAATAGATCAGTTCTCATCTGGAAAACCGCTAATATCCGAAAAACAATGGACAAAACAATATCACGAAGACAAACACTCTGTTAAAGATACTGATAGTGAAGTGGTTGTTCAAATAAAAAAGATACTAGACAACAAAGTAAGACCAGCAGTGGCAATGGATGGCGGTGATATCATTTTCGAAAGATATGAAAACGGATGGATATGGTTAGAAATGCAAGGTGCCTGTTCTGGTTGTCCTAGTTCAACTGCCACTTTGAAATCCGGCATCGAAAACATGATGAAACATTACATACCAGAAGTCCGTGGTGTAAGATCAGCTTCCTAATAAATAATTTTGTTGTAACGCCGCAGTCAGCGACGTGAAGCACAAAACGACATCTATGCTTAAATGCATGTGCCGGCTTCTATGATGCAAATCTAACACACAATTAACAAACAATACAGTGTAGCATTGGCACGGTATTTGACTCCTATTGTGTTTCATGCTACACTGACTAGAATATGACAGAATTAATTAATCCAGCTCTAATAGGTATCCTTAGTGGATTGATAAGTGGCTGTATCCCTGGCATAGGAAATTTTGCTACTCTTATAATAATTTTTCCATATCTAATTAATCTTGAACCATTACAAATATTAATTTTATATGTTGCATTGACAACCATATCTCAATACATAGGAAGTATTCCAGCTATTACATTTGGTATACCAGGAGAGTCTTCCTCAGTGCCTGCTGTGATCGAATCAAGGAATCTTAAAACTCCAGAACAAGTATATCAAGCAATCGTGGGCAGTGCTATAGGTTCAACTTTTGGTGGCTTGGTTGTATTAGCTTTGACTTGGGTGTTGTTAGATTGGCTGATCTATAGTGTACATTTTTTCAACACAGCGATTCAGTTTTCTTTATACTGTTCTATGTTATTGGCAATAGTTTTCATATTCAAGGAAAACAAATATTGGACAAATGTATTGCTAATATTATCTGGTCTAGGTCTTGGTTTAATAGGTTACAACAAATGGACGCAAACAAGTTATTTCACGTTTGATAATCATTTATTGTATCAGGGTCTACCAATGATAGTGGTCATTATTATTTTGTTAGGCTTACCTGAAGTAATTAAAAACTATTCAACAAAATTAACATATAAAAATACAAAGTATTCAAAGTCTCCAATTAAAGTAAACTTCCTAAAAACAAGTTGGTATAGTGTAATAGGATTTTTCGGAGGATTAACGCCGGGACTTACGACTACAATGTCTAGCCAATTAGCATGGATATATTCAAAAACTACTAAAAGCACACCAGTTGAAAGAATAATTGCATCTGAAACTGCCAACAATGCAGGAGCATTTAGTCAACTGTTGCCTCTAATACTTTTGGGCATACCATTAGTAGGAAGTGAAGCTCTTGTTTTAGGATTACTTGAAGGAAAAGGATTTAGGTTAGACACAACCACTTTCAAAGATATTTTTATAATAGTAAGCATCGCATTGATCTTTATAAACATAATAGGACTTTGTCTTGCTTGGCCATTTGCTAAACACATTATAAAATTATTTCAACTTAATATTCAACGCATGTATACAATTATTATGTTTGGATTTGCTGGAGTAATATTATGGGTAGGATATTTAAATTATCAATTATTGTATTATGTTTTAGTAGCTATTTGTCTTTTGCCTATAGCATATTTTATAAGAAAACTAGATACAATGCCTTTAATTTTTGCTTTCTTAATCCATGATCGTATTATTGATACAGGTTACAGAGTAATAAGTTTGTATTGGTAATAAATATTTTTGGAGTCAAGTAAAATTATATGTAATATTTCGTGGCTTGACTTCTCCCACTAGATCTTATATTATAATAATAACAATTTATTAAAGGAAGTGTAATGAAAAAATTAATATTATTATTCGTGACTGTTTGTTTCTTTGCAACAAATTCTTACGCAAAAGACAAAATTACTGTACTCAATGCAGGATCAAAAACAGGATACTTTGCAATGCAAATGACAGCTATTTCAAAAGATCTAGCACCTTTTTATAACATTGATCTAAAGATCCCAGGTGATTACTGCACTGCTATACAGATGCTAAAAAATATAGATGGACCTGTACTGATGCCATGGGCTAACGACTTTGAAGCGATAGGTAGAGATGGCAATGGTTGTGCAACATTTGAAGTGATTCCTTCTCAAGTTGTAAGATATGATATTTCAACAATGTGCCTATGTTCTATGACATACGGGGCTGAATCTATGATGGTTAATGAACACACTGTGGGACACACTGTTCCAGCAAAACCTTTTGACAGGGCGATTAATGCCGTGAACACATCGTTTGGCAGTCAGCTCAAACCTATTGCCTATGATGGATCAGGGGCTGTGAAAACTGGATTATATAACGGCGAAGTGGATTATGTTATGTTGACACTAAAACATGGTAAAGAAATAATTTCAAATGGCGGTGCCTGTTTTTATGAATTTAGTTCTGATCCAAACGGCAACTTTGAAGCCCTAGGAACATTAGATCCTAATAATAAATTATTGATAGCAGGTTATGACGCAGTCTGGTTGGCCCTTAATATGAACGACGATGAGATCGATGTTCTTAAAAATTATATTAAACAGGCGCATGACGATCCAAACAGTGCAATCTACACATATACACAAGGCGGAAAAGCAATTAAAATTATGTGGGATCTCTCTGCTGAAGAAACCACTAACATGTGGGAAAACAGTGTAAGGAATCTGCAAGATTAATGAAGCTAAAACATCCAATACCTGAACAAAGATTAGATCCTAAAGAAACAGTACCTAATACAATATTAGAACAGTTTCCGTGGCATTGGAATCCAATGGAGGAAGATCATAAAGATGCATCTTGCTTTATGAAGAACATTGAATTTGATTGGAAGGGCCTTGAAGCTTTTGCAATTAAAAAATGTAATGAACATCTTACTCCACAAAAGTACTGGTGGTATGATTACGAAAATGATGCAGTCATGCACGGTCAAGATAATGTAAACAATATGCCAATCAAAGAACAGGCAGAAATGGCCTTGAAGAACAACACACACAATATTCATAACACTCAATATTTTAAAGTTGCAAATGAAGAGTTAGGTGAATATTACGAACCTTTAGCTAAATTGTTTCCTAACCTAAAAGAGGATAAGATGGGAATAAGTTTGTTCGTTCAAATGCCAGGACACACAATATGGAGCCATGTTGACACGTATAGTAGTTTTATTAGACGTACCGGAGATACTAAAGCCGATTATTCAGTTCTGAGAAGATATATGGTATTTGTAAAAGATTGGGACTGGGGACATTTTTTTCATTATGGTAATCATTGTTTCAATCAATGGAAGGCAGGCGACTGCTGGGACTTAGTGCCAGGAATATATCACGGTAGTGCTAATGCAGGAGTAAATCCAAAAGTGACAATACACTGGAGTGGCGAATTGAAAGATGAGTAAACTTTATGAGAAAAAAGATTACTATGTAAACTATCTTAAAAACAAAGATGTTGATCTTAGTGATCATTTAGATATAACCAATCTAGAAAGCAATATCAAAATCGATCCTCAATTATTTTATGATTTTGCAGATCAACATCGAGAACAAAGTCTTCAAAAATATTTTAAACCAAGGCCTTTTTTTGATTATGACAGTATGCAACAAACTGTGTTTTTAGGTGACTTAGGGTATAACGAACATAATACTTTCGAATATAATTTTGGAATCAAAGAAGAACATAACAAACTTCTTAAACAACTAATAGGTAAATCGGCTTTCACACAATTAGACATCGAATATGACACTGCTGGTGTAAGACTATTAGAATATACGCCAGGCAATGGTATACCTTTACACACTGACAGTTATAATGCCTTTAGAGACAAAAATAATTTGCCTGCCGACAAAGGCTCTGTGCATAGATATTTTGTTGCAGTAAGTCCCTGGAGTTGGGGCCATATGTTACAAATTCATGACAACGTGATAGCAAATTGGAGTCCTGGATATGTAGTCGAAATACCCAAAGGTGTGTTTCATTTATCTACAAACTTCGGAATAGAAACAAAATTATCTTTGACTATAACAGGATTTAGAAGATGAAGTATTATGAGAGTGAAGAGAGCTAAATCAGTAGATACTAAAACAATTAAAAAAGTCACAAAGCTTCTAAAACAACAAACTTTATCAGGATTCAACGCAGGGACAGGCCCAAGTTATTTTGGTGGTCCATATGTGCAAAAATTAGAAAACAAATTCCAATCTTATTTTAGAGTCAAACATGCTATATCAGTAAACAGCTGGACATCTGGTCTTCATATTGCAGTAAATTGTTTGGACATTAGACCAGGCAGTGAAATAATTTGTAGTCCATGGAGTATGAGTGCTACCGTTGCCAGCATAGTCAACAACGGATGTGTTCCTGTGTTTGCAGACATAGATTTAAAAACATTTAACATTGATCCAAACGAGATAATAAAAAAAATAACTCGTAAAACAAAAGCAATATTATACACAGACATGTATGGACAATCTGCTGATGTGACAAACATTAATAAAATAGCAAAAAAATATAATCTATATACTATATCCGATGGTGCTCAGGCCATAGGTAGCACAGTACGTAATCAATTTACAAGTACTCTTGCCGACATAGGCGGATTCAGTTTTAATTGGCACAAACATCTTGACTGTGGTGAAGGCGGAATGGTAGTTACAAACAATAATGATCTTGCACGTAAAATGAAAATGTTAAGAAATCACTCAGAAACGCACGGATACAAATTTGGACACAATTATAGAATGACTGAAATGTGTGCAGTATTAATTCTAGATCAACTGCCAAAGTTAAAAAAATTTATTCGAGACAGAGAAAAAATTGTTGACTTGCTAAGAAGGCACACTAATTTTAGTGTTCACTTTCCTAAAATTTTAAAAACACATACACATTCCTATTGTAGCTTACCATTGTTTATTGACAACTATGATTGTAGAGATATGATCTACGACAAACTCAAAGACCAGTATCCAGTTACAAACACTTTTAGTAGAGGCCCATTGAATAAATTAAAACTATGTAAACCATTCTACAAAAAAATGCCAAACGCAGAAAAATTAGACAAGCATTTATTGGACATTGATCTAAGTTATAACTATACCCCTAATGATTTGGTTAGAATCGCCACTATAATCAACACATGCATAGAAAAGTGTATAAGTAAACATGACAACGCCTTAAGGACGTGAAGCACAAAACGACATCTATGCTTAAATGCATGTGCCGGCTTCTATGAAGTAGTCATACTTCTAGTCGTATTAATTGCAATTAATTAAGGAGAATAACAAAATGGCAAAATCAGAGAAATTAGCTTATGCTAGTCAAACTGACGAAGGAGTAGTCCAAGATATCAAAGGCTACCAACCAAAAGGTTATAATGGAGAACTTGGCGTTTATTCTTCAAACATTTACTTTGTAGGTGACTTTGAAGAAGAATTAGCAACACAGACTTTTTATGACCCAGCACCACCTATGCCTGAAATGGAAGAAGTTGATAGACAAAAAGGTCAACAAGGCGGATATAAAAATCTTTCTTTCAAATCAGCAACAGGTGAAAATGACTGCTACGATCCTGTGAACTCAGACTTTTGGGCAGAAGAGGATCCAGACAACTACAAATATACACCTGCATACTATGAATGTCCTCAAATTAGAGCATTGATAGATTGGTTTGAATGTCCACTTACAAGAGTAAGAATATTCCAACAACAGCCAGGACATCACATGCCTTTACACACTGATTTTGATAATCAGAAAGGTATGACACACGGTCAAACTGTAAGAATTTTTGTTCAATTGAACGAAAACAAAGGTGACTTCCACTTTAGATTCCAAACATCTGACAGTGACTTTAGTGTCCAACTACAAAAAGGACAATGGCTTGCATTCAACCAAGACAAAGTAGCACACTCAACATGGAACTCATCTGAAGACCGTGTTAGAAATGCTTTCATGTTTGTAGCTAAAAGGAACGAATGGTTAGACAACATAATGAAAAACCATGACAAACCATACTACGTTGATTGTAGAGAACTTGCAAAACAAAAGAAAATAGCTTAAACTATTTTTTATGTCCCGCACTCATGCTGAATTTGATCAATTTTATGAGTGCGGCGACAAAAAGTTTGTTAATCTTTGGCAGGCTTTTGATTACCAATTAGAATCACAACACTTTCCATATTATCGACCTGATAAAGACTTTATAGACGCCATTACAAATTGTAAACGTCCAAACAACATATCACATCAATACATTAAAGATCTTATTGTAAAAAGTCTAAAACATCTTAGGAAAAAACACAAATATCTTAGAATAGCTTTAGGTGGTGGCACTGACAGTTGGAGTATACTAAAATATTGTGTACAGTCTGACATATATGTAGATGAAGTGGTAACAAGTATGCTTACTTTTGAACCTAATGTAAGACACAATCTTGAATGGCTACCTGCGTTGCGATATGCGGAACAACACGTTGGAAAAGCCATAGGGCATGTCAATAAAGTTTATCCTAATATAGATGATTGTTTATATGTAAAAGAAAAAAATTGGTGGAGCAATCCAGATTATGTGCGTGGCTCACACTGGCCTATTCGACCCTGTCTTAACAAAGTTTGGCTAGAACGCACAAACTTGCCTGAAGACGATCGAGTAGACATATTTGGTTATGAGAAACCATATATAAAGAAACAGAATAATAAAATGTATTGGGTATTACAGGATGACGCTGTCACTGAATGCATGGGAATCAAATCTGTAGTGCCTTTATTTTATAATAAAGAATTTCCTGAACTAACTGTTGCAATGGCTTATGCGTTTGCTAATAATTGCACGTATCATGCAAATTATTATTCATATGAAAATTTTAACAAAAACAAGTTAAAAGTTTTGAAAGACTTAGGATTAGAAAGCACTGGACATAGATTTTTAGATATGTTTTTTTTAGGCAAAAGTGATTACGATGGATCGGAGCGAAAACTAGGTGGTTATGGCCTGCAGAGTCTAAGTTCCAATTACAATTATAAAAGTAAAATGTGGTGGAAGTTCTTAGAAAAAATAGGCCGTGAAGATCTAATAGAGGATTATAAAAAGTCAGTTTTACAAGCAACTTATAGATATAAAGACTTGCCATATGCGTTACAGTCAAATGGAAAAAGTTTTGAAAGGGTTGGTAGACAAATTTGTATAGAAATGGACGAAAAGGGATTTGGTAATTTAGAAAAATAGTCCATTTTACAACACTTTTTTAGATGTTGACATTATACCATGTTGTTGTATAATAAAGATATGAAACATGTAATAATAATATGCCTTGCGTTGATGCTTGGTGCTTGTTCGTCGATGAATCCATTGAACAAGAACATCAACAAAGGTGTAGACGTTGAAGATGTCAAACTGCGTGGTGGCAGTGAGGTTCCTGATTGGTTCTTTGATTATCCAAAGGATAAAGGTTGGGTTTATGGAGTTGCCACTGGCCAAAGTGAGGATATGCAGTTTGCTATCGACAAAGGCATCCATAGCGCCAAGGTTATGATTGCGGATAAACTACAGAACTATATCAATGGAGACATGAAAAGTTACATTGGAGATTCTGGATCTGTAGTTAATGGACTAACCGAACAACAGACTGAAAAAATGTCACAGGCTATAATAGATGAGCTTGATATGGGCGGTTATATAATTGTTAACAAAGTGGTCGTCAATGAAGGCAACGGATACAGATCCTTCGTATTGATGAAATTCGATCGTACAGATTGGTATCCACCTGCGAAGGTAGTAGCAATTGATACAAGTAAAATCGATGAAGCATTTGCTCAGTCAGAAACAATTGAGTAAATTAACCACCACAATCATTGTGTGTCTATTGTCTTGGTCTGCCTATGCGGGTGAAGGCAAAGGCACACATGACTTTGGGCTTAACATTACACAAAATCAATCTTGTGAGATTGCTAAATTAAAGGCAACAAAAAATTTAATTGAAAATGAATTAGGAGTAGTTATTGAAGCAAGAGACTTGATGACTTGTTTGAATAACAACTGTGAATTTAACAGTTTCAAATGGGTGTTGTATCCTGCGATACTAAAGAGGACTGTATTCCAAACTAAAATAGAAGAACTTCCGACCGGAAGGGTATGCACTGCAACAGTTCAAGGCGAAGTTTTGTCCCTTGAAAATCACTATGAAGAAGATCATGATTTTAGCATAACCATGAGTAAAAATGGCAACTATCACGATAATGATTTTCTTAAAATAAATGTATATGGCCTAAGTAAATTATATTATCAAGTTTTTGTTGTGACTGATACTGTGAAAAGATTATATCCTAATGTGCATCATAATGAAAACAAAGTGCAGGATTTGACCATTCCTAATTCTAATTATGATTTACTTGTTAAGAAAGCTGAAAATCCAAATAGCATGATAGTAGTAGTAAGTTCACCAAAAAAATTTACAATGAACTCTACATATAATATAAATGATTTTACAGAAAAATTATTATCCATGAAACTGAAAGGTTTTCGTTTACGAACATACAATTATAGTGTACAATAAGAAAAGGAAAAAAAATGACTGACATATATAGTGTAAAAAATGTAGCAACTATGAAAATAGTAGCAGATGGTTTTGATAAAAAGCAAGATGCAAAGGCCAAACGTAATGAACTTTGTAAAGAAGCTTGGCAGAAATGGTCGGAAAAAGACAACAAAGACAAAAACAAACCATTTCCATATGTCGTTACAAAAGGAAAGGAGCACCCTAGACTAATATGAAATATCAATCGACAAAAACTTATGGCAACGACCGTGGATTCAGTTGTGCTTTTAGACAACCAAAAGCAACACACAGTCATTGTTCATTAATACATGGTTATTCCTTAGGCTTTAAATTTGTTTTTGAAGCTGATCATCTTGATGACAAAAACTGGGTGTATGATTTTGGAAACTGTGGATGGATAAAAAACTTTTTAGAAGAAAACTTTGACCACACTGTGGCAGTAGATAAGAATGATCCTAATTTGTTTGACTTAACAGCCTTAGAAGACAAAGGTATTGCAAAAATTGTTGAGATGGATGGTGTTGGATGTGAAAAATTTGCTGAGCATGTGTATAGATATGTTTCTACAAAAGTATTAGCCACCAGTAATGATAGAGTAAGACTTGTTTCAGTCGAAGTTTTTGAACACGGAGCCAATTCAGCGATATATATTGGATAATGATTCAGTTCAATTATCCATCTAGATGGTATTCATCTGTCCAAGATGAACTTAATGACATATTAAACGACGTCTATTTAAATGATTGTGTGTTTGAAGGTCATGTGTGCCAACAAGTAGAAGATATTCTCAAAAAAAAATTTAACAGGAAACATGCATTTTTAGTCAGTAGTGGCACTTCTGCCATTCAATTAATGCTTTTAGTACATGACATATCTCCTTTGGACAAAGTTGGAGTAATAAATTATTCTTGTCCAGCCACAGTGATGCCAATTAAAGTCTCTGGCGCAGTGCCTGTGTTTTGTGATATTGATATGCATGGACAACAGACATTCGGAAACATAAAACCAAAAAAAATTAAATGCGTAATAGCAACAGGTTTGTACGGCGACTGTTACGATCATGATGCGATTAAAGATTTAGGTGTTCCAATATTAAATGATTCAGCACAAAGTTATGGAGCAAAATACAAAGGACAAGAGAGTGTGTCTTTGGGTGACGTTAGCATTTTAAGTTTTGCTTTGAATAAGCCTTGTCCTACTTTTGGTACCTATGGTGCCGTGCTTTGTGATGATGACCAAATTGCAAATAGATTATTGGCTATGAGACGCACTGGATACAGACCTGGACAACCTATTTCAGAAGTTGGTATTAATGCACAACCGCAAGAAGATAAGGCGGCACAGGTTTTGGTAAGTTTAAAACACATGGACAAATGGCATGAAAGAAGAAAAAAAATAAGTGAATACTATGACAGTAGATTACAAGATGTTGAAAAAAGATCTTCGCCAAAATATAGTCAAACAAACTATCACAAGTACTGTATTTTTGTACAAAATAAGCTAGATTTTGCGTCTACAATGCTGAAAAGCGGAGTAGAGTGTCATTTACACTATACATATAATTTTGCAGAAACAGAAGTATTACAAGGACCAGTTTGGTTAGATGGAAACTATTCTAATACCAAGTATTTTGTAGAACATGCTGTAAATCTTCCTGTCAACCCATGGTTATCAGATGCTGAAGTTGAAATAGTTGCTGATAAAGTACGGGCTAATTATTTTATCTAATGATAATCACATATAGAAATCCGCAGAATCTAAATGATACTAAAGAAGTTTACTTTGATATACCTAATACGTCTTTTAACAACAGGTGGAAAACTGAGCTTAAAAGTCTATTAACAAAAAATTATCATTTAGAAAAGAATTATTGTTTTATGGGATTTCCTGAGTCTCCTAGGAATGTAGAATATTTGTGTAATGAGATCAATATAGCAATTAAACAAATTAATAAGTTTAATGCAACTGGAGTATGGGTACAAAATGGCTTAGACGATTATCATATTTTAGATGTTTTCGAAAAAGATCTTGTAATGTATGATGAATCGCATGGAGTTGGCAATGCTATTAATGGTGATCAAAACAGTAATTTAGGGCTTTGTATGAAACATGATGCAATGAATAGACTGCACAGGTATTTTGAAGATCTACAAGGCGAAGCATGGGGATTAAGTTTATATTATAAATTTGCTGATTATGAAACAAAATATGCGATAAGACAACTAAATGATCTATGCCATGAATTAGAATCTTACATCACCAGTTATAGAAAAAGTAAATTTGAACCTGAATGGAGTCAACCTAGTCAAATAACCACTTGGTTGCAGGCACCAAGAAAAAATTTACATGAAGAAGACTATGACTTATTTTTAGATAACAAATTTGATCGTACGTGTGGTGGATTGTATCTGCATTGGGCACAAGTGGGTAAAACACACATAGAAGTATTTAGAGATGAAGATGGTGCTGATGTAGATGAAGTTGTTTGTTCTACAATTAATTCATTGAAGTACTATACTGGTGAATTCGACATAGGCTGGGCTAAAGACATCACTGAGGCAAATGCACCATGGCATTTAGAAGAACAAAAACAATTTTACCAATGGTTGTCACGTAATGGTTTTGATCCTAAAGACAAAAAACTTGCAAATGGTTTTATAAAAATAGGCCAATGTAATTTACAAAAGTCATTTGGTACCAATGACCCACAGGAGATCTGGAAACAGTTGGCACAATACTTGGACATTTATAAAATTGAAGTTGATGGAGTCAGCAACACTTTTGATTATGTTTGGTCACAGGATAATTTCAAGCAGATGCAGATTGAAGTTATGAAACCAGGATATGATTATTCTTCAAAAAACATTGACAAAACTTAATTGTGCTTTAATATAAGGATATGCGAATAGGATTTTGTTGCAAATGGCTCAATGATCACTCAGAATTTGGTGGTATGAAAGTAAATGCCAAAGATAGAGATCTAAATGGCAGGTCAACAACCATGCGTTGGCTGAGAGAACATCCTGAAGAAGCAGAACAAAGACAGTGGGATATAATGAACCACAATGCATTAGCGGCTAAAAAAATGGTTGAACGTGTTGGAACATTACCAAAAGAACGTAGAATGGTTAGATTAGGATCTGAAATGTTGCAAGGTTATACTGAAGCTAACTGGATAGATTGGTGGCAACAAAAAGATGTGCAAGATCATTGTGCAAAAATATTTGCTCCTGTGGGAGAAACTGCAAGAAAACTTGATGTAAAAATTAGTTTCCATCCTGGACAGTTTTGTTGTTTAGCAAGTGTTACTCCTGAAATAGTTGCAAGAAGTATTGAAGAATTTGAATATCATGTAGACATGGCCAGATGGATGGGCTATGGCAAAAGCTGGCACGATGGTTGTAAAATTAATGTACACATGTCAGGCAAACTTGGCCCTGAAGGACTACTAAAATCCTTTGGCAAACTATCTCCAGAAGCTCGTAATTTGATTACAATAGAAAATGACGAAATGGGACATGGACTAGAAGACACACTATTGGTTGGAAAAGAAATTGCATTGGTGTTAGATATACATCATCATTGGATTAGAGCAGAAGAATACATCGAGCCTAACGATGACAGAGTAAAACGTGTTATTGATAGCTGGCGTGGTGTAAGGCCTACTTTACATTATTCATACTCACGTGACGAAGCTCTTGCTCCTGCAGAATTAGATAACATGCATGGTCAAATGCATGACATTAAATTGCTTTTAGAACGTGGTTGCAAAAAACAAAAACTTAGAGCACACTCTGATCTACTCCCTAATACAGCAGTTAATGATTGGGCTTTAAGTTTTTCCGAAAATTTTGACATACA
>MDTA01069353.1_pt1 | contig 14089 bp, 12 predicted proteins | sample 811151 | NCBI WGS metagenome assembly MDTA01 (sample SAMN05326648, study PRJNA326480) | marine metagenome | isolation source: seawater | place: Indian Ocean: South | collected 2010 | reverse complement strand
ATAAATTAAGTTTTGTTTTATTTGTCTTTTTTGAACTTTGAGCAATATCTTTCAAAATTTTAAAATCATTATCCCCATAATTTTCAGAACCTAGATCATATGTGCCTGGTCTTAAATGACTATATTTTTCAAAAAATGTTTTTTGTTTAATTTTTTTTTCTCTAAATTTTATTGCATCTTCAGTCATTATTTTATTAATTGTATTTAGACTATTAAAAAATTGATCTACACTATTTTCAGAAATAATTTTATTTTGATTAGCATCTTTTAATATTGCTACAGAGACAAATGCCAACCTTGCTAAGTGAGCAAAAGCTATTGTGCCGTTCTTTTTACATTCAATTGATAGTTTTTTAATTTTATTTTTATCAGACAATTTTTTTTTAATTATATTGCTATAGTTTGTATTTAAAATTTTTATTCTTTCCAAATTTAAATTAAGTATTTTTTCAATATTAAAATTAATTTTTCTAAGTTCATTTTCTAAAAAATTTATTTCTTTATCTGAAAAATTTTTTTTTCTAAATTCTTTCTTTAAATTTTTAAAATTTGAAGTTAAACAAGTTGGTACAATATCAAACTCAATTTTGTCATGAAATTGTTTATTATTTAATAATAAATAATTATAATACTTTAATAATTTCTTCTCTAAACTATTACTTATATTTTTTGGTATAAAAGAGTTAAATGTTTTATTAACATTTACATATGGTGTTCCAAAGAAATCAACCAATAATTTTGAGTTATTTATTTTTTTATACCCAAACTCTTCTCTTTGTTTTGCCCATATTTTATCTGTTATAAGATCCTCATAAATTGAAAATGATAATGGTTTAGGTTTAAATCCAATAATTTCTGCTGGATTCCAATCGGGCATTAAACCCAAAAGAGGTTTTAAAAATTTTTTATATCTTAAATCTTTATAATTTTTTTTCCATTTTTTAAAATTATCTTCATAAATCTTATTATAAATTTTTTTTTTTGTTTCATTTTTTTTATCTAAAATTATTGGCCGTACTTGAAAAAGTATAAATTTTTTATTTTTATTTATAGCAAATTCTATATCTAATGAGTCTTGCAAAAATAAATCCTCAATTTCTTTTGAAGCTCCTATAATTTTTTTAATGTAAGGATTAGATATACTATTAATGTTTAAATTATACTTGCTTACTATAAAGGTTTTATGATTTTCGCTCTTTCCACTAGTAATACTTGACGTATCATTTTTTTTAAAATCAAGGTTTATAGTATAAGCGGGGAAATTATTTTCTAATTTATTTGTGAAAACAACGCCATTGCAAATTATATTTTTTGCACTTGGCTGTATAAGCACCTGATTCTCTAAATTATTAGATTTAAAAGAGGATATTACTTTTTCTATTTTATTACTAAATTTTGATTTTGTAGAAATATTATTATATGAAAGAAATTTACCAGCACCAGAAGTTTGGAAGTTATCTTCATCTAGTGAACTAGATCTTATTATAACATTATTTGAAAATTTTTTTATCTTATTAATTAAAGAAGATTTTTTAAGTTTCCAATCTTTAATTGAAAAAGTAATCTGGGGCAATACAGTTGATTTTTTTAGGTATCTACTAGCAAAAGCTAAAGTATTAGCTTTAGTGCTAAGTATATGTTTTCTTAATTTGTTATAATCGTTATCAATTTCTTTCCAATCGCTCTTTATATCTATTAATTTATAGTCAAAATTATTTTTTATAAGAATCTTTATAAGATCTGAAATTTGTAATTTATTAAACTTTTCTTTATTTTTTTTAATTTGCTTTAAAAACTTAATACTTTTATTTTTAATTTTAACTAAACCAATAAATTCTGCATTAATATTTTCTTTTTTTAAATTAGATCCTATGTTTAATATTTTTTTATTTTTTACATTTAAATATTCTTTACCTTTTTTATAATTTATATTTTTTGAACTTACTATTATTGAAATATCTTTATCTGATTTTATTAAATCATTTAATGCACTTTCTTTAAAAATTATATCACTATAAACAATAATTATTTCATCATTTGATTCAAAATTTGCACATAACAAACTATACAAACTTTTAGTTTCATCCCACTTTGAGTTATAAATTATCTTAGTTTTTATACTTTTTTTAATTTTTTTATGATTGTAGCCTGTAACGAGTGTTAAGTTTTTGGTATATTTTGAAAAAATATTTTTTATTACCTCAAAGTTATTAAAATATTTATTTTGTTTAAAAAATATTGTTGGTGAAGATCCAACAAGCGGCTTACCAGCTCCTAAAATAATTACTTTTTTCATTCTGATGATATTTTAATAAATTCTTTTCCCAGCCTAGAAATTTTAATATTTTTTTTAATTTTAAGAATTTTTTGTAGATCTTTCAAAAATTTATTTATTTCTAAATCTTGAACTCCTGAAAATTTATGAAAAATAATTTTTTTTAAATAATATTTTTTTTTTAATGTTAAAATTGCTAAAGTGATATAATAATTTATAAAATCATTATAAAATAAAGTTAATCTTATTTTAAAATGGTTGTTAGTGTAAAAATTATAATTTTTTGGAATCAGCTTTTGCCATATTTTTACAATTTTTTGGGAAGACAGAAATTTATCCAAAAATACCATTCTATTATTAACTTTTTTTTGTTTTTTTTGATTATGTTTTAAAGTTTTAGATAATATTTCATCTAAAACTTGCTTATTCGTCTTTGCAATAATTGCAAATTCTTTTGTAAACTCCCCAAATTTATTTCCTTTATTTTTAATTGGATTGAAATCTATAACTTTTTTATTCGAGATAAATGCCTCTAAAGAACTAGTGCAACCATTTTGAACAATAACTTCACTATCATGTATTAAGGGTGAAAGAATACCATGTTGAACAATTTTAACATTTTTAAATTTTTTCAATTTATCTATCCAAAATTGAACATTCTCTGTTGGATGTGGTCTGAAAATTATATTTTTATTTATTAATTTTTTAGATAAATACTCAATTAAATCTATAAATTTAAACATTAATTTTTTTTGATACTTATAATAATTTATTTCTTGTTTCTTAAGTTTAGGACTTCTCTTATAATATCCCTCTTTGTTTTTACGTTTAATTATTTCTGATAAAGAATACAGATTATTACTAAAGCTAAAATTAGAAATTATTAAAACATTTTGTTTTCTTGATTTTTTTAATTTCTATATTGATGCAAATTTTTTTTTCCATAGATCTACTCGTGGTGAACCAGTTAAATAAAATTTTTTTTCCTTAAAAAATTTAATATACTTTTGATAATCATAATTTCCCCAACAAAATAGAGCACTAAAATATTTTAAATCTTTTGAGCTTATTCTTGGTTTTATAAATAGATCAATAAAATTTCCTTTATCGATCACTCCATGCTCTTCGTCTATGCTTGTTAAAATAAATTTTTTACTAAATAAATATTTATTGAAACTTGTTTTTTCTGCTCCATGAGAAATACTTTTTGTATGAAATATTCCTGGTGATAATAATTTTTTGTAAATTAATTTTTTATAAACCCTATCAGTTCCAATATAAATATTAAAATTTTTGTCTGCTGCAATTAGAGAAACTAAAATATTACTGTGAAATTCACGCTTAAAATATTCACTTAATATATATACATTTTTTTTTATCACTTATTTTATTTTTTAAAGAAGGAATTAATTAAATTTACTATTTTAAATTGTTTTTTTTTATTAAGAGAAAAGTAAATAGGAATACTAAAAGCTGTAGAATAATAATTTTCTGAATTTGGAAATTTTTTAATATCAAATTTAAATTTTTTTTTATAATAGGGATGCCGATAAATTGGTATATAGTGTAATTGCACAAATAAACCATTGGATCTTAAGAAATTAAAAAAATCTTCATGAATTTTTTTTTGTACTTTTATGATAAACAAATGTCTAGCTGAAACAGTATTTGGATAATTTTTTTGAAATTCAATTTTGTCAGTTAAATTTTTATAATAAATTTCTGCGATATTATTTCTTTTTTTTAAAAATTTATTGAGATGATCAACTTGACTTGAGCCCAAAGCTGCATTTATATCAGAGAGTCTATAATTAAAACCTAGATATTGTTGCTCAAAATACCAAGGTTTAATCTGTTTTTTATTTTTAAATAAATTTTTTTCTCTAACTATCCCATGCTCTCTTAGCATTTTAATTTTTTTATATAATTTATAACTATTAGACATAACTGCACCACCCTCTCCACTAGTTATTGGTTTAACTGGGTGAAAACTAAAAACAACTGCATCGCTATATCTGCAATCTCCAATGATTGAATTTTTATATCTCGATCCAAATGCATGGGATGCATCTTCAATAACCTTAAACTTATATTTTTTTGCTAATGAGTTAATTTTTTCTAAATCACATGGATTTCCTCCAAGATGAACAGGAATTAGAATTTTTGGAAGCTTATTTTTTTTCTTAGCTTGCTGTAATTTTTGTTCTAAAGCTTTTACATCTATATTAAATGTATCTTTATTTATATCTACAAGGTCAATTTTAGCTCCGCAGTATATTCCACAATTAGCCGAAGCAATAAAAGTTATTGGAACTGTCCAAAGATAATCATTTTTTTTTAACCCAAGAGCTAAACAGGCTAAATGCAAGGCGGAGGTTGCACTGTTAGCAACAACTGCATATTTACTTTTAGTTTTTTTTGATAATTTTTTTTCAAATTTTTCAATTTGTGGTCCTTGTGTGAGATATTTAGATTTTAATACTTTAACAACCTCTTTTATATCCTTTGGAAAAAGATATTGTCTACTATAGGGTGTCATTACATTATACTAATTAATTTTTTTATTTCAGAAACTTTTAAAAAATATTTATTAGTCCCACTATTATAGCTAAAATTTTTTGGTAATTGTTTTCCACCTTTTTTTTTTAAGTATTGACTAAGTGAAATTTCACTAATTGTTGGCAATATAGCAAAATATTTACCTAAGTCTAAGGTGTTTACGCTTTCGTTTGTAGTAATTAGCTCCTCATGAATTTTTTCACCTGGTCTAACTCCGATTAATTTAATTTTACATCCTGGTCCTATGGCCTTAGCTAAATCTAAGATTTTATAACTTGGTATTTTAGGAACAAAAATTTCTCCTCCTAAAGAGTTTTTAATTGTCCAAAATACCATATCTACAGCATCTTTTAATGTTATATTAAATCTTGTCATATTCTTATCTGTAATTGTTAAAAGATTATTTTTCTTTTGATTTAAAAACAATGGAATTACAGAGCCTCTGCTGTTCATTACATTGCCATACCGTGCAACAGCAAATATTGTTTTATTTGATCCAACGTAACTTTGGGCAGAAGTAAATAGCTTATCTGCACACAATTTGCTAGCACCATATAAGTTTATAGGAGAAACTGCTTTATCAGTTGATAACGCAATTACTTTATTTACTTTATTTCTTATTGCACAATTAATTATATTTTGTGCTCCTAATACATTTGTTTTAATGCATTCAAAAGGATTGTATTCTGTGGCTGGCACTTGTTTTAATGCTGCTGCATGAATTACAATATCTACATTTCTTGTGGCTACATCAATTCTTGCCTCATCTCTAACATCTCCTATAAAATATCTGATACAATTAAATTTTTTTTTAGGAAAATGTTTTTCCATTTCGGATTGTTTCAATTCATCTCTACTAAAAATAATTAATCTTTTTATTTTTTTATATTTTTTTAAAGCCTCGGAGATAAATTTCTTACCAAAACTACCTGTTCCACCTGTGACTAAAACTGATTTATTATTAAGCATATAGATATTTTTTTTTACAAGAATGTGGGCAAAATACAATCATTTATATTTTATAATGATGGTCAGATAACTCTATTATATCAATATCGTGACTGACAATAATAACTGTTTTCATTCCTCTATATTTGTTAATTAATTTTTTAAATAAAATTCTGTTTTTAGCATCAAAGGCACTTGTAGGTTCGTCTAAAATTAGTATTTCCGGATTATTGTATAATGCTCTAGCAAGAACAATTTTTTGTTTTTGTCCACCAGAAAGCTTGTTTCCATTTTCACCAACGGTAAAATCTTTATCATTTAAAAGTTTTATTAACTTTTCATCAAAATCCAATTCATTTGATATTTTATTTATTGAAGAAATATTAATTTCGCTGTCATTTTCTGCAAAGGCAATATTATTGACAACAGAATCGTCTAATAAATTAATTTCTTGAGGAACTAATCCGATTAAATTTGAAAAACTCATATTATTAATATCTACTATCTTATTATCTAAATAATATTTTCCACTATCCGGTTTTAAAAGACCTAAAATAATATTAATTATAGTTGATTTTCCTGATGCATTTTTTCCAGATATTACTGTAATTTTATTTTTTTTAATTTCCAAATTAAGATCATTAATAACTTTATTTTCCCCGTAGCTAAATGAAATATTTTTTAGTTGTAATTTATCATTAAAATCTGAATTTTTTATAATTTCTAGTTTATCATTTAATTTTATACTTAAATGATATTTGGAAATGTTATTGTAAATATTATCAACGGTTTTAGAAAAAAAATTATAATTATTCATTAAAACAATAAATTTATTAAAAGAAGGAAAAATTCTAACAAAAAAAATTGATATTAGAAAAACAGATGAGAATAATTCTTCAACACTGTAATCAAAAAAAATACCATAAACAATTAACATAAAGATGAAAAAAACCATCATTATTTCTAAAAAATATCTAATAGAATTTGTAACAACAGTATTAAATACAGATGCTTTCACTGTCATATAATCTTTTGATGTGTATCTTTTAACAAAGAATTCTGACTTTCTTTTTAAAATTATATTCTTAATTAACCTTAAGCCTTCTAAAACAGTTTGAATTTTTTTGTGTTCTCCAATAACTCTGTTTTTACCATGCTTGTCCAGCTTATCCTTAAAAAAAAAAACGTAAATTATCGAAAATAAAATTAAAAAAAATATTATTATAGAAGTTATGATTGGATCATTAAAAATTAAGAAAAAAATTAATCCCAAAAATGTAATAAAATCTAAAATAATTATAATTGTTGGAAAAATTAAATTTTTTGTAATAGCATTTATTTCACCTAGATTATCTCTTATTATTTTTGAACTGTCATTATTCAAATGGAATAAAAATGGCTTTAAGTATATTTCTCTCAAATATAGTTGATTGTAATACAATCTAAGATTATTAGTAAATTTTGAAACAAAATAAGTCAAAAAAATTAAGTAAAAATTTTTAAAGCTAAAAATAACTAACAAAAATAAAGCAATATAAAAAAATTTTTCAATTTCGTTATTGTTGTTTAAAAAAACATTAAGAAACTCAAAATTATTAAGCAAGGTATTTTTTTGGTTTAAAACAATATCCAAGATAGGAATAAATGACCCAAAAGAAAGTATTTCTAAAAAAGATCCAATAAATACTAGAAAAAGTAAATAATATAATTTACTTAAATGACTTTTTGGCAACAATAATAAAAAAAACCTTATAATTTTAATCATTTTAAAATTTCAGTGTATTTAAACGAACTGAGTTTTCTTTTTTTATTTGTTTCATTTTTTTCTAACTCTTGTTTAAGCTCCTCATACTCAGACATTTTTTTTTTCATAAAGTTAACGGTAAGTCTTGCTTTTTTTGATATGCCTTTTGGAGTTAATATATAAATATAATTGATTTTATTTTTGTTATTTTTAAAATTTTTAATTTTTATTAAACCTTTTGATTTTAAGGCATTCAAACAATAATTCAATTTTCCAAGACTAAAGCCTAGTTCATTTGCAAGTTTTCTTTGAGAGGAATTAGGTTTGTTATCTAGTTTTCTTAGAATATTTAAATAATCTTGTTTATTATCCATAATTGTTCAATTGATGAACATTAATAGTGTTCAATTTATGAACTTGCAATATATAATTGTAAAAAACTACTAATGGAGAGAAAAACAGGAAATTTTATGTCTACTTTTTAATGTTTTTCCAGTTCATTTTTTAATCTTTCACCAGATTTACCATCATGATTGTATGTGTAGAGTTTTAAGACTTTATATATTTTTTTGCTATCACGTAAATTTTTAATTTTTTTATGTTTAATAATATTAAGGATTTTTTTCTCTAGAAATTTAGCTGAATTCGAGCAAATTGCATATTTATTAAATTCAAATAATTCTTGGTTTTTATAGTTTTGAAAAGGCGCAAATACATTTTTTTTAGCTGCAAAAGCTTCTAAGAGAATAGTAGAATTGAAAGCAATTACAATATTGTTTTTTTCTAGGTACGAATGACCCGACCCTGTTGTTTTTATTTTTACTCTATTTCCAAATTGATTAAAAATACTTAAATCTAGTTTTTGACCTGGGCGCATCTTGATTGTTAATCTAACATTATTCTCTTTTTTTAATATTTTTACTAACAATTCAAATGTTTTGCTTTGAATTTTATCAAAATCAAAAAAGGTTTTTTTTTTAAAAAGATTGTTTGAAGGAACTTTAAAATATGAACTATTGTAATAAGGTAAATATCGATTAGTTGATGTAAATAAAATAATATTTCTATTATTACTAATTAGATTTTTATTTGAAAATTGAATACTTCTAGTTAGTCTTGGCATACCAATAACTTTTACAATATTACTTTTTGTAATATTTGCTTCCACTAACATTTTTTTTTCAAAATTATTATATGTTAATATTTTTGTTCCATAAAATTTATTTGCCGTATTTTTATAAATCCATTTTAAACATTTTTGATATGATTTTGGATGAATTGCTTCTTTATGAATACTTATAAATTTTATTCCTAACTTGTTACTTACTTTTTGAAGTTCTACTTCAGTTTTATAAAAAGGATTGAAATTTATGAAACCATCAAATGGGTAGAATCTTTGAACTTTCTGAAAAATATTTAATAAATAATCATGATACTTTTTTTGACTGATTAAAATTTTTTTATTTTTTGTATAGTAATCATAATCGTTGAGTTTATCTTTTTTTACAAAATGATAATAAATCTTTTTTAAAAATCTTCTATCTAAAACTAAATACAAATTTGAAGATTCTTTTTTATTATAGCCATCTATAATATCGTCTATACCAATTGCTTTATGTAATGTTATAAATTTTTTTTTAATTTTTTTGTATTTGACTCTCTTAAGTTTTCTTAATGAAATTAATAGTAATAAAGCTGTAATATTTTGAAGACTAAAATATATGGAAAAATCTAAAATTTTAAAAAAAAAAAACAATACTATTTTTTTCATTCAATATTAATCTATACTTTAATTGTTTTTAAAAGTTTAAGCTTTTTAGCAATTTTTTTGTCGCTAATAATAGTTTGGCCGTATAAATTATTATTTTTTGATGAATATGTAAACGTAAGCTTTTTTCTCGTAATATTTATTTTTTTTTTTGCTTCTATTATTAAAGAGTATGTTGGATCTCTGTCAAAACCTGTAAGCTTAAAATTATTAACATACTTTTTTTTTTTATAATCATAGTAATTCTTTAAATTATTTTTCTTTAAAAATTTTGGATTAAGATTTTCCCATTTTATATTGACATTCTGCACCACAAGTGGTTTTTCTAGTTCGGGTAATGCAGATTTACAAAATTTCATTTGTTTAATTTCATTAAACCCACAATTTGAAAGCATAATTTTTAACATTTCAAAATCATATAAATATTGATGTGATAAGCCGCATAAAAAATTTTCTAGCCTATTATCCATCACAATTGTATCTTGACCTGGGGCAACGACAAAATTCATAAATTTTCCACCCCACCCAAGATCTGTTCTTAATTTGCCTAGTTCATTCTCTACTTTTTTAAAAAAAAATTTATCCTTATTAACATATGCTTTCGCCAATTTTTTTAAATCTGGTGTAAGGATTCTGACTACACCTTTTTTTTTTAACACACGATTAAATTCTAAAAAAACTTTTTCTAATTTTACATGTGGTATATGCTCAACAACATGACTACAAAAAATTATATCACATGTATTTTTTTTTAAGTTTATTTTATCAGCATAACCTTTGATAAATTTTTTTGAATTTTTTGCTCTATAGTCTAAAACTTTCCAGCCTTCTCTTTCCCATCTAGATCCTCCTCCAACATTAAGTTTGATCATTTTCTATTTTCTATTTCTATCAGTTCAATTAGAATATGGATTAAGTATAAATGACATTCTTGTATTCTTGCTGTATCGTTGCTATCTATATTAATATTCATATTAGTTTTTTTTTTTAGTTTTCCACCATCATTTCCTGTTATTGATATTGTTTTCATTCTTAAACTTTTAGCTTTATCCGCTGCTCTAATTAAATTTTTAGAATTTCCTGATGTGCTAAAAAAAATAACGCAATCATTTTTTTTTCCTAGACCTTCTAGTTCCCTAGAAAAAATATATTCAAAACCATAATCATTTCCAATTGCTGTAAGCATCGACATATCAGATCCAAGACAAACCGAATTATGCGGTTTTCTCTCATATTTTTTTTTGAATCTAACAATTAATTCTGTACTAAAATGTGATGCTTGAGAGGCTGAGCCACCATTACCACAAGAAAAAATTATATTTTTAGAATTTAAATTTCTATTTATTTCTTTCGCAACTTTAATTAAATTTAATTGAAATTTCTTTATTTTAATTTGATCTAAATTATGAATTAAATTATTAAGTGTTTTGTCTATAAATGCTTTATTCATTTTGAAAAAAAACTATTTAACATTAATACAATATAATCAATATCTTTTTTAGATAAATCTAAACCACTAGGTAAATGAATTGCTCTTTTAGATATATAATCTGCTACAGGGAATTTTTTTTTAATTAATTTTTTAATGTGTAGTGCATCATTAATAGGATTTACCATTTGTCTACTATCAATTTTCTTCTTTTTTAAAAATAAAATCAACTTTTCTCTGTGTTTTTTTTTGTTTAGTATAATTGTTGTAAGCCAATGTACTGGTTTACACCATTTTTCAAATTGTCGTAATTTATAATTATTATTTTTGGATAATACTTTATAATAATACTCCATTTGTAACTTTCGTCTTTTTAATATTGATTGAATTTCTTTAATTTGAGAAAAACCAATTGCAGCTTGTAAATTAGTCATTCTATAATTAAATCCAAGAAATTTATGAAAATATCTTTTATTCTTATCCATTCCATGATCACGCATTTCCAAACATTTTTCATATAAATTTTTGTTGTTAGTTAAAATTGCACCACCTTCTCCAGTTGTAATAATTTTATTTGCAAAAAAACTAAGAGTGGATAGATCACTCATTGTGCCATTAAGCTTGTTATAAAATTTACCTCCTATACTCTCTGCATTATCCTCAATAACCTTTAAATTATATTTTTTTTTTAATTGATTTATTTTTTTCATATTAGCAGAGTGTCCAAACTGATGAACGACCAATATAGCTTTTGTTTTTTTTGAAATATTTTCTTCAATTTTATTTTCGTCGATATTTAAAGTTTTAGGATTAATATCAACAAGAACCAGCTTTAAATTAGACAACAAAACCATGTTTGCTGGAGCTATAAAAGATAATGCTGAACATATTACTTCATCACCTCTTTTTAGACCCAAAGAAAGAATTGAAAGATGCAATGATGTTGTGCAACTTGATGTAACAACACAGTATTTCATTTTATGAAATTTAGCTAAAGCATTTTCAAATTTGTTGATATAGGCACCTTGGCTTGAAATCCAAGTTGTATCCATACAGTCTTTAACGTATTTATGGGCTTTTTTTGAAATTTGAGGTTTATAAATTGGTATCATCTTTTAAATTTTTTTTTTGCAATATTCCAATCTTCAATAGTGTTTAAATCCTGATACTCTGTTTCTTTCATTTCAAAAAATTTAAATCCTCTACTAATCAGAATTTGATTAAATTTTTTATAATCAATTAGCCAAGAAGGTTTCCCCCACCTTATATCTCCAGTATTAAAATATAAATTATAATTTTTTCTATTTATTCCTGAACTTATTAAACTTTTTTTAAACATTGGATATAAAGAGTTTTTTATTTTTTTCATTTGTCTAAAAAAAACTTGATCTGAACTTACCTTTAAAGCTCCCATTACAATAAATTTATATTTATTTTTTTTGAAAATTTCGAAACTTTTTTTAATAATTTTATAATTTATGAATGGGTTATTGTTTATAACACAAATTATTGCATTTTTATCATTTATATCTAATTTTTTAAAAAAAAAGTTATGAGTCTTGAATACATCAGACTTATCTCCAGCTAATTTTTTTGGCCTTAAACCTGGGACATCAAAACCAAAATTTTTTCCTAACTTTGCAATTTTTTTTCCATCAGTAGATAAATAAATTTTATTAAAAATATTTGATTTAATAATATTTTTTGCTGTCCAGTAAAGTAATGGTTTGCCTTTGAATAACTTGATATTTTTATTTTTTATTCCTTTAGAGTTCTGTCTACAGCATACTAAAGCAATAATTTTTTTCTTCATACTATTCGCTATTAGATATTCGAATTTCTACTTATCTTTAAAGACTTATAACACTTAATTAATTCTCTAATACCATATTCAAGTGAATATCTTGGTTTCCATCCTGTGGATAATATTTTCTTATTGCTTACAATATAATCCCTTTGATCAGGGTCCTTAGTAAACTCATTAATTTTAATTTTTAATTTGGTATGTTTTTTTTTTATTTCTCGACAAAGTTCAATTTTTGATAAATTTGCAGTTTCTAATCCAATATTAAATATATTTGATCGAAGTTTTCTGAAATTTTCAATACTGAATATAATTACTCTGGCTACATCTTTAACATGTATATAATTTCTCTTAAAATTTGGTTCGAATAATTCTATTTTGCCTTCAAATACAGCCCTATATGTAAAGTCATTTACCAATAGATCGGTTCTTATTCTTCCTGACAGTCCAAATACTGTAGCTAGTCTTAAACTAATAAAATTTTTTATTTTTTGAATTTCTTTTTCTGCTTTTACTTTAGTAACCCCATAATGAGAAATGGGTTTCAATGGTGACTCTTCTGTACAAAATTTATTTTTTTCACCTATACCATATCCGCTATTTGTTACAGGTAGTATTACCTTGTTTTTTTTATTTATAAATTTAATAATATCTTTTATTTGATTTAAGTTAATTTGAGTTGCTAAAGAAGGTTTTTTTTTACATGCAGGGGCTCCCACTATTCCTGCCAAAGGAATAATAAATTCATTCTCTTTAACTAGTTTTTTTAATAGTTTTTTATTTCTTACATCTCCATTAATAACATTCAACTTTTCGTTTTTTATTAAATCAAAAAAAACGTATTGCTGATTAAAACTAAAATTATCTAGAATTGTAACATTATGTTTTTTTTTTAACAATAAATCAACTAGCGCAACACCAATATATCCAGCACCACCAGTTACTAATATTTTCATTTTAAAAAACCTTCCAATATTTTAAACCATCAGAAGAAAAATTTAATCTCTCTATTTTATTGTGTAAATTAATCTTTTTGAATTTAGTTTGTAAAAGAGATTGGTTAAAAGATTCAATATATAAGAGAAGGTACCCATTTTGTCCAGCTCCCAATATTTTCCCACCGACTGCCCCAGCTTCTTTAGCTAAATCATATACTTTATCAATTTTTTTATTTGTCGCCATTGGATTAATAGTTTTTTTTAAATACCATGATTTATCCATTAATTTACTAAAATTCTCTAATTTACCTTTGATTAAACAATTTTTCATATCGATCGATAAATTCTTCATTTTTTCAAATTGTTTAAGTTTTTGTTTTGGATTTTTGTTATATTTTTCTATTCTCTTTTTTTGGATACTTTCTGAGGTTATTCTTGAGCCAATGTTGACCAAAACCAAATTATTTTCTAATTCAAGTAGGGTTTTTTTTTCTAAATTAATTTGATGCACATAAAAATCTGATTGATACATATCTATCCAATTTAGTCCTCCAAAAGTTGAAGACAGATAATCTTGCCACCCACCTTTAATTTTACTATCCAACCTCTCTGATTTATATGCTT
>MDTA01069121.1_pt1 | contig 14095 bp, 9 predicted proteins | sample 811151 | NCBI WGS metagenome assembly MDTA01 (sample SAMN05326648, study PRJNA326480) | marine metagenome | isolation source: seawater | place: Indian Ocean: South | collected 2010 | reverse complement strand
GCGGCGGCACCACCACCCTGGTCTACGACACCAGGGGGGGTCGTGAGCCGGGTGAACTCGTCCACCATGCGATGAGTCTGGTCGGCACCGAACACAACTGCGCCGGTGGGATGACGCCGCGCGACACCTGGATCAGCTGCGAGGAATCCGTGGTCGGCCCCGGAGACGAACTCGGTCGGGCCCGCACGCACGGCTGGTGCTTCGAGGTCCCGGCCACCGTCGAGCCCACGCTGATCGAACCCGTTCCCATCAAGCCCATGGGACGCCTCAATCACGAGGCGGTGGCGGTCGATCCACGGACCGGCATCGTCTACATGACCGAGGACCGCAACGACGGGATCCTGCTGCGGTACATCCCGGTGAAACCGGATCGTCTGCTGGAAGGCGGTCGACTGCAGGCGCTGGCCATCGTCGATCAGCCTTCGCGTGACCTCCGCAACTGGCCCGACGCCGAATCCCCCGCGATCCCCACGGGCACCGTGCTGGCCACCCGGTGGATCGATCTCGACGAGGTCGAATCGCCCGACGATTCGCTTCGCTACCAGGGCTTCGACCGCGGCGCGGCCCGGTTCGCACGGGGCGAGGGCATGTGGTTCGGAAACCAGGTCGTCTACTTCGCCTGCACCACCGGCGGACGCAATCAGCGGGGGCAGATCTGGAAGTACACCCCCGCGGAGCCGCACGTCGAGGGGACCGGCAAGGACGCCGAAGCGGGCGGACGTCTGGAACTCTTCGTCGAGCCCAACGACGCCACCGTGATCGAGCACGCCGACAACCTCACCGTCGCGCCCTGGGGCGATCTGGTGGTGTGCGAGGACGGGTACGAGGACCAGTTCCTGCTGGGCGTGACCCCGGAGGGGTCGATCTACCGCATCGCCCGCAACATGCTCAACCAGTCCGAGTTCGCCGGCGCCGTGTTCTCACCCGACGGATCGACGCTGTTCGTCAACATCCAGAACCCCGGCATGACGCTGGCCATCACCGGCCCCTGGGATCGACGCCGCTCGTGACCGACCGGCGGGGACGACTCATTCTCCCGAACTGAGCTTGTCGTCGATCGCCTTGAGGATGAGATCGAAGACGGGAAGATCCGACTCCGGCACCTGGCTCCGCTGGGCCTCGAGGATGCTCTTCATCATCGCCAGCTGATCCACGGGGATGTTGTCGATGTTGCTGAGGAACTGCTGCACTTCGGCCCGCTGGGCGGGAGTCAGCGATTCCAGCGTCTGACCGTCGTCCTTGGGAGCAGGCTGCTCCGCGACCGGAGCGGGCGCGGCGGGAGGCGTCCAGGTCGTCACCCCGTCGATGGAGAGATTGCCGAGATCACGAAGCTGGGCCGTGGAGGCAGCCACATCGCCGCCGTCGGGCTGGACCCGTCCTCCCAGATGCTCCCCGAGGAACTGCTCGGTGATGGAGTTGAAGGCCATGCTGTTCTCCGGCCGGGCGAACCCGTGCCCCTCATCGGGGAACACGACGTAGGTCACCGGGATGTCCTTCTCGTTCATTGCGGCGACGATCTGGTCGCTTTCGGAGACCTTGACCCGCGGGTCGTTGGCTCCCTGGGCGATCAGCAAGGGACGCTTGATGTTCGAGACGTGGGTCAGCGGCGAGATGGAATCGAGCCATTCGGTCTCGTCGACGCCCCCGACCCGCTTGGTGAACATGATCTTGACCGGCTCCCAGTACATGGGAATGGTCGACAGCAGGGTTCCCACGTGCGAGGGCCCGACGATGTCGACGCCGCACGCCCACTTCTCCGGATCACGGGTCATGCCGGCCAGGGTGGCGTACCCACCGTAGCTTCCTCCCATGACCGCGACGCGGTCCGGATCGGCGATGCCCTCCTTCACGGCCCAGTCGGCGGCGTCGTTCACGTCGTCCTGCATGGCGTGGTACCACTCGCGGTTGCCGGCGTTGAGGAACGACTTGCCGAATCCGGTCGACCCGCGGAAGTTCGGAGAGAGCACGGCGTAGCCGCGGTTGGCCAGCCACTGGTGGTACGGGTTGTAGCCCCAGGAGTCGCGGGCCCACGGTCCGCCGTGGACGAGCACGATGGTCGGGAACGGACCCGCTCCCTCGGGGACGGTGAGATAGCTGGGAAGCACGAGGCCGTCACGGGCCGTGATCTCCACCGGACGCATGGCGGCCAGTTCGTACTGTTCCATGGCGGGACGGTTCGAGAACAGGTAGCGCCCCTGCTTGGTGTCCCGGTCGTAGATCCAGTACTTGACCGGTCCGCGATCCTGATTGAAGGCGATGATCCAGGTGCGGTTGTCGAGCGTGGAGTCCGTGATGTTGGGATCGCCCGCGTCCAGCCCGGAGATCGCGTCGTAGTCGGCCTGCAGCTCGGGATCGAGCACCGTCCAGGTGTTGCGCAGGTAGTTCGTCGAGACGGCCTTGGGCTCGTTGGTGTCGGGGTCGGTGTACACCCCGCCGACGTCCGCCTTGTCGGACGCGAAGAGCACCGTGGGCTCGGTCGCACCGCCCGCCCGGGCCTCCATCGAGACCAGTGCCGAGGTGTCACGGCCGGTGGCGTCCATCGCGTAGAGGGTCTTGCCGTCCTTGGAGAATCCCATCGGCTGGGTGTTCATCGAGTCCTCCATGGGGACCTTCATGAACTCGTACCACTCGCCCTCGGCGTCGTCACGCAGATCGAACCGCGTGCCGCCGTCCTCGGTCATCATGGTGCGGCCGCGGATGATCCAGTCGTCGTCCGGCATCATGCCCGCGTAGCCGTCGTCGTTCTGGAAGATCATGGTGGCTTCGCCCGTGCGCGTGTTCATGCGATGCATGTCCATGTTCCGGGGATCGCGCTGGTTCATCGACACGAGGATCTCGTCCGGACGTTCACGGTGCTGTCCCGCGAGCGACGCCTTCACACCTTCGAAGGGCGTGAGATCCGTGGTCTGCTTCGTGGCCAGATCGACGGCGTAGATGTGCGTGTCCTCGTTGCCGCCTTCGTCCTGCATGTAGAGAAGCTGCTCGCCGTTGATGGCCCAGGTGTAGCTGCGGATCGGCCGGTCCTTGGAGTCGGTCACGACCTCCGCCTCGCCGCCTTCCACGGGCACCACCCAGACGTTCAGCACGCCGTTGTGCGGAGCCAGGTAGCTCATCCGGGTTCCGTCGGGACTGATCTGCACGCCGGCGCGTTCGGGATTGCCGAAGAGCACGGAGCGGGGAATCAGCGGCGTCTCGCCGGTGTTCGCATCCTGCCGGGCGGATGCGGTTCCCGGAAGGAGGGTGCAGGCACCCAGGACAAGAACTCCCACCGACAGCAGCATTGGATTCGACATGACGACACCTTTCCAGATTCAGGATGATCCCGGGCCGGGCGGCCCGCAGACGGACCATGGTACGCCAATGGCCCGGATGCGGTTCACCCCCCCTCCGGGGCTCTCTGCCGCCGTCTGACCCCCGGACACGCCGCGGGTCCGTCGGGAGCCGGTGCATTCATCCACAGTGTTACCACCGACTTATCCACCGACCCGATCGCCGCACGCACGATCGGCCGAGGACCGTAGGATCGGGGCGTCGTCGCCGTCCGTGCGAAGCGCGATCGAGGACGATGGCTGGAGGGGAGAAATCCGGTTCGAGCAATCGGACCGGCCACCGACAGCCACCCTGAGACCCCGGATCGGCGACGATCCGGGGTTTCTGCTTTGCCGGGCCGGCCCCTTCGATGCCGATAGAGTCCACACCGCATGAGCACCCTGCTGATCGCCATCCTGTCGGGCCTCGGATTCATCGTCGCCTACCACACCTACGGCCGGTGGCTGGGCGGACGGATCTTCGGTCTGGCGACCGGCACCCCCACCCCGGCCCATCGCCTCGAAGACGGACGCGACTACGTGCCCACGCGACGAAGCGTCGTGTTCGGCCATCACTTCACCTCCATCGCGGGCACCGGCCCCATCGTCGGGCCGGCCATCGGGGTGCTCTGGGGCTGGCTGCCGGCTCTGGTCTGGGTCGTGTTCGGTTCGATCTTCATCGGTGCGGTGCACGACTTCGGCAGCCTGCTGGTCAGCCTCCGCAACAACGGCCAGACCATCGGCGACGTCGCCGGACGACTGCTCAACCGGCGGGTGCGTCTGCTGTTCATGATGGTGCTCTTCATCGGCCTGACCATCGTGCTGGCGATCTTCGGACTGGTGATCGCCGCCGTCTTCCGGATGTTCCCCTCCGCGATCTTCCCCTGCCTGGTCCAGATCCCTCTCGCCGTGTGCATCGGACTCTGGCTGCAGCGACGGGGCGCTGCGCTGCTGCTGCCGTCCCTGTTCGCCCTGCTGCTGATGGTGGTCAGTGTCATCTACGGCGACGTGGGACTGCTCGGCGGCTTCAACGACGCCATGGCCGCGCTGCCGACCATCGCCTGGGTGGGCATCCTGCTGGTCTACGCCTACATCGCGTCGGTCCTGCCGGTCTGGACCCTCCTGCAACCCCGCGACTACATCAATGCGCTGCAGCTGATCGGCTCGCTGGGACTGATCCTGATCGGGCTGATCGTCGCCGCGGTGGCGGGCGGTGCGCCGGTCGGAGAGGAGACGGCGCGTCCGTCGTTGGAGATCGTGGCCCCGATGTTCCAGTGGGACCCCGAGGGCGCACCGCTCATCGTGCCCTTCCTGTTCATCACCATCGCCTGCGGCGCCATCAGCGGATTCCACTGCCTCGTCTCCAGCGGCACGACCAGCAAGCAGCTCGATCGCGAGGAGGACGCCCGGTTCGTCGGCTACGGAAGCATGCTCACCGAGGGCTTCCTCGCCGTGCTGGTGATCCTGGCCTGCACGGCGGGTCTGGGGCTGGGCATCATGGGAGCCGAGGGGCTGCCGCTGACCGGAGAAGCCGCCTGGAACCATCGCTACGGTTCCTGGGACATGGCCAACGGACTCGGACAGAAGGTGGGCGCCTTCGTCGACGGCGCCGCCAACTTCATCGGCTCGATCGGCATTCCCGCGGGCATTGCCGTGGCGCTGATGGGCGTGTTCGTGGCCTCGTTCGCCGGCACCACCCTCGACACCGCCTGCCGGCTCCAACGGTACGTGGTCCAGGAACTGGCCTCGACGCCGGGGATCGACCGCAGTCCGCTGCGGGTGTTTCGGAATCCCCACGCGGCGGCGGCCGTCGCCGTGCTGCTGGCGGCGGGCCTGGCGGCCGTGCCCGCATCGGGCGAATGGTCGTGGTCGTCGATGGGCACCGGCGGACTCATTCTCTGGCCGCTGTTCGGAGCGACGAACCAGCTGCTCGCCGGCCTGGCCTTCCTGGTGATCGCCAGCTGGCTCTGGCGGCGACGCAAGCCCACCTGGTTCCTCGTCCCCCCCCTGCTGATCATGCTGGCGATCCCGATGTGGGCGATGATCGATCAGGTGTTCCTCGGCACGGGACGGGATGCGTCCTGGATGCACGACGAACGATGGCTGCTGGCGTCGATCGGCATCGCGACGCTGCTGCTGGAGGGATGGATGATCGTGGAAGCCGCCCTGCTGCTGCCGCGGATCCGCGGCGTCGTCGAATCGATGCAGGGGGCCGGGGCCGACTAGGACTTCGACGAGGTGTGCCGGACCATCGACCCCTCGATCATGAAGATGACGTCCTCGGCGATGTTGGTGGCCAGGTCGGCGATGCGTTCGAGCTTGCGGGCGATGGACATGATGTCGATGGCGGCCGTCGTGGTGTCGACCTGCTCGGCGATCGCCTCCTGCGCCCAGGTGATGACCTCCTTCTGGAGGTCGTCCACGATCTGATCCGACTGCCGGACGCGGCGGGCCGATTCGACGTCCTCGTTCGCGAACGACTGCACGCAGGACAGGAGCATGGTCCGGGTGGTGTCGGCCATGGTGGGCAGACCGTCGGGCAGAGGCATGGGATGCTTGAACAGCGAAAGCGACCGCTTGGCGATGCTCTTGGTCAGGTCGCCGATCCGTTCGAGGCTGCTGTTGATGCGCATGACGGACAGGACGAACCGCAGGTCGCCGGCCACGGGCTGCCCGAGGGCGAGGATGTTGAGGCACTGGGCCTCGATCTCGATCTCCATCTCGTTGACGTCGGCGTCGCCGTGGCGGACCTCGAGCGAGTCGTCACGCTGGTTCCGGAAGAGTCCGTGCAGGGCCTGATCGAACCGAACCTCGATGATGCCGCACATCTCGAGGACGGAACGGCGAAGCGTAGTCAGATCGGCTTGCAGATCGATGGACACGTGAACTCCTCAGCAACGAACCAATAATAGGCATCGGCAGAACCGGACGCCGAAATCAACCAAAGCGGCCCGAGATGTAGTCCTCGGTCTCCTGCTTGGTCGGAACCGTGAAGATGTCGGCCGTCGGCCCCATCTCGACCAGTCGTCCCTCGCAGAAGAAGGCCGTGTTGTCGGACACCCGTGCGGCCTGCTGCATGTTGTGGGTGACGATGAGAATCGTGTAGTTCTCGCGCAGCTTGTGGATCAGGTCCTCGACCCGGGCCGTCGCCTTGGGATCGAGCGCGGAGGCCGGTTCATCCATGAGCAGCACCTGGGGATTGCCCGCGATCGCCCGTGCGATGCAGAGACGCTGCTGCTGTCCTCCCGAGAGGGCGAGGGCGGATTTCTTCAGACGATCCTTCACCTCGTCCCACAACGCGGCCTCGCGCAGCGAGGATTCGACCACTTCGTCGAGCTGACTCCGCGTCATCTTCCGGTGCAGTTTCGGGCCGAACGCAACATTCTCGTAGATCGACTTCGGAAACGGATTGGGCTTCTGGAAGACCATGCCCACCCGACGCCGGTGCTGGACCACGTCAAGGTTGTTGTCGAGGAGATCCTCGTCGTGGAGACGAAGCCTGCCTTCGACCCGGGCGCCCGGAATCAGATCGTTCATCCGGTTGATCCACCGGAGAAAGGTGCTCTTGCCGCAGCCGCTGGGGCCGATGAGGGCCGTCACCCGATGCATCAGCACATCCATGCTGATGGAGTGCAGCGCCTGGAAGTCGCCGTACCAGGCATTGAGATCCAGGACTTCCAGTGCGACGCTGGTGGGCGAATCGATTCGCCCGGCATCCACCTGCACCGCGGGCTTGTGCAGGACGTCGGACTGATCCTGTCGAGGAGCGGATTGGGGTGACTGGGTCATGGTGGTGGTCACTGGAGTGGTTTCTGGAAAACCTGACGGATGATGATTGCGATCGTATTGAACAACAGCAGGATCGCAAGCAGAACCATGATCCCGGTTGCCGCAACGGCGTGAAATTCTTCCTGGGGACGCCCCGCCCAGTTGTAGATCTGGAGGGGCATGGCCGTGAACTGGTCCATCAGGTTCTCGGGGGCGAAGCGGATGTAGAGCACCCCGCTCACCACCAGCAGCGGAGCGGCTTCGCCGATGGCGCGGCTGATGGCCAGAATGGACCCCGTCATGATGCCCGGCAGGGCCGCAGGAAGCGTGATTCGACGGACCATCTGCCAGCGGGTCGCCCCGGCCGCCAGGGCTGCTTCCCGCAAGGACGAGGGCACGGACCGGAGGGCCTCCCGGGCCGAGACGATCACGATCGGGAGCACCACCAGCATGAGCACCAGTCCGCCCACGAGAACGGCGCCCCCGAAGGGCAGACGGAAGTACCAGAACGAGTAGGGATCGCCGATCTCGATGGCCGGTTCGTTGATGGATCCGAAGAGACCGAACATGCGGGCGAAGACCGTCAGGCCGATGATGCCGTAGACGATCGAGGGGACGCCGGCGAGATTCGAGATGTTCAGATCGATGAAGCGCCGTATCCGCCCTTCCTTGGCGAACTCCTCGAGGTAGATCGCGGTTCCGACCCCGATCGGCAGAGCCGAAAGGGCGCAGACAATGCAGATCCAGACCGTGCCCCACAACGACGCGAACACGCCTGCCTTCTCGGGCTTCCTCGAGGCGGGATTCTTGACGAAGTCCAGATCGAGATGCTCGAGGCCCTGAATGGTGATCGAGACCAGCAGTACACCCAGCGAAAGGATCGACAGCGAGGTGACCACGATGCAGAAGATCAGAAACGACCGGTTGACCAGTCGCCTTCGCTGCAGGCTGCGGGGCTGTCCCGGTTCGGGAATCATTCGTACACCTGCCTGAATCGTCGTGAGATCGAGTACCCGGTCCAGGTGATCAGGAGGGTCATGATGAAGAGCGTCGCGGCGATCGCGTAGGTCGAGTAGTACTCGACTCCGAGTGAATCGGTGTCACCAAGGTAGATCTGCACGATGTAGCCCGTCATGGTCTGCACCTCTGATCCGGGATTCCAGGCCATCTTGGCGCTGGCTCCGGCCGCGAGGGCCACGATCATGGTCTCGCCCACCGCCCGGGCGATGGCCAGCAGATAGGACGACATGATGCCCGACAGGGCGGCGGGAAACACCACCTTCACCGAGACGTCGAACCGCGTTCCGCCGAGGGCGTAGGCCCCTTCCCGCAGGCTTCTCGGCACCGCCTGCATCGCATCCTCCGAGAGGGAGCAGACGATGGGCAGGCACATGATGCCCACCGCGATGCCCGCACTCAGGGCGTTGAAGGTGTCGATGTACTGGGCATCGGGCCCCGTGCCGTTGAAGAGCCACTGCAGGGACGGGGTGAGGACCATGAGGGCGAAGAAGCCGTAGACCACGGTCGGCACGCCGGCCAGCACTTCGAGGATCGGCTTGAGCACGGCCCGCACGCGTCGCGGGGCGTATTCGCTGAGGAACATCGCGGTGATCACGCCCAGGGGCAGCGCGACCGCGGCCGCCACGACCGTGACCAGCAGGGTTCCGGTGATCAGGGGCCAGACTCCGAAGTGCTTCTCGGCACCGAGAAGCGGCGCCCACTTGGTCCCGGTGGCGTACTCCCGGAAGCTCACCGCATCCATCATGAAGAAGGCGACGGACTCCTTGAGCAGTACGGCGATGATGGTGACCGTGGTGCAGACCGAGAAGAAGACACAAAGAAACAGCACCCCCTTGATGAGGGCGCTGCTTCGTTGCTGCGAGGAAAGCGATCGGGGTCGTCCGGGCAGGGATGCACCGACGCTACGTTGCTTGATGACGCCAGTATGTCCCTGCATCACAGCGTATCTCCGCCGACCGCGCGACTTGGGATCAGTCGGTGCCGTAGACGCTCACCAGCGAGCCGTGCACCTTCTCTCCCGTCTCATCGAGGAAGAGTGTACCAGTCTTGGCCATCTTCACATTCTTGCTGGCACGGGCGTAGACCCCCTTGGGGAGCCGGACGTAGCCGACCTCCTGGGCGAGATCCCCGGCGTGCTCCAGATAGAAGTCCACGAAGGCGACCACCTGGGGCTTGGCCATGGCCTTGGTCGAGACGTAGATGAACAGCGGACGACTGAAGGGGGCGTAGGTGCCGTTCTCGATCGTCTCCGGGGTGGGCATGATGGCCTCGTCCCCGTTCATGACCGGGACGGCCTTGAGCTTGTTCTTGTTCTCGAAGAAGTAGGCACAACCGAAGAAGCCGATGGCACCCGTGTTGCCGGATACGCCGCGGACAAGCACGTTGTCGTCCTCGGAGACGGACATGTCGCTGCGGATCGACCCCTTCTTGCCGGCGACGACCTCCTTGAAGTAGTCGAAGGTGCCCGAATCGGTGCCCGGAGCGTAGATCTTGAAGGGGGTATCCGGCCAGCCGGCACGGATGTCCGACCAGTTCTTCGCGGTGGAATCGGCCAGGAAGATCTTCTTGAGTTCGTCGACGGTGATGTTGTCGACCCAGTCGTTCTCCTTGTTGACGACGATGGTCAGTCCGTCGTAGGCGACGGGAATCTCGACGAAGTCGATCTTGTTCTCCTTGGCGAGATCGTATTCCTTCTTCTTGATCGGGCGCGAGGCGTCGCTGATGTCCGTCTCGCCGGCACAGAAACGCTTGAATCCGCCACCGGTACCGGAGATGCCCACGGAGACGCGAACCCGCGGAGCGACCTCAGCGAACTCCTCGGCAACGGCCTCGGTGATCGGATAGACGGTCGAGGAACCATCGATCGTGATTGCACCGGTCATCTTGGTGAGGTCGGCCTCCTTGTCGGCCAGAGACGCACCCGCCAGAGCCGCGGTCGCAGAGACAGCAATGATTCCAATCAAGCTCTTCATCGTGGGATCCTTTAGAAAGAAGATTGTCGTACAGAACGACTGACTACTGATGGGCGAAAGCATGACTGAGCAATGTCAAGATTGTGTTCAGACGGGGCTTGGCTTCCATGCAAATACCCAATTTTCCCGATGCTGGAGGCCGTCAATGGGTTGAAATCACGTCTCGATCTCGCCCTCACCGGCCACCCTCCTCTCACGCCGGGGCACCCGAATCGTGAACGCGGACCCCTCACCGGGTGTGCTCTGCACCTGGACGGTTCCTCCGTGCACGCGTGCGATGTGCTTGACGATCGACAGGCCGAGCCCCGTCCCTCCCATGTCGCGGCTGCGCCCCCGATCGACCCGGTAGAACCGCTCGAACAATCGCATCTGATTCTCGGGCGTTATCCCGGGACCGTCGTCACGCACCACGAGTTCGAGTTCATCTTCGATCGAGCGAGCGATCACCCGCACCGAGGCGCCCTCGTGACTGTAGCGGACGGCATTCAACACCAGATTCGACAGGGCCTGCACGATCAATGGACGATTGACCACCCACTCGAGTTCGGCCTCGACGTCGGTCTCGATCGTGATTCGTCGCTGCCTTGCATCGACCTCACAGTCTCGTAGAACACCCGCGACCAGCCCCGCGAAACGGACGCACTCCTGCTCGAGGGATTCACCTGAACCGGGCTCCTCCAGCCTGGACAGCATCAGCAGATCCTCGATGATCGAGGAAAGCCGGCGGGTGTTCCTGATCACCACGTCCACGTAGGCGGCGCGGTGCGTCTCCTCGGGGTCCTCCCGAAGGAGTTCCGCGTACCCCTGAATCGCCATGATGGGCGTGCGAAGCTCGTGCGACACATTGGCTGCGAAGTCGGTCCGGATGGTCTCCAACTGCCGCAGCAGAGTGACCTCGTTGAAGACCATCACCACCCCGATGATCCGATCCTCGGCGTCCAGCAGCGGCTCGCTGGTGAGCTGCATCCGGCGATCATCGAGCGCAGCCAGTTCGACCTCCTCGAAGCGATGCTCCCCTTCCCGGATGGCCAGTTGGACGAATGAGTTCAAAGCCGGATCGCGGACGAACTCCTGCAGCAGTCGGCCGCGGACGTCCCGTCCCATGAGACCGAACATGTGCAGAGCGACCCGGTTCATGCTCAGCACCCTGGAGTCGAGATCCAGGGCGATCACCCCGTTGCTCATCGACTGGAGAATGCTCGTCATCTCGCTGCCCTGCATACGCAGCTGCCCCATCTGCCCCGACAACTGCCGGGCCATCTGGTTCAGCGCCTCACTGAGCTGTTCGAACTCGTGCCCCTGATGGACCGGCACCCGGTGGCTGAGATCCCCTCCGGCGTACCGCATCGCTCCGGAGGCCAGTTCACGGACCCGCTGACTCAACCATCGCCAGACGAGATAGATCACACCGATGGTGAGGAGCAGGTAGATGCCCAGAACGATCACGAGGGTGTCGGCCAGCTGGGCCAGCCGACGTTGCAAGATCGTCTCCGGCAAGGCCACACGCACGATCCTCCGATTCCCCACCGGGCCGGATCGCACCGCGTAGTAGGTCATTTCCCGCTGGAGGACGGGGCTGTACCGCGTCGAATGCCCCGAACCGAGACGAAGGGCCTGCTCGATCTCGGCCTGCTCACGCTGATTCTCCATGCCCCCCGGTTGCTCATCGCTGTCGGCAAGCACGCGGCCGTCCTGTCCCACGATCGTGACCCGCAGGCCGTCGGCCCACAGATCGGCTCGCTGCAGCAGCTCCTGAAGCCGATTCGCATCGACCCCCGCCGGCTCCAGCGCCCCGGACACCCAGGGTGCCAGCGACTGCAGTTCGTTGAGACGCTGGTCGTTGAAGATGCGGGTGATCCGCGTCTCGAGCAACCAGCCGAAGATGAGCACCAGAAGCAGCTGGACGATGACCAGCAGCAGCCCCACCCGCCACAACAGTGATCGAGGACGACCGAAGAGCATCAGCCCGGCTCCACTCCGAGCCGTTCCTCGAAGCGGTAGCCGACGCCGCGCACGGTCTCGATGCAGCGTCCGGCATCGCCGAGCTTGCGACGAAGGGCCGTGATGTGGACGTCGATGGTCCGCTTGGAGAGGATGGCAAGCTCACCGTGCACCGCACTGATGATCTGGTCGCGGGTCCGCACGAAACCGGGACGCTCGCAGAGATAGACGAGGATCTGGAACTCGGTCAGCGTCAGATCGACCGACTGCTCGTCGACGACGACCTCGTGCCGATCGAGATTGATCCTGATTCGTCCCCGATCGAGATGCTCCGTCTTCGCATCCGCCTCCTCCGCGTCGCCGCTGCGCCGCAGGACGTTGCGTATCCGCGCGGCGAGCACGCGCGGACTGAAGGGCTTGGTGATGTAGTCGTCGGCGCCCATCTCGAGCCCGGTGACGATGTCCGACTCCTCGCCGCGGGCCGTGACCATGATGATCGGGGTCTCCCGTGTGGCCGGCTCCCACTTGATGCGGCGACAGACCTCGAGTCCGTCGATGCCCGGCAGCATCAGGTCGAGCAGGATGAGGTCGGGCTTCCGGGACTGGACGGACTCGACCGCCTCCTCACCGGAATGCACGACGTCGGGACGGAACCCCTCCTTCTCGAGATTCAATCGGATCAGCTCCGCGATTTCGGGCTCATCCTCGACGATCAGCACATTGGTACGTGCCATGATGCATGACTCCTCACACTGCGTAACCGATGACGACGAACCAACCCTGCACGAGACGCTGCACCCGGGGAAGTTGTCGGAAGGATATGCCAACTTTGTTAAGAGCACGTTCATGTCCCGCCCCAAAGCCCCCAAATGCAAGGTTCGAGACGGGGCCGGACACCGGGCGGGGATCGCACCGGTCTCGGGTAGGATCTGTCAATGCTCCGCATCGGTCCTCAGATCGCCATCGCAGCCCTGCTGACCTGCTCGACGGCACTGGGACAGCAAGGCGATCGACCGGGCGAGGATCAGCCCCCACTCCCCTCCGACCTCGCGATCCCCTCGGCACCCCCCCTGTCGCCGGCCGATGCCTTGGCCGCCTTCAGCACCCACGAGGGACTCCGGATCGAACTGGTCGCCGCCGAGCCTCTGGTGGTCGCCCCCGTGGCCATGGATCTGGCTCCGGACGGCCGGCTGTGGGTCGTCGAGATGGCCGGCTACATGACCGACCTGGACGGGAGCCGCGAAGGCGAGCCCAACGGACGCATCGTGGTGCTCGACGACGACGACCGCGACGGCGAGATGGATCGGCGAACCGTCTTTCTCGACGGACTCGTGATGCCCCGCGCCGTGCACGCGCTGCCCGATGGCGTCCTGCTGGTCGCTCCCCCGCATCTCATCCTGGCCCGGGACACCGATGGCGACGATCGGGCCGACGAACAGATCGTCCTGGATGACTGCTTCGCCGGACTCGACAACCCGGAGCACGCCGGCAACGGGCTCCGATTCGGCATGGACAACTGGCTGCACTGCTCGCAGCATCCGTGGGAATACCGGTACGAGAATGGAACCGTGCAACGACGCGCCGTTCCCCCGCACGGTCAATGGGGCACGACCCGCGACGAATGGGACCGCTGGTACACCACGCCGAACTCCTACCCCCTGTTCGTCGACCTGGTCCCCAAGCACTACGCGAACATGAACCCGGCCTTCCGCTTGTTCGACGGGGTCTACGAACGGGTCCCGGCCGACACCGGCATCCATCCGGCCCGCATCAACCCCGGCGTCAATCGCGGCTACCAACCCGCGACGCTCCGCGACGACTTCACCCTGCGAACCTTCACCGGTGCGTGCAGCCCCGAACTGCTCCTGGACGACACCCTCGGCGAGGCCTATCGCAATGCCCTGTTCGTCTGCGAGCCAGCGGGCAATTGCGTGGAGGTCCGGCGGATGATCGACCGGGCCCACGACGCACCGGAAGCCCGAATCCTCGGTGACGGACGATCACCTCTGGCCTCGACCGACGAACGATTCCGCCCCGTGCAGTTGCAAGCCGGAGCGGACGGAGCCCTCTACGTGGCCGACATGT
>MDTA01066343.1_pt1 | contig 14097 bp, 13 predicted proteins | sample 811151 | NCBI WGS metagenome assembly MDTA01 (sample SAMN05326648, study PRJNA326480) | marine metagenome | isolation source: seawater | place: Indian Ocean: South | collected 2010 | reverse complement strand
TACTCTAATGAGGAGAATTATCTTGGTTCAGACTCCTATGCACTTAAATCAATGACAAATAAAATCTCTTATCTAGATGATGGAGATTTATGTGTTTTATCAAGAGATAAAATTGATTTTTATGATGTGAACAAAAAAAAGATTAATAAAAAAGTCAATATTCTTTCCAATAATGAAAATACCAGCGATAAAGGTGATTATAAAAATTTTATGTCAAAAGAAATTTTTGAACAACCATTAACTGCCAAAAATTGTATAAATGAATATGTTGATAGTTTAAAAAAAGATATTAATATTTATAATTTTCCAATAGAACCAACTAAAATCAATAAAATTATTTTAATAGGTTGTGGAACTGCTTATCATTCCTGTCTAGTTGCAAAATACTGGTTTGAAGAACTTACAACTATTGATGTAGTTATTGATATAGCATCAGAATTTAGATACAGAAAACTAAGATTTGAACCGAACAATCTTTATGTTTTTGTTTCTCAATCAGGTGAGACAGCTGATACTGCCGCCGCTCTTGATATATGCAAAAAAAATAAAGTAAAAACTTGTTCAATTGTTAACTCCGTAGAAAGTACTATTGCAAGAAACTCCGATTGGGTTCTACCAATACATGCGGGCCCAGAAATTGGAGTTGCTTCAACTAAAGCTTTTTTGGGTCAAATGCTTGTTCTTTTTATACTAAGTTTAAAAATTGCAAAAGTTAGAAATGATATTGATAAAAAAAATTATGAAAAATATATAAAAAATTTAGAACTTTTACCTGAAGCAATAAGAAAGAGCTTGAAAATTGAAAATAGTATTCAAGTTATGGCTAAAGAATTTATTGATGCTAAAGGATCTATGTTTTTAGGAAGAGGCCTATCATATCCAATAGCTTTAGAGGGAGCATTAAAACTTAAAGAATTATCCTACCTTCATGCAGAAGGTTACCCTGCAGGCGAGATGAAACATGGACCTCTTGCTCTAATCGAGGATGGCTTACCAGTAATAGTAATAGCTCCTAAAGATAAATATTTTGAAAAAACCCTTTCTAATATGCAAGAAGTAATCGCAAGAGGTGGTAAAATTTTTTTTCTTACAGATAATAAAAAAGATCTTATAAACGAAAATATTAGATTTGGGATAAGAGTTCCTGTTTCAAATAATCTACTTGTGCCAATACTATTAACTATTCCAGTGCAGCTATTAGCCTATCATGTTGCTCTACTAAAAAATTGTGATATTGATAAACCAAGAAATTTAGCTAAATCTGTAACAGTTGAGTAATTTTTTTTTATAAACTCTTTCAAAATACTTTATTTTATCTTATATATATCTGAGGTTGAATATGAAAAAATGGAAAGCAAATAGTTGGACAAATTATCCTGCAAAACACTTACCGGTGTATCAGGATAAAAAAGAGTTAGACCTAGTACTTAGCAAAGTAAAAAAATATCCTCCATTAGTTTTTGCTGGAGAGACAAGATCATTAAAGAAAAATTTAGCTGATGTAGTTGAGGGCAAAGGGTTTTTGTTACAAGGAGGTGATTGTGCTGAAAGTTTTGCCGAATTTCATCCAGACAATATTAGAGATACTTTAAAAGTTTTATTACAAATGTCCTTAGTTTTAACAGCTTCTGCTTCAGTGCCAGTAATTAAGATAGGAAGAATAGCAGGCCAGTTTTCAAAACCTAGAAGCTCTCCTATTGAAAAAAAAGATGGAAAAGAATTACCTAGCTACTTAGGAGATAATATAAATGGAATGGAGTTTACAGAAAAAGCTAGAATACCAGATGCTAAAAGATTATTTAGAGCATATTCTCAATCTGCTTCAACTTTAAATCTGTTAAGAGCTTTCTCTCAAGGAGGATTTGCAGATCTTAGACAAGTTCATTTATGGAATTTAGGTTTTATTAAAGATAAAACTAAAGGAAAGTATAAGGAGATTGAAGACAAGATAAGTGATGCTCTAGCCTTTATGGAAGCATGCGGTATAAATTCTGATAACAACCGAAGACTACGAACAGTAAATTTTTATACTTCACATGAGGCTTTACTTCTTCCTTTCGAAGAAGCTATGACTAGAGTTGATTCTACAACAGGTGAATATCATGATACTTCAGCCCATTTTGTTTGGATTGGTGACAGAACTAGACAACCAGACGGAGCGCATGTGGAATTTTGTAGAGGTATTAAAAATCCTATAGGTCTTAAATGTGGGCCATCTTTGAAGCCAGAGGAGCTAACTAAACTATGTAACATTTTAAACCCAGACAATGAACCTGGTAGATTAACTTTAATTTCTAGATTTGGACACGACAATGTTGAAAAACATCTGCCGAAATTAATTCGGACAATTAAAAAAGAAGGTTTAAAAGTAATTTGGTCTTGTGACCCAATGCATGGCAACACTATAAAAGCAACTACTGGTTTTAAGACTAGACCTTTTGATAATGTTATTAAAGAAGTTAAAAACTTTTTTGGTGTTCATCAAGCAGAGGGAACTTATGCTGGAGGTCTACATGTTGAAATGACGGGACAAGATGTTACTGAATGCACGGGTGGTGCTCAAAAAATATCGGAAAATGACTTATCTAATAGATATAGAACTCATTGCGATCCAAGGTTGAACGCAGATCAAGCACTTGAGCTTGCTTTCTTGATTTCAGAGGAAATTAAGAAAAACTCAAAATATTCAAAAAAAATTATTCAAGCCGCGTCTTAATAATTATTGTAATTATTAAGACCTAACCTTAAAAGAGAAGGGAAGATACTAATTATGGAAACACAAAAAAGAGCAAAAATAATAATTGACTGGATAAATAATTACTGTGAAAAAACCTCGTTTAATCCAAAGGCCTTAATCGTTGGAATTTCTGGTGGAATAGACTCCTCTGTAGTAAGCACTCTATGTGCACTTACTGGTAGAAAAACAATTGTATTAACAATGCCAATAAAACAAATAAAATCTCAACATGATTTAAGCTTGTTACATGCTGAATGGTTAAAAAATAAATTTAAAAATGTTGAACATCATTTATTAGAAATGGATAAAATATTTAATTCATTCTCACAAGTTTTGAATAATTTTAACAATGAACACGGTCTTGCAAATTCGAGAGCTAGATTAAGAATGGCTTCACTATACCAAGTAGCTGCTGCAAATTCAGGAATTGTAGTTGGAACAGGAAATAAAGTTGAGGACTTTGGTGTAGGTTTTTATACTAAATATGGCGATGGAGGTGTTGATATTTCTCCTATTGCCGATTGTACAAAAACTCAAGTTTGGGATTTAGGAAAATATTTAGGAGTTAATAACAATATTATCGAAACACAACCTACAGACGGGCTTTGGGACGATGGAAGAAATGATGTTCAGCAACTTGGTATGAGCTATGAAGAATTAGAAAAAGCAATGGAAAATAAAGATGATCCTAATTATGAAAAATATTTAAAAATCAGAGAAAAAAACTTACACAAAATGGATCCAATACCAGTTTGTAAATTCAATGAATAATTTATTTTTAACCAATTCACTATCTAATAAAAAAGAAATATTTAAACCTTTAAACATACAAAAAATATCTTTGTACGCATGTGGCCCAACAGTTTATGACAGTCCCCACGTTGGTAATGCACGCGCACTTGTAATATTTGATCTTTTATTCAGAATCTTAATAGAAGTTTATGGAAAACAAAATGTAATTTATGTGAGAAATATCACTGATATTGATGACAAAATTATAGAAGCATCAAAAAAAAATAATATAAAAATTTCTGAATTGACGAAAAAAATTACTGAGAAATTTCATAATGATTGTAAAAATTTGTTTTGTCTTCAACCAAATAAAGAGCCAAAAGCTACCGATCATGTTGAAGACATGATAATCATGATAAAAAAACTTATTGAAAAAAAAGCCGCTTATGAGAATAAAGGACACGTTTATTTTTCAGTATCGTCATTTAAAAAATATGGAAATTTATCAAACAAAAAAATAGATGAACTTAAATCTGGTGCAAGAATTCAAGTTTCAAAATTAAAAAAAGATCCTTTAGACTTTGTTTTATGGAAACCTTCTGAGGATAGTGAACCTGGGTGGAATTCTCCATGGGGAAGGGGAAGACCGGGATGGCATTTGGAATGCTCGGTGATGAGTGAAAAATACCTAGGAAAAAGTTTTGATATTCACGGAGGAGGTTTGGATTTAATTTTTCCACACCATGAAAATGAAATTGCTCAGTCTTGTGTTCATAATGAAACTGATAAGCTAGCAAATTATTGGGTTCACAATGGATTTGTGACAATAAATAAAGAGAAAATGTCTAAATCGTTAGGAAACATAACTTCAATTGAAGATGCAGTAAGACATTATTCAGGACAAGTTGTACGACTTTCTTTATTAAGCGCTCAATACAAACAACCATTAGATTGGAACAATGAATTATTATCAGAACAATCTAAGATTATTGACAAATGGTATTCAATGTATTCTGAAGAAATTAGTGAAAATACACCAGAATGTTTTAAAGATTTATTGGATGACATGAATACTCCTATGTATATAGCTAAGTTGCATGAATTGTTTCAACAATCTCAAAATGGTGATATTGGTAAAAAAAAAGAATTTAATAAAGCTTGTAGACTTATTGGCCTTTTTAATGAAACTCTTGAAGAAAGAAATAAAATAAAAAAGAGCAAAATTAAAGTTTCAGAAGACTTTATTATGAAAAAAATTCAGGATCGTGAACAAGCAAAAAAAGATAAAAATTTTGATTTAGCTGACAAAATTAGAAACGATCTTGATAATGAAGGTATCTTAATCGAGGATAAAAAAGATAAAACAGAATGGAAGTATAAATGACAAAAGAAAAAGTTTTTATATTTGACACAACTTTACGAGATGGTGCTCAAACCGAAGGTGTAGACTTTTCAATCGAAGACAAAAATAAAATAGCGAATGTTTTATCAGATATAGGAATCGATTATATCGAGGGTGGGTGGCCAGGAGCTAATCCAATTGATACTAAATTTTTTTCTAAACCTCCTAAAATTAAAAGCACTTTTACTGCCTTTGGTATGACAAAAAAAACAGGCAGGAGTGCAGATAATGATCCTGGTTTAGCATCTTTATTAAATGCAAATACACAAGCTGTTTGTGTTGTAGGTAAAGCATGGGATTTTCATGTAAATGTAGCGTTAGGTATTAAAAACAGTGAAAATTTAGAGAATATAAAAGAAACAGCGAAACATTTTGTTAAAAATAAAAAGGAATTTTTGTTTGATGCTGAACATTTTTTTGATGGTTACAAAGCTAATCCAAAATATGCAATTGAATGTTTAAAACATGCTTATGATAATGGAGCTAGATGGGTAGTATTATGCGATACAAACGGAGGGACTTTACCAAACGAGGTGAGAGAAATAGTTTCAGAGGTTACAAAAGTTATTCCAGGAAAGAATATTGGAATTCATGCACACAATGATACTGAAAATGCAGTTGCCAATTCTTTAGCTGCAGTTGAGTCAGGAGCAAGACAAATTCAAGGAACTATAAATGGACTGGGAGAAAGATGTGGAAATGCCAATTTGATGTCATTAATACCTACATTGTGTTTAAAAAAAACATTTAGTGATAAATATGAAATAAATATAAAAAAAAACAAATTATCTTCATTAACAGATTGCTCAAGACTTTTAGATGAAATTTTAAATCGTAAACCCAATAAAAACTTAGCTTATGTTGGTGCTTCTGCTTTCTCTCATAAAGGAGGTCTACATGTATCAGCTGTAAAAAAAGATCCAAAAACATATGAGCACATAGACCCTAAATTGATCGGGAATCACAGAAATATAATAGTCTCTAACCAAGCAGGTAGATCGAATATTTTATCTAGACTTGAAAAATATGGAATTAAAATTGACTCAAAAGATCCTAAAGTTCAAAGAATTCTGGATGAAGTAAAAGATAGAGAATTTAGTGGGTATTCATATGATGGCGCAGATGCATCTTTTGAATTACTAGCAAATAGGCTTTTAGGAAAAGTTCCTGAATATCTTAGAGTTAAAAGTTATGATGTAAACGTTTCTAAGTCAGATACAATAAAAACTAAAGCTAAAGTAATATTCTTGATAGATGGTAAAGAGATTGATTGTTATGGAGAAGGCAATGGACCAGTAAATGCTTTAGACAATGCTATTCGATCTAACTTTAAAAAAGTAACAAAATATTATAATTTTTTTTCAGATTTAAAACTTCTTGATTATAAAGTTAGAATTTTGAATACAGGTACCGAAGCAACAACAAGAGTTCTGATTGAAAGCACAGACAAAACAGGTATTAGCTGGTTTACTGTTGGTGTGTCTCCAAATATAATTGAAGCTTCGTTTAAAGCACTAATAGATAGCTTAGATTATAAACTTTACAAAGAAAAGGCACCTGAAAATCTAAATGAAAAATAAGTATGGTTTTATTCTAGTAAAGCCACAACTAGGTGAGAACATAGGTGCCTGCGCTAGATCTATGAAAAATTTTGGTTTTTCTAAACTACATATAGTTTCACCCAAATTTTCTTTTCCAAATCATAAAACTAAAGTCACGTCTGTTGGAGCATTCGATATTATTAATAAAACTAAAGTATTTGATGAAATTCAAAAGGCAACAGATTATTTTGATGTTATTTTTTCACTAAGCGCTAGAAAACGAGACATAAATAAAAAACATATATCACTTGATGAATTTTCAAAAAAATTAAAAGATATGAAAGGTTGTAAGATTGGTTTTATGTTTGGGCCTGAAGCTTCAGGACTATCTAATGAAGATTTATCATTTTCAAATTACATTTTACAAATACCAACGTCAAAAAAATTTAGATCTTTAAATTTATCCCATTCGTTAACTATAATTTGTTACGAAATTTTTAAACTAAATAATTTTAGATTATTTAAAAAAAATACAGATAGTTTAAAAATCGCATCAAAATCAAAAATTAATATTTTGGTTAAATATTTAGTTAACCTGTTAGAAACAAAAGATTTCTTTAAACCTTTGGAAAAAAAACGATCAATGATATTAAATATTAATAACCTTATTTATCGATTAGAGCCTAATGCTAAAGAATTGAGGATTTTAGCCAGTATTATAAGCTCATTGAGTAAAAAAAAACCTTAAACCATAATTGACAAAATTGGTTGAAACCTTATAAACACAACACTTAAACATGACAAAAAGACTTAAATCTAAACATAAAGTAGACAGAAGATTAAAAGCTAATCTATGGGGCAGACCCAAAAGTCCTTTTAATTCTAGGGCATACCCTCCAGGACAACACGGACAAAATAAAAAAGGTAAACCAACTGATTACGGAATTCAGTTGCAAGCGAAACAAAAACTTAAAGCTTACTATGGAAATATCAACGAGAGACAATTTAGAAATATTTATAGGAAAGCTCTTTCTAAAAAAGGGGATACAACAGAAAATCTTATTGCTTTGCTTGAAAGTAGATTAGATACTGTAATTTATAGAGCAAAGTTTGCTATGACAGTCTTTTCAGCAAGGCAAATGATAAATCATGGCCACATAAAAGTTAATAAGAAGAAAGTAAATATTGCAAGTTATCAAGTTAAAGACTCAGATTTAATTGAGGTAAGAGAAAAATCAAAAAAATTAGCAATTATAGATGGTTCACTTCAAAATAAAGAAAGAGATATACCCGAGTATATACAATTAGATGATAAGAACAAAACAGCTAAATTAGTTAGAATTCCAAAATTTAGTGAAGTTCCATATCCTGTAATAATGGAACCAAATCTTGTAATCGAATATTACTCTAGATAATACTCACCTAAAATTACCAAATCATATATACTTAAGTTGTGAAACAATTTTTGAATTTAAAAAATAATTTTTTTTACATATTCATTTTTGTATATTTTTTTACAGGAGTATTTCTTTCTCTTAATGTCGGAATAACTCATGATGAGTATCATGATTTGATAGTTTGGGAATTAAAAAAAAAGGAATTTTTTAATATCATTTTTAAAGAAAATTATGACGTCAGCTTCCTTGGTAGTGGAGGTAAGTATTATGGTATTGGATTTCATTTATTGTCATTGCCTATTGAGATAATCGTTAAATTTTTTTTAAGTTTTTTTTCGGATTTTAAAAATTCTAGCAATCTTATAAGTAAACACGTCTCTGTATTTATTTTTTTTCTAGTCTCAGGAATTTTCTTTCAAAAAATAATTCTATTAGTTACTAAAAATGAAAAATATTCCAAAGCCTGTACCGTTTTATATTTATTATATCCTTATTTACTTGGTCATAGTTTTTTTAATATAAAAGATGTCCCTTTTTTATCTCTATGGCTAATTTGCACATATTATATATCTAAAATATTAATATCTTTTTTTGATACAAAAAAAATCTATGCGTCAGATTCTTTTATTCTAGGTTTATTAACTGCTTTTCTTTTGTCAATTAGGATCAGTGGAGTTTTAATCTTAATTCAGTATATAATATTTTTTTTAATTACGATTAATATTTCAAATTTTAACGTCCTAAATTTTATTAAAAAATTCAAAAAACAAATTTCATATTTCTTACTAACTTTAATTTTAACTTTTTATATTTTACATCCAGTTTATTGGTTCGATCCTTTAGCTGTAATAGAGGCCATAAAATATATGAGTGCTCATGTACAAACTGTCTGCACAATAACATTAGGAGATTGCATGAAAGCTCAGGACCTACCATCAACTTACATACCGATATGGTTATTTTTTAAATTACCTATATTAATTTTATTTGGCTTATTTATCCTGCCTATAACTGAAAAAAAAATATTTAATAATAGTCAAAACTCTTTAATTATTGGATCTTTAATAATAACTTTAGCTATTATCATTTTCATTTTGATAATATTTAACGTAAATCTATATGATGAATTACGGCAAATAATGTTTACAGTGCCATTATTTTTTTTAGTTTCACTCTCTTCTATCTATTTTTTTTCTAAAAAATTTTCATATCAACTGATTTTGATTATGACCTTTTTTTTTATTTTTCAAAATCTAAAAATTTTCCCCTACAACTATGTTTGGTTAAATAATTTTACTTTATTTACAAAGGTCAACAAAAATTTTGAATTAGATTATTGGGGGGTCTCGACAAAAGAAATAGCAAATTATTTTAATAAAAAAAATCTTGGAAGTGAAGTTTGTATTATTTCAAATAGAAACGATGGTATTAAAGCTTTTATGAGGGAAGAAATTTGTTTTTTGTCTTTTGATAAAATGCATTCAAAAAATAAAAGGCCTTTTTATATAGCGCTTACAGAAAGAAGCTTAAATAAAGGACTCCCTAATAACTGTAGAAATATTTACAATGAAGAAATTAAAATAAACTTTTCTAAAGAGAACATTTTATTAGCTAAAGTTTTTAGGTGTGATTAGTTTAGCTCTAATTCTTTTTTTAATTTTAATATAAAATCTCTTAAAAGCACTCTTTCCTCTTCATCTAAATAGTTCTCTTTTTGGTTAGCCTTTTTTATTTCCTTTTTTAAAGATTGAACTATTTGTTTTCTACCTTCAGAAGATCCAAAATAATCAATTTTTTTATTAATTTGTGATAATTGTTTTCCAATTGTAAATTCAAATACAACAATTACTGCAATTATTGTTATTATTGTTTTGTAAATAAAGCTTCTCACTTGATCAAATTTTTTGAAGTTAATAAATTTTTAAGCTCTCCTTTTTCAAACATCTCTTTAACAATATCACACCCACCAATGAACTCACCTTTGATGTAGAGTTGAGGTATTGTAGGCCAATCACTAAAGTCTTTAATGCCTTGTCTTAGATTTTCATCTTCAAGTACATTAACACCATTAAAATTTACATTTAAATGCTTTAAAACATTTGAAACAGCCATAGAAAACCCACATTGAGGCGACTCAGGTGTGCCTTTCATAAACAAACATACATCATTTTCATCAATTAAATTTTTAATTTTATCTTTAATCTCCATTATTTTTCCTCAGTAGTTATTGATAACGCGTGTAGTTCATTTCCCATTTTACCTTTTAAAGATTTGTAAACCAGTTTATGCTGTTCAATTTTACTCAAGCCAACAAACATTTTTGATCTAATAGTAGCAGAATAATGATTATTATCTCCCATTAGATCTTTAATATCAACTGTAGCATCAGGTATAGATGATATTATGAGTTTTTCTATTTCATTTTTTGGTAGGGCCATTAGTAATTATTGTACCATTGATTATTAATTTTATATAGGTCTTTAATGTTTATTTTTAACTCACCTTTAATTTCAAAAAAATCTTTTTGAGTTTCACCAATTTTTTCATAGAAAACATTGTTTTTTTCCAACACTTTTATAAATTTTTCTAAATTTTCAGTATTAATTTCTGCGACATATCGGCTTTGATCTTCACCAAAAAAGTATTTAAATAAATTTGTTAGTTTTTTAGGTTTATTAATTTTGACACCAAAATTTGACCCAAAAGTCATTTCAGCTAATGATATAATTAACCCTCCACTTGAAACATCGTGTAATGAGCTTATCAAATTTGAATTAATCAATTCTAAAATAGTTTCACCATTATTTTTTTCATTAACTAAATTTATTTCAGGAGGCCTACCGTCTGTTATTGAATAAATTTCCTCTAAAAATGCACTTTGCTCAATATGTCCTAGTGTTTTACCAATTAAGAAGAGGTGATTACCCTCATTATCAATATGGTTTTTAAGAACTTTATTCAATTTTGTAATAACACCAACACCACCAATTACAGGAGTTGGAAAAATATTTTTTTTATTTGTTCCGTTATAAAAAGATACATTACCTGAAACAACTGGATAGTTTAAAAACTCACAAGCTTCCTTTATTCCGGCCAAACATTCTGCAAATTCTCCCATGACTTGTTGGTTCTCTGGGCTTCCAAAGTTTAGACAATTTGTTATAGCTAACGGCTTAGCTCCAACTGAAATAATATTTCTCCAGTTTTCGCATATAATTTGTTTTCCTCCTGTAAGAGGATGTGATTTACAATAGTTTGCAGAAGAGTCTACAGAAACAGCAATTGCTTTATCTTTACCATGTATTCTTACGATAGCAGCATCACCTCCTGATTTTTTGGCAGTATCACACATTACCATTTGATCGTATTGTTCAGTAATCCATGATTTATTAGAATAATTTGCAGATGATAAAATTTTTGTTAAAGCATCTTCTAGACTAATTTTTTTCAATTTTTTCAAATCAACAGACTTATTTGGCAATTTCTTTTTAGTCCACTTTCTATCATAAATAGGCGCTTTAGACGCAAGTGCATTTATTGGTATCTCTCCTTTAATTTCACTGTTATACATTAGTGTTAAATTATTTGTGTTTGTAGTCTTTCCAATTACAACAAAATCTAGATCCCATTTATCAAAAATTTTCTTTGCATTTTTTTCTTTGCCATCCTCAAGAATTATCAACATTCTTTCTTGGCTTTCTGATAACATTATCTCATAAGGTGACATTTTTTCTTCTCTACATGGGACTTTATCTAAGTAAAGCTCTATTCCTAGGTCACCCTTAGAAGCCATTTCAACACTTGATGAGGTAAGACCTGCAGCTCCCATGTCTTGAATAGATATAATTGATTTATCTTTCATTAATTCAAGACAAGCTTCCATAAGTAACTTTTCTGTAAAAGGATCGCCAACTTGAACCGTTGGTTTTTTTTCATCAGTTTTTTCATCAAATTCAGCAGAAGCCATTGAAGCACCATGAATACCATCTCTTCCGGTTTTCGAGCCAACGTAAACTACAGTCTTATTCACTCCTTTTGCTTTTGAGTAAAAGATTTTATCTTTTTTTGCATGACCAACTGCCATTGCATTAACAAGAATATTATCGTTATAAGTAGAATTAAACTTTGTTTCTCCAGCTACTGTGGGAATCCCTATACAATTTCCATAACCGCCTATACCTGCAACGACTCCATTTAATAAATTTTTTGTTTTAAAATGAGTTGGACTTCCAAAATGTATTGAATTTAATAAAGCAATAGGTCTTGCTCCCATCGTAAATACATCTCTTAAAATACCTCCAACTCCAGTGGCCGCACCTTGGTAAGGTTCAATATAAGATGGGTGGTTGTGGCTTTCGATCTTAAAAATTATTGCATCGTCATCACCAATATCAACTACTCCAGCGTTTTCACCTGGGCCTTGGATTACTTGCTTCCCTTTTGTATAAAGATTTTTAAGATGTTTTCTTGATGATTTATAAGAGCAATGTTCATTCCACATTGCCGAAAAAATACCTAGCTCTAAAAAATTTGGTTGTCTTTTTAAAAGTTTTTTAATGGAAGAATATTCATCTAATGTTAAACCATGTTTTAAAATAACTTCATTAGTAATCTTCATATTATTTATTTTAATAGGCTTGAAAACAAGTTTATTCCATCTTTATTTGAAATCAGACTATCAATCATTCTCTCAGGATGTGGCATCATACCTAAAATATTTTTTTTTGAATTAAATATTCCAGCAATATTTTTCATTGAACCGTTAGGATTAGAAGCTTCATTAATATTACCCTTTTGATCACAGTATTTAAAAGCAATTAAATTTTCATTTTCTAATTCGTCTAAATGTTTAGAATTAGTAAAATAATTACCCTCATTATGTGCAATGTTCATTTTTAAAATAGAATCCTTTTTAAATTTATTTGTAAACTTCGTTTGATTATTTAATGTTTTTATTGTTACATCTTTATTAATAAATCTTAGGTTCTTGTTTCTTAACAAAATTCCTTTTAACAACCCTGTTTCTGTTAAAACCTGAAATCCATTACAAATACCTAAAACCAGACATCCATCATTTGCTGCTTTAATAACTTCATTTATAATTAGGGATTTGCCAGCTATAGCGCCTGATCTTAAGTAATCCCCATAAGAAAAACCTCCTGGTACAACTATCAAATCTGATTTCGGAAGCTTAGTTTCCTTATGCCATACCATTTGATTTTTAAACTGCATTTTTTCTAGTGCAACTGCAATATCTCTGTCGCAGTTCGATCCAGGAAAAACGATCACTGATGAATTCATTAAATTTTACTTACTTTATAATCTTCAATTATCAAGTTAGCTAAAAGTTTTTGACACATATCCTCAACTTTTTTTTTAGCTTCATTTTCATTTGAATTATCTAGTTCAATTTCAAAGTATTTTCCTTGTCTTATACTTTTAAGTTTATCCATTCCCATACTTTGAAGAGTATTTTGCACAACTTTACCTTGTGGATCTAAAACATCTTTCTTTAAAGTTACTATTACTGAAAATTTCAATTTATTTTTTTTTAAATTTTATTGAAGTTGTTTTGCCAAAATTTACTTCACTAATATTTGTTTCCTCTGGCATTATATTTAATCTTCTAGCTACTTCTTGATAGCCTTGAATTACATTTCCGAGGTCTTTTCTGAATCTATCTTTATCTAATTTTTTTTCTGTTTTCACATCCCACAATCTACAAGTGTCCGGGCTAATTTCATCTGCAAGTATAATTTCTTTTTGATTTGTGTCTTTGTTCCAAGTTTTTCCATATTCAATTTTAAAATCTACTAACTTAATTCCAATTCCTCTAAACAATCCCGTTAATAAATCATTTATTCTTAATGTTGTTTTATCAATTATTTCAATTTCTTCTTTTGTTGCCCAACCAAAAGAATAAATGTGTTCTTTTGAGATTAAAGGATCTTGTAATTCATCTTTTTTATAACAATATTCTAGTAACGGCCTTTCTAAAATTGTTCCTTCAGAAATATCTAATCTTTTAGTTAAAGAGCCAGTAGCAATATTTCTTACAATAAATTCAATAGGAAATATCTCTACTTTTTTAATTAACTGTTCTCTCATATTGAGTCTTTTTATTAAATGAGTCTTAATTCCACACTGACTAAGGTTATTTAATATATATTCAGATATTCGATTATTTAAAACACCTTTGCCTTCTACCTTTGCTTTTTTTAAATTATTAAAAGCAGTGGCATCATCCTTAAAGTGTTGGATAACAATATCTTTATCCTTTGTTTCGTA
>MDTA01158145.1_pt1 | contig 14098 bp, 14 predicted proteins | sample 811151 | NCBI WGS metagenome assembly MDTA01 (sample SAMN05326648, study PRJNA326480) | marine metagenome | isolation source: seawater | place: Indian Ocean: South | collected 2010 | reverse complement strand
TGAAAATTAAAAAATCAAATCCTGCAAGACGTAGAAGTTTTAGAGCAAGACACAACTGTGATAATCCAGGACCACGTCATAAGGCACGTTATTGGTCATGTAGAAAGTGGTAGTTTATGAAAATTATAGACGTCATAATAGAAGACGGTCGTATTGTAAAAGGAGTCAACACTACTGCTGATGTTGGTACTGACGAAATTAAAAAACAAGCGGCAAAGTGGGGATTTGACGTTGATAAAGATGGAAAACCACCTACTTTAAGAAAATCTGTAAAAGGTTCAAAAACCAATGTTCTCTTTAATCTAGGATTAACAGAATCAGTTCTAAATGAAAATCCAGTCATATGGGGAGTGGTTGTTGCAATATTTCAACAATTAATAAAATTAGGTGTAAAAGCAAAACGTGCAAGGGCGATAATTGTAGAAGCATTGAAAAAAATGCCGTCTGGAGCAGGTCCTGAAGTACTGACTGATTTAGTAAATCTTGCTATAAAAACTGGAGGTGCAATAGGCGGTGCTGTTGTGGCAAAAAAAGCACTTGACAAATCAAAAGAAGATGATGTAATTTCTAGGGCAGAAAAATTTGCACAAGAAGCACATAAAGATCATAAACGTAAATACACAGGATTACCTTATTATACTCATTTAGATGAGGTTCGTAATATAGTTAAGAGAGCAGGCGGAAGTATTGAAATGCAAGCCGCGGCGTTATTGCATGATACTATAGAAGATACACCTATTACAGAACAAGATATAAGAAAAGAATTTGGTGCAAAAATTGCTAAGTTAGTAGTTGAACTGACAGATGTTAGTAAGCCTGAAGATGGAAATAGAGCAACACGTAAAGCCATAGATAGAGATAAATTAGCAGGTGTAAGTGCTCAAGCACAGACTATAAAATATGCAGACTTAATTAGTAATGGCAAGGATATTGGTAAGAATGATCCAAAATTTGCAAAGGTTTACCATAAAGAAAAATCCGAATTGTTAAAAGTCATGACTAAAGGCAACAAGTCATTAAGACAGCAAGCATATGATTTACTACCTGCAGAACTTAGAGAAAATAAAGAACTATCAAGTGCAAGTGAAATTTATGTAGATATGGATGGTGTGCTGGCAGACTTTTTTGGCGATTGGGCTAAAATCATGAAAGTTAAGCACTGGTCACAGATAAACAAACAACATAGTATAGATGATGCTTTACAAAAAATTAGAGATACAGAAAATTTTTGGTTAGATTTGCCTTTAACTCCAAATGCAAAAAGTTTGTTATCATTAATTAAACAAGTGAAAGGAGATTATATTATTTTAAGTTCTCCCTTGCCAGGAGATAAAAATAGCATTCCTCATAAACAACAATGGATTAAAAATAATTTATCATTTTTTCCTCCAAAAGAAATTTTGATAAGACATGACAAAGACACATTTGCAAAACAAGCAGATGGCACTCCTAATATACTAATTGATGATTATGGCATGAACATACAGAAATGGGAATCTGCAGGAGGTGTAGGATTCAAACACAAAGATCATAAATTTGAAAGAACTGCAAAGGCTTTAAAAAAATATTTAAGCAAACCTGTAGAAACATATACTCGTAATGAATTGCCACAGATTAAAAACAAACACTTAGAAAGTATAAAACACAAATTAATACATATAAAAATTGCTAACCTTATACCTGTACAAGAAGAAAGATTTATAGATAAATTTAAAAGACAGGTTGACAGGATTATAGAAGGCAAGTATAATCCTATTGTAGTTGATAAAAATAATAAAATTGTAAATGGACATCATAGATATGAGGCCGCTAAAATGCTAGGTTATGAAAAAATAGAAGTTGCAAAGTTGCCTTACAAATTGCAAAACATTTTACAATTTTTTTCTGAGCAAAAACAAAAAAGGCTTACAGAAGAAGAAATAAAATCTGATATTATTACACCACGTATAAAAAAACTAGGAACAGTTTTTAAAAAAACTGGAAAAGAAATAAGAATTGTAGGTGGAGCAGTTAGAGATATTGCACTTGGAAAACAACCAAAAGATATAGACTTGGCAACTGATGCAACTCCGCAAGAAATGATTAAAATTTTGGATACGGCTAAAATAAAACACAAACCAACTGGTATCGAACATGGTACTATAACTGCAATATTAGATGGAGAACCTTTTGAAATTACTACTTTAAGAGCAGATGTCGCTACTGACGGCAGACGTGCAGAAGTAGAATTTGTACGTAGTTGGGAAGAAGATGCTAAACGCAGAGACTTAACATATAATGCTATGAGTATGGATTTAGATGGAAAAATATATGATTATTTTGGCGGAATGAATGATTTACAAAATAGAGTAAGTATGTTTGTAGGAGATCCAGTAGAACGCATTAAAGAAGATTATTTGCGTATATTACGCTACTTTAGATTTCAAAGTAAACTTAAAAAACCTACATGGGATAAAGATACAATACAAGCAATAAAAGAAACAGGAAAAGGTCTCCGAGATATTTCTGTAGAAAGAATATGGCAAGAAATATCAAAATTATTAATAAGTCCTAGTGCTTCAGAATCTTTATTTTACATGGATAAAACTGGAGTGAACAAAATAATAGGATTATCTGCTAAAAATATTAAAAGATTAACTGAAGTAGATATAGACAAAAATCCTATTATTGCATTAGGATTATTGGTAGATGATATTTCTATTGCTAACAAGTGGAAATTAAGTAATGCAGAATCTGCCGAACTAGAATTTTACACATCTAACAAAAGTAAAAAATTTAATAAAGAACAAATTGAAAATTTATTAGTAGATGGTACTAATAAAAAATTACTTATTAATTTGCTCAAAATACAAGGACAAGATGCTTTTATTAAAGACGTTGAGAAATTTACTATGCCAATTTTTCCTATAACAGGACAGGACTTAATTGCAAAAGGTATGAAAACAGGACCAGGACTTGGACAAACGCTAAGTATGTTAAAAGGTTTATGGAAAAATAGTAGATTCAAGTTAACAAAAAATGATTTGTTATCTAAATTATAATTTTTGCGAGGTTTAAAATGAAAGAAGATAATGAAGGTTATACCGAATACGGGTATAGAGGATTAGAAGAACTAAAAATTGCTAGAGAAAAAATAGAAAAATTAGAAAACAAAATTAAAGAATTGGAGAAGGAAAAAAATATAAAAAATACCAATGACAACTAATAAAGAAACACAATATGACTCATATATACCAAACCTTTACAAATTACTTGAAAAAGATGAATCTTTAAAAACAAAAAAAATAAAAAACAAATTACAAAAAACACCCAAGACTATTCAATCAGACCTTTATGATACTGTTGAAAATATATTATATGGAGATAACAATCATGGTTTTGATAAAGAAGAAGTGATTATTGCTTCATGCTATACTTTGTTAGAAACATATAAAAAAGCAATAAAAGAAAAAAAATATTACATACATTTTGCTTTAAACTTAAATAATTTAATATACACCAAAGATAAAAAAGTAAAAATCAGTAATCCTCAAGCATACAGATACTCAAAAACTCCTTACAACTTTGAATTGTTGAAATCATTTCATAGACTGCTAGATATATCATATAAAGATAGTATTGAAAAAGTAAGTAATTATTTGAATGAAGAAGATATAAAAAAAATTAATAAAGGAAACATGTATCCTAAAAATTCTGAACATTGTCCGGGCAATGCAAAATTTTTGAAATCTAGGCCTGCTCCTAGAGCGATGAAAATGAAAATAAAAATTGATAAATCAAAACAACTCGTAGAAAAAAGTTGTAAGCATTGGTTTACAAAAAAAGATTATTTTGAACATTCGACAGCAAACATTGGTTGGTGGGAAAATTTAGAAGTTTATGCTGAATATCAAAAAAAATTTAATATACAGGAAACAATTCCTGTTATTGATATTAACAAAAATGAAAAAAAATTCTCCATGCCTTATTATGAGCCTTCATTGTTATATCCTCAATGTAATAAAGATGGCACAAGATATAGAGGTTTACAATTAATATTTAATGAAATTAATAGTACATTTATTGATAAATTAATTATTAACACAATACATACTTGTATAAAAATACTAGAATTTAATTTCAAATCTCATAGACATTTAATTAGTTCTAAATATTATTACACGCCTTACTTAAACCATACAGATTTTACCCTATGTAATTTATTTTGTGCAAACAAAAATCATAAAATAATATTAATTGATCCTGAGTCATGGAAGTTAAGTTTAATTCCTATGACAAAGCAAATAGAAAATTTAATTTTACAAATGTTGTTTTTTCATTTTCCAGAATTTTTAAAATCACATACTCCTTGGATAGATTTATGTACTAATTATATGAATATGTCAAGTGATTGGTATGCTTCTTTTAGATAGGCTAAATATATAAAGGAGCATTACTATGAAAATAAAAGAACTTTGTGAAACTACAGCGGCTTCTGTTGCAACAGTTGTTGCTCCAATAGGTGGTATGGTTTCTAGACAGATGAAAAATGCAGACGGTACTGCGGTAAATGCATTAGATATAGATAAAAATATACTTTCTGCAAAAAAGAAGAAGAAAGCCACTAGCAAGACAAAGTCATAAATACTAATATTAATAGTATCGGAGCCGTATTATGACAGAAAAGAAAAATGTTACTACTGAAGGTCTAGCAGATTTAGCAGATCGTGCTGAACGAGACCATGAAGTACAAATGGCACGTAGTCAATTATATAAGATTGCAAAATATTCTATAAAACTTCACGAAATGTTAAAAAACATTAGCGAAGAAGAAGGTTTAGAAGGTTGGGTGCAATCAAAGATTACAAAGTCAGCAGATTATATTGGTAGTGTATATCATTATATGGATTATGAAGAAAAGTATGAAGAAGTACAAGTACCGGAAACAAAAAAAATAGTAAAGCACAAGTCTATACTTTCTGACGCAGAAATAAAACAGTATAAAAGCAAATTACACGGTAAACTTTCAGAAAAAAAATAGGAGTTTGACATGAGATTTGCAGAACTAGTTAATGAAGCATACATTTACAAGACAAAAGATGCAATAGAAACACTTGGTAGACTAAGAGGTGCTGGCAAACAGTTAGAAAGAGGCCAGCAAGAGTTTGAAGGTAATTTAGCAAATTACTATGTAAATGACGTATGGGACGTATATACGTGGTTAGAAAATAAACTAGGTGGATTTCCTGCAAATATGCCTGATAAACTAAAACCTATCATGCAAGAGATAATGGCACTAAGAGGCGAAGCCAAAAAAATTGAAAGAATATGGAGCAAAGATTTAGAACGTACAGAAGATCATATGGGTGCGGCTGGCTTTGGTAACATGGTAGTCAACACTCTTTACCCTTTGATGCAATGGCTAGATATGCACGATACAGAATTAGATAAAATGAATCAAGGTAAAGGTGTAGATGAAGATCTTTTTGATAAAGTTAAAGGATTTTTTAAAGGAGACAAAGTTCAAGGAAGAAAAGGAAAAATTAATCCTAATCAAACAATAGGACAAATGATTAATTGGCCTGGTAGTAAATCCGGAAGAAAAGATGTAGATTGTAATGGCATTCCTAAATTTAGACCTGGTACTAGAATTTACAACAACGGCTATGGCAAAGGATGTGATCCACGAGACCCAACAAAAAGGAGTTAATTATGGATTTTAATGAATTACAAAAAAAACTTTTTGAAATTGAGCCTTCTGACAGACAATCAGACATTGCAAAATTAGTAGAATCTGCAAAAGCACAATCTGGAATGCCTGCAGATACTAATAAAAATTTTATTAATGAAACTGTTGAAGTTCCTCAAGGTTCCTTGAAAATGGATAAAGATTATAGTGTTACAGACTTTGCAAAATTAGCGGGTGTAAATGAAAGACAACTTACCGGTAGTCAAGGTCAACTTAAAGGAACAGATGCTTTTACAAAAAGTGCTAAGCCAGGCGGAAATGAAAGTCCACATCCTGCGAGAGATAAGTTAGTAGGAGATAGTATAGACTATGACAAAGACGAAAGAATTGCAAAATTAGAAAAACGTGTTGAAGCATTAGAAGCAATGCTAAACGAAAAAGCAGTTAGTACAAAACAGCAACAATTTTTTGGCATAGTCAATGCAATGCAAAAGGGCGAAATGCCTAAAGACGGTGAAGCAGGCGAAGTTGCAAAAGATATGGCTAAAAAAGATGTGAAAAAATTTGCCAAAACTAAACATAAAGGTTTGCCTACAAGAGTGACTTCTAGTATTAATACTAATGATATAAAAAATAGATTATATGATGCACTTAATAAGAAAATGGGCAATAAATGAAATTACAAGACATTATAGAAGTTGATGTTAGAACAAGGGCTAATACCAAGCAAGGTGATCCTCTTGATATGCTTACAGCAACATCTAGAATTAGTAGACAATCTCATACAGCCGCACAGGCACAACGCATAAAACAATTACTAAGTCAGCATAAAATAAATGGTGTGCCTGCTTGGTCTTCTCCTATTGATGGTTCATGGAATCCAGACTTAGATTCGGCAATAAAAAAATGGAAAAAAAGTATTAATGCACAAGTAGGAGGCAAGCCAAGATTACAATCTCATTTGGCAACAATAGCACAAGTAGATTTGCAATATTTAAGAGCACCTTTAACAGCCGATGGTAGAATAAAGCAACAAGATAGAGGTTTAAAGACTGCTGGAACACAACAAAATCCATTTGCAGGAGAAACATATACTGGAAAACTAAAAAATCCTAATCCTAAATGGACAGGTGATGTTACAACAGATATGGCAACAATGGTTTCTAGCATAGGGTTTAGTGGTTGGATAGCAATTATAAATCAAGCAAATAATAAAGTTGGAAAAATGGATATGCAAAGAAGATTTTCTTCTATTGCAAGTTATTATGACAGTCCTGCTAGATGGTTAAATGCTTTTAGGACAGATGTAGTTAGAGATGATATTAAAAAAACATTTACCATGTCTAATGGCGAAGAGAGATTACTAATAGGAAATCCTAATTTAGGAACAGGCGTAGATGCACCAAAAAAACTTTGGAATTACTATAGCACTTTGGCACAAGAAATTATGACTAGTGATGCTAAAAAAGATGCCGCAGTACAAAAAGATATAGATGATGCAGGACCAAACAGAGGTGTTGGTACAAATAAAATTAAACAACTTGCAACACAACTTGTAAAAGCATTTAAATTTGGAATTACTACAGGTGGTACAGACGAAGATGCAGTTAAAGAAGTTCTTATGCAACTTAGAACAAGAGAAGACTATGAACAATTAATGATTGAATATCAAAATATAGACAAGCAAGATTTGAATGAAAGATTAACTAATGAATTAAATGAAAAAGACTACAATGCTATTGTCTATCCTCAGTTATTAAGAATAGGTGTAATAAACCATAGTAGTGTATATAGAATGATAAAGTTTGATGAAACTGAAACAGTTAAAGTCACTTATAATGGTATTAATTATGAAGTTAAAAAGATTAAAGGCGAAGTACAAGATGCAGTAACTCCTGATGTAGGTTATGATGCATATAGACTACAAAAAATATTAGAAGAAGCATTAGTCAAAACAGGCGGACAACTTCCAAGAGATATACAAATTGAGCCAAATGGTCCAGATTTTAACAAAGGTAGAGCAGTATTTGAATCAGTAGTGCAGGACAATTATCCTGAAATGGTTGCTTGGTATACACATCAACAACCGTTTGATGCTGTAGCAAATGTAGGAAGTATGCGAGCAAAAGGTATTGTTGATGAATTGGCAAAAATGTCTAGTGTTGGAACTAGTGCCGAAGATTTGCTTAGAACAGCAGTTGAAATGGTTAAAAGCGATAGAGCATACCTAGTTGATAATTTAAGAATATATTTTGCTAGAGAATATGCAACAGAAACAAGTAGTCCAAGTGATGGTTTTGCAAGAGAAGATAGTATTACAGATGAAAAAATAAAAAATGCAGAAGTATTAGAAAATCACCAAGAATGGGCTAAAACTTTCAAGCAAGGTTCTGATGAAGAAATAATGGATGCAATAAGAGAAATATTGCAATCACAAAATCCAGAAAAAGATTATTTTTCAACATGGGTTGAATATTCTAATGTATACGGAAACAAAGGCTCAAAAAGTTTGGATATGGACTTAGGAGATGGTTGGAAAGATGTTAAAAAATTCTTTGTAGATAACAATGCAGACAGTCCATTAGGTAGAATGTTAGAAAGTGATAGACTACGACCAGGTGTTGCGGCTCCTAATGCTATAGCCAAATGGTTAGATAAAGAATTTGGTGGTAGAATGGATGGAACTGGAAACGAAAATGCTATATTAGGATTTATAAACTTTATATCAAAAGAAGATTTTCAAGATATAAATTCAGCATGGAGAGAACTAGGATATGGTAATGGTGATTTGATAGCGACCATGAAAAGAGAAGATGCAGAAATATTTAATTTAGCAGTTGAAAAATTTAAATTAAGAGATGAAATTGTTAAAGTAAGTACAGTAGAAATGCCTTATGGTCAATTTCAATTAGAAGGTCCTAATGCAGATGGCATGTGGAAAGGCATTGCTCCTGCAAGTATAGATCAAAGTTTTATTCCAATACCAAGAAATTCTATTGAATATGATAATAATGGAGATGAAATAAAAAAAGACAGGCCATTTTGGTTGGCATGGCAAGCAAGAAGATGGCAAACATTCGGAAAACCTGGTGGATCAGGAAATGCTAGGCCTATAGTGCCACAAGAAATACTAGACGAATTATTTGAACTATTTAATGAGTTAGGAAGAGATGAGGAAGGTCTAGTAATAAAAGGTAATAGACAATAAATATTATTAGGAGATTATCATGAAAATTCAAGAAATTACTGAAACAGAATTAATGACTGAAAAACAATTTGATGAAGCGGCTGGTGAAAAAGATGCTTGTTATCATAAAGTAAAATCAAGATACAAAGTTTGGCCTAGTGCTTATGCAAGTGGTGCATTGGTGCAATGTAGAAAAGTCGGTGCGGCTAATTGGGGAAATAAAAGTAAAGCAAAATGAAAATGAGAGATCTCATAGATATCGTAGACGAAGGAACACGTTGCTGGAAAGGCTACGAAAAAAAGGGCATGAAAACCATGTTCGGAAAACGTGTGCCTAATTGTGTCAAGCGAGAAGATATTGAAGGCAAATATAGCACATGGGATCATGAAGAATCAGCAAAGTACAGTCAGCATTTAGAAAAAACATTTGGTGAACCAGATGAGATGACTGACGAACAAACTGTATGGCACAATATTGATGGGTTTAAACGTGTTGTATGTAGAGATGAATATATATTGCATGGCTCACCAGCACCACATTATGATTTTGTTTACAGTTATGTAGACTTAGAAGTACCTGAATCGTTGAGTGATGAATTAGCAAAATGCAGTGGTAGCATATTAATTGATCATTTAAAGAATGAAGTAGGTGCAAGATGTGGTAGTTTAACAGCAAACGCAACCACACTGAATTTTGTTTTAGATGTTGTGGCAGGTCGAGCCAAACCTGTAAAAGAAGAATATGAAAAACGTATATTAGAGATGAAGGATATGTTTCAAAAAGGCGAGCATTATAAATTAGATTGGTGGCCTGACGAGTCAGGAGATGCAGATCCAGATAATCAATACTATGCAGAAGCAATACGTGAAAATCTACGTGCATGGTTTGGCAAAGGTAAAAAAGGCGGTGCTGGCGGAGGAGGCTGGGATCGTTACAACACCAAAGGTGAACGCATTGGAAAATGCGGAGACAGTAAAAAAGGCGAAGGCAAACCCAAATGCCTATCAAAATCTAAAGCCGCAAGTCTTAGAGCAAAAGGCGGTAAAAAAGCAATAGCCGCCGCAGTACGGAAAAAACGTAGAAAAGATCCAAATAAAAATCGACGCGGAAAAGCAAAAAACGTGTCAAATACAACCAAATGAATACAGTATGGGCGTTGGTTTTAATAACAGCCACGCAAAGTGGTATATTTACTATTAAATTAAAGGATACATTCAATTACAAACCTAGTTGTCAAATTGCCGCCGAAGGCCGACAGTTGTTTTTAACTGCTGAATATATAGATCATAAAAAATACACATGTGTTGCACTACATCCTGAAAAAAATAAATAAAACACTTGACAATCATAGCATATTTTGTTATTATAATACAAAATGTGTAATGGAGATATAAATGAGCGATAGAGTTTACGGTCCAGAAGAAAAGGCCAAACTAGAAAGACTAGTAAAAGAAGGTGTTACAGTACTACAAGAAGTAGAAGATTTACAAGTAGGATTAAAAGATACAATTAAATCCGTTGCAGAAGAATTAAATATCAAACCAACACTTATTAATAAAGCAATCAAGATTGCACAGAAAAGAGACTGGAGCCAACATGCAGATGCATTTGAAGATCTAGAAACTTTAGTTGCAACTATTGGAGCAGACAAAGATTAATGTCCTATGTAGATGCAATATTTGATAGAGATGCAGATATTATCCGTGTAGTTGAACGTAGAGAAGGCAAAAGACGTTTTACAGAATATCCTGTCAAATACACATTTTATTTTGAAGATATTAAAGGAAAATACAAAAGTATTTTTGGTGATCCTCTAAGTCGAATTGTTTGTAAAAACACAAAAGATTATAGGAAAGAACTTGCTATCAATAAAAATAAAAAATTATTTGAAAGTGATATAAATCCAATATTTCAATGCTTGAGCGAAAATTATCTACAACAAACTTCGCCAAAATTAAATACTGCATTTTTTGATATAGAAACAGACTTTGATCCAGAAAGAGGATTTGCGGATCCTAGTGATCCTTTTATGCCTATCACTGCAATTACAGTACATTTACAATGGTTAGACAGCCTTGTAACATTTGCACTTCCTCCAAAAGGCTTAACAATGGAGCAAGCCAAAAAAGAAGTAAATGAATTTCCTAACACATATTTGTATGAAAAAGAAGGAGATATGCTAGAAGCATTTTTAGATGTCATTGAAGATGCAGATGTGCTTAGTGGATGGAACAGTGAAGGTTATGATATACCATATACAGTTAATCGTGTTAGCAGGGTATTGAGTAAAGATGATACAAGACGATTTTGTTTATGGAAACAACTTCCACGCAAAAGAGAATATGAAAAATTTGGAAAGACTTCAGAAACATTTGATTTAATGGGTCGAGTACATATGGATTACTTAGAACTTTATCGCAAGTATACATATGAAGAAAGACACACATATAGACTTGATGCAATAGGCGAACTAGAAGTTGGAGAAAATAAAACAGTATATGAAGGCACACTTGATCAACTTTATAATAATGATTTTAAAAAGTTTATCGAATATAACAGACAAGATGTTGCATTACTAGATAAACTAGATAAAAAATTGCGTTTCTTAGATTTAGCAAACGAAATTGCACATGACAATACTGTGCTATTACAAACAACTATGGGTGCGGTGGCTGTAACAGAACAGGCAATTATAAATGAATCTCATGCTAAAGGGTTACAAGTGCCTAGTAGAAAACAACATGAAGGAAATACTGCCGCGGCAGGAGCATATGTGGCTTTTCCAAAAAAAGGTGTGCATAAATGGATTGGTTCAATGGATTTGAACAGCCTGTATCCAAGTGTAATTCGTTCGTTAAATATGGCCCCTGAAACTATTATTGGTCAAATTAGGCCAGACTTGACTGATGAAATGCTTCATAATTCTATAGAACTTGAAAAGAAATCATTTGCAGGTGCTTGGGAAGGAAAGTTTGGTACTGAAGAATACAATGCAATAATGGAGCAACGTAAAGACATAAGTCTCACTCTTGACTTAGAATCTGGAGAAAGCCATGTATTAAGTGGTGCAGAAATTTATAAATTAATATATGATAGTAATAATCCTTGGATGCTAAGTGCAAATGGCACTATTTTCACATATGAAAAAGAAGGTATTGTTCCTGGATTGTTAAAAAGATGGTATGCAGAACGTAAAGAACTTCAAGGACAACTAAAAAAAGCAAAAGATGCAAATAACGACGTTGAAATAGAATATTGGGATAAAAGACAACTTGTTAAAAAAATTAATTTAAACAGTTTGTATGGTGCTATTCTTAATCCTGGTTGTAGATTTTTTGATAAACGTATCGGTCAATCAACAACACTCACTGGCAGACAAATTGTAAAACATATGAGTGCTAAAGTTAATGAAATAATCACTGGTGAGTATGATCATGTAGGAAAAGCAGTAATATATGGTGATACAGACTCTGTATACTTTAGTGCATATCCTATTTTAAAAAGCGAAATAGAAGCAGGAAAAATTCCTTGGAGTAAGGAAAATGTAATTACACTTTATGATCAAGTTTGTGAAGAAGCAAACAAAACTTTTGCAGATTTTATGGCAAAAGCATTTCATTGTCCTAAAACTAGAAGTGATGTAATTGCGGCAGGTAGAGAAATTGTTGCTGAAACTGGTTTATACATCACAAAGAAAAGATATGCGGCACTAGTATATGATACTGAAGGTTTTAGAAGCGATATTGATGGCAAATTAGGCAAAGTAAAAGCAATGGGTTTGGATTTAAAGCGTTCTGATACTCCTGTATTCATGCAAGATTTTTTAAAAGAACTTCTTGATATGGTTTTACAAGAAAAACAAGAAAAAGATATATTAGAATCTATTACAAACTTCCGACGTGAATTTAAAGAACGTCCTGGTTTTGAAAAGGGTAGTCCTAAACGTGCAAACAAAATTGGACATTATCAGCGTCTTGAAGAAAAGCAAGGCAAAGCAAACATGCCAGGTCATGTGAGAGCAAGTATTAATTGGAATACACTTAAACGTATGAATGGTGACAAGTATTCGCAAGAAATTGTAGACGGTATGAAAGTAATTGTTTGCAAACTAAAACAAAATCCGCTAGGTTACACAAGTGTTGCATATCCAACAGATGAACTTAGGCTTCCAGAATGGTTTAAAGATTTACCATTCGATGGCGATGCAATGGAAGAAGTTATTATTGATAATAAACTTGATAACTTAATTGGTGTGCTTAAATATGACTTAGAAAGCACAAAACAAAATAACACATTCAATACTTTATTTGAATGGAGTTAGTATGAAAATTGCTATTACAGGGCATACTAAAGGCATAGGTAAACACTTATATGATAATTTATCTTTTACAAATAAAGTAAAAGGTTTTTCAAAATCTGAAGGTTATGATATCTGTAAAGCCCAAGACAGAAATACTATCATCAAGCAAATAAAAGATTTTGATATTTTTATTAATAATGCACATGATGATTTTGGTCAAACTAAATTGCTTTATGAATTATGGAATGATTGGCATACAAAACCAAAAACAATAATATCAATAGGAAGCAATATTACAAATCATGCTTTACCTTTAAACATGAAAAAACTTTTTGAATATCAAATGCAGAAAAAAACTTTAAAAAATTTACATTTTGACTTGCAAAATCTAAATACAAATGTTATAATGCATTATGTTAGTTTCGGTTATGTAGGAACTGAAATAACATTAAACGAAATATTAAAGATTATTATGGAAAAATTACATATGAATATGGACGAAATAACACTTAAAATGCAAGCACAAGATCCTGCTCATAATCAATCTGCTTTCAAAGGTTTGGCATGAAAGTAGGATTTACCTGTTCGACTTTTGATTTGCTACACGCAGGTCATATACAAATGCTTAGAGAAGCAAAAGAACAATGTGATTATTTAATTTGCGGATTACAAATGGACCCGTCAAATGACAGACCGGAAAAAAATCCACCCGTACAAACTATTGTTGAAAGGTATACACAATTAAAGGGTGTAAAATATGTTGACGAAATTATTCCTTATGGCACAGAAAAAGATCTAGAAGATGTACTTGAAATGTATCATATTGATGTGCGTATATTAGGTGAAGAATATAGAGATAAAGAATTTACAGGTAAAGATATTTGCCGTAAACGTGATATTGATTTACATTTTAATAAAAGAGATCACAGATTTAGTTCAAGT